>OOBU01000110.1_pt1 | contig 57782 bp, 54 predicted proteins | sample 1671501 | NCBI WGS metagenome assembly OOBU01 (sample SAMN06348163, study PRJEB24527) | human gut metagenome | biome: human gut; feature: ankylosing spondylitis patient; material: feces | host: Homo sapiens | place: China | collected 2015-10
ATATTTTTATATCTGAAATTATGCCGATATGTGGATTATATATCATATTTTGGATAGGTACTAAAACTATACCATCCACATATTTAAACTTATTTTCGATTTCACTCACCATGTCATTAATTCCAGGATTTTTTGCGGATACATTATAAATAAGCACAAATTATTTGAAAAGATATTTACAAAACCATTGATTTTCAATATTAGTTCAATAATATTTCCTACATTTATTCTAACGAATTATTGCTATCATTATTCTAATTTACCCTTAGACATCATCATTAGCTTTATAGCTATATATTGTTTTGTTTATATCATCTATATGCAAAGAAACATACATAATAATGTAAAGAATCTATTAGAGAAGTTTGGGAGGAATAGCTTAGGAATTTACGTATGCCATTATTTCTTTATAAACTTTTCTAATTTAAGGGACATTTATATACCAAAAGAATATATAATAATACAACTCATACTTATTCTTATTTTAAGCATAATCATCATCTTTTCTGCTAATTTCACTTGCAGAATTATTGAGAAAAACCAATATCTTTCACTTATATTATTAGGTAAATAACAATGGAAAAATATGATTATTTAATTGTTGGCGCTGGATTATTCGGAGCAACATTTGCTTATAAAGCAAAACAAATAGGTAAAAAATGTTTAGTAATCGATAAACGTTCTCATGTAGGTGGAAATATTTACTGTGAAAATATAAACGGTATCAATGTACACAAGTATGGCGCACACATTTTTCATACATCCAACAAAGATGTATGGAAATTCGTCAATTCAATAGTAGAATTTAACCGCTACACGAATTCACCTATTGCAAACTATAAAGGACAATTATTCAACCTCCCTTTCAATATGAATACTTTCTATCAAATGTGGGGGGTAACGACGCCAGAGCAAGCAAAAGCAAAAATAAACAAACAAAAAGAGGAAGCATTACATAAAATGCATGAAGCTGGCATTAAGGAACCCCGCAATTTGGAAGAACAAGCAATTCTATTAATAGGAAAAGATATTTATACTAAATTAATTAAAGGATATACAGAAAAACAATGGGGTAGAAAATGTACTAAACTTCCAGCCTTTATCATAAAAAGGCTTCCTGTAAGATTTGTATTTGACAATAATTATTTTAATGACAAATATCAAGGAATACCCATAGGAGGATATAATAAGCTTATCAATGGATTACTAAACGATATAGAAGTTCGTACCAATATAGATTTTTTTAATAATAGAACTTATTGGGAATCTATCGCCGATAAAATTGTATTTACAGGAAAAATTGATGAATTTTACGATTACCAATACGGAAAGTTAGAATATAGAACAGTAAGATTTGAAGAAGAAATACATAATTGTAGTAATTATCAAGGAAATGCCGTGGTAAACTATACAGAAAAAGAAGTACCGTATACCAGAATTATTGAACATAAACATTTTGAAATGTTTGGCGACGAAATACAGCAATGCCCTATTACAATAATATCAAAAGAGTATTCCACAGAATGGAAAGAAGGTATGGAACCATATTATCCTGTAAATGATAAGAAAAACTCAGAATTATATTCAAAATATAAGCAATTAGCTGATTCTGAAACTAATATAATCTTTGGAGGAAGACTTGCGGAATATAAATACTATGACATGGCGCCAATCATAGAGAATGTACTAAATTATTTTAACGGGCACAAATATGAGTAAAATATATCTAGTTATTACACCTTTCTTCCCCGAACCAAACATGTTCAGAGGCCCATATGTATTAGATCAAGTTAAAGCAATACAAAGAAACAGTGATTTCGATGTTATTGTAATGAAACCATTTAATGCTTATAAAAAGGAAGAATTTGATTACGAAATAGATGGCATAAATGTCTATCGTTTCAAGGATTATACACTACCAAGTAACATATTTCCCAATGGATATATAGATAATTTATCCTCCCATTCACTCATTAGAAAGCTCAAACAAATCAATATTAATGTAAAAGACATCCAATATTGCCATTGTCATGTGAATGAAACGAGTAAATTTACTACATATTTAAAAAAAATAAATCCTGCAATAAAAGTTATTATTCAACATCATGGGTTTGACGTACTAAATATCACTTTAGGAATATTTGCAAATTACCAATGGCATAAAAAATGGTGTATCTCTTATGGGAAAAAATTATGCATGAAAGCTGATTTACATGTAGGCGTAAGTTATAAAACATTAGAACACCTTAAACAATACGCTACAAAAGAAATAAAAAATGAGTATGTATTATATAATGGAATAGACAAATCTCTATTTCACCCTCAGTCTCCTACCATAAAAAATACTATATATACTATTGGATGTGTAGGAAATTTCTGGCCATTAAAAGATCAGATGACTTTAATTAAGGCCATTGAGTTTTTAAGCACTAAAAGAACAATAAATATTAAAGTTATTTTTATCGGATCAGGAGAAACCTACAACAATTGTATAAAATATATAGAAGATCATCATTTAGAATCTTATTTTGAATTTAAAAAAGAAGTAATGCATGAACAATTAGTACAATTTTATCAGTCACTAGACTTATTTGTACTACCCTCATATTACGAAGCTTTTGGCTGTGTATACGCAGAAGCCTATTATTGTGGAGTAAATTTTATTGCAGTAGAGGGACAAGGTATTTCTGAAGTTATTGCAGATGAAGATAAAAAGAAATGGCTAATAAAAAAAGGCGATTATCAAACTTTAGCTCACTTAATAGCAGAAAATATAGATACTCCACAAAAACAAAAATTAAATGTCGATTTAGATATTAATGTTCTCATTAAGTCATTTATAAAAAAATTAAATACCATATAATTTTATGAATAAATATATTATTTCGATACGAAGCAAAAAAAACCCTGATGACATAACCCAGGGAGGAGCGGCCACTAAAGCACCTAAAGACATTTTATATTTAGCAATTCAACAAGGATACATAGAAATTCCAATCTATACATATACATCATATAATAACCTCCATAGAACATTTGTTCTAATACTGCAATTACTAAAAGCCGCATTTCGTATAGAGAAGAATAGCATTGTATTATTCCAGTATCCAGAAATTCATCCATTCATTTACCCTATCATACTTCCATTTTTCAAAAAATTCAAAACAATTGCTATCATTCATGATATAAATTCCCTTAGAGAAAAAGGATATTTAAATAAACTTGAAAATTATAATTTCAGCTCTTTCAATGAAATTATTGTTCATTCTACTCAAATGAAACATATATTAGAAGAGAGAAATAACTATTCAAATTTCCACATATTAAACTATTTTCCATATTTAGCAAAAGAAGAAACCAATCATCGGACTTTAGGACATGAAATATGCTTTGCAGGTAACATATACAAAAGCCCATCAATAATTCAATATTTTAATAAAATAAAAGAATGTAAATTGTTATTATATATCAAACTCAGGCCTAATCTCATTTTAAATGAGCGAACAATTTATAAAGGTCTTTTTGATCCAGATCACATAGAAAATATTGAAGGGAATTGGGGGCTAATATGGGATAGTAATGATTTAAATGATTGCACTGGAAATCTAGGTGAATATACAAAATTCAATGCACCGCATAAATTGTCATTATACTCAGTGGCACATCTTCCTATTATAGCATGGGATAAATCTGCAATAGCACATATAATAAAAGAAAAAAATATAGGTTTTACTATTTCATCTCTTCTTGAAATAGAAGATAAAATTAATAGTATAACGCCAAGTCAATATAATACTTTCATGCAAAACATATGTAAATTCTCCAATGAAGTCACTAGTGGAAATAATTTTATAAGCATTTTAAAATCGATAGAGTCAAAATCATAGACATTTAACAAACAAAAAAAATGCTGCAATATCTCAAAAACAATTTAAAGTATATTCTGCTTGCATTTAGTTTAATATCTAGTGCAATAGTAGTAATTCCATTCAGAGAATATATATATTATATGGGATTAATCTATTTATTTTATTATTCCCTTAGAAATTTCAAACAAAAAATTAGCTACGGCACTTGTTTTCTTTTTTTTCTCTTATCTTGTTATATATCAAGTCTTATTGCACTTATATTTGATTATAGACTATTTGCTTTTACTGGAATTATTATCTCGTGTACTTCAATAACAATGTCTAAAAAACTTTTCATATTCAGAAAAAGGTATCTGTTCAATTGTCTAATGACGTTTCCTTTCCTATCTATAGCATCACTGCTTTGTTATTATTTGGGTATTAACTATTTCACATTTGCAGATGGAAGCAAAGGCTCTATTCTTGACTTCTCCGGATTTTTTCCCCATCCAATGTGGCTAGGTGCTGCAACAGGATTATCCAACATTGTTCTCATTTGGCTAATATTCACAACACAGAAAATAGCCTTAAAGATTGTTTACACACTCATATTATTACTTTCAATTTATATGTCAATCATTGCGGCATCACGATCAGCTTTTTTCGCATCACTATTATCTATGGTATTCTTTTTAATTTTAAAGCTAAGAGATATAAAAAAAATAATTATACTAGGATCAATAATATCCATTCTCACAATAATAACAATTCCGATATATCTCAGTGGTGCAGAGAGAATGCAAGATAAATTTGAAAATGCAGAAGGTAAATACGGATCACGAACAGGCATTGTTACAATAGGAATAAAGCACTTTAAAGAAAATCCCTTATTTGGAACCGGATTTGCAGTAAGTTATAATTCTGAGAATGAGAAAGTTATAGGAAGAATGGAATCTGGTTCTGGATGGTTGTCAATTCTGTTTCAAACAGGAATAATTGGCTTCACTATAGTCATCATCTCAGTTTCTAAAATATATAAGGTTATTAAGTATACAAAATATGACAATAAACTTTTACTTTTTATTAATTCTTTTTTATTTCTATGTTTACATTCCATATTTGAAGGCTATATCCTAACAATTGGATATTACCTATGTATATTGTTTTGGACATTATTAGGATATTTATATAGCTATCAACATTACAAGAAAATAGCATTAATTGCATAAGATATTCTTCTGACTATAATATATCTATTAAAATAATAAATGAACAATGAACTTGTTATTTTTTCAAAACTGTATTAGCCCACATCAAATCCCCTATATTCGAGAATGTACAAAAGATTCAAGAATTAATGATGTGTATCTCATTACTCCCAGAATCGATTATTCTACTAGGAAACAAATGGGATGGGATAATACAAATTTAATTAAAAATACGACAATTAAGCTTTTATTAAAACCCACTAATCAACAAATTCAACAGCTGCTAAAAGATAACGAAAATATGTATTGTTTTTTTTCGGGAATTAGAGCAGATCAAGATATTTTTCAGTGGTTCAAATTAAGCCTAAATTTCCAAATAAAACGTTATATTATCACAGAACCTCCATTTACGTATAAGAAACCTGAATGGATGCATTACATTCGTTTTTTTATTCAAGATTATCGTTTTGTAAAAAAAATCGATGGAATATTTGGAATTGGAGATCAGGCCGTTAAATATTATCATAACATCTATAACAAATGGAAAGTTTTTCCTTTTCAATATGTCACAGATACAACCCAACGCATGCTACCTGTCCCTTCTGGAAATATTAAATTAGTATTTGTAGGCAGTTTAACCCCAAGAAAAAATGTAAAGTTCGTATTAAAAGCCCTTAAAGAGAATCACAATCTTAAGTTTACCATCATAGGAGATGGTATAGAAAGAAAAAAATTAGAAAAGATTGCGATTAAAAACCATGTAGATACTACATTTATGGGAACACAACCTATGAATTTAATACCCAAGCTTATGCAACAACATGATGTACTAATTTTACCATCACTACATGACGGATGGGGGGCTGTTGTTAATGAAGCAATGACTTTAGGACTTTATGTAATTGTCAGTAATCAATGTGGAGCAAAATCTCTAATAAGGAACAAAGAAGAAGGATATATATACAAATATAATAAAATAGCAGAATTAAAGAAGGCAATACAATTTATTACTCATAATATAACTAACATAAGGAAAAACACTAATAAACGTATAAGCCAAGCTCAACGCATACAAGGAGAGGCTGTTGCCAAGTATTTTATTAATTGCATCTTACAATCATGAAAATAATTCATTTTATACCAAGTCTTGATAGGAGCTCAGGCGGCACTGCATCTTATATACAATTATTAGCAAACGAATTAGGGAAATATGGAGATTTATATATTGTCGCAGCCCCCTCACAAAATCCATTGCCAATAAACCATGCAAAAACAATATTTATTCCATGCAACTGGAAAGAAAAAAAAATAATGAAAACAAAATGGATTGAACTACTTAATACTATTCATCCAGACATTATTCATGTAAATTGTTGTTGGCTTCCTCAATGTGCATGGGCTCAATTATGGGCACAACAATTAGGCTATAAGGTCGTTCTTACTCCACATGGAATGTTAGAACCTTGGATTATGGCACGCCATTATTGGACTAAAAAATTACCAGCACTCCTACTTTACCAAAAAAAAGCAATAGTAAAAGCTAATTATATACACGCCACAGCGGAAAGTGAAAAAAACAATCTACTAAACTTGGGATATAACAATAAAATAGAAGTGATTGCTAACGGAATAGATGTAGACAGTATCCAAATTAAATCCACTTGGAAAAAGAATAAAACGCTTCTATTTCTTTCTCGAATTCACGTCAAAAAAGGAATTGAGTTTTTATTGGATGCGATTGCTGTACTAAAAGAACAACTCCAAGGATATATCATCTACATAGCAGGAGAAGGCGAAGCTAGTTATATTCAAGTCTTAAAAGAAAAAGCCCAATCATTAGGAATAGACAATTTGATTTCTTTTTGTGGAGGGATATATGGAGAAAAGAAATGGAAATTATTCCGACAAGCAGATCTTTTTATATTACCCACTTATTCAGAAAACTTTGGTATTGTGGTAGCAGAAGCACTAGCTTCAGGTACTCCTGTGATAACTACAAAAGGCACACCATGGGAAGAGCTGGAAACGGAGCATTGTGGTTGGTGGACAGAAATAGGAAGTGAACCGACCATAAATGCTTTAATATCTTTCTTATCATGTACTGAAAAAGAGTTAGAGCAGATGGGAAAGAACGGGAGACAATTAATAGAAAGGAAATACTCTGCCAAAAAAATGGCCGAGGATATGATAACATTATACCAAAAAGTCATTAAGCGATAAATATGGAAAAGCATATACCAAGACATGTGACAATAACCACAAAAATAAAAAGAACCTGGTGGAATATCATTTATACATTATTCTTCAGACCATTTGTCACCAAAATATTCCGAAAATGGCGAATTGCAGTTCTAAAAATATTTGGAGCAAAGATAGAATGGGATGCAGAAGTATATTCCTCCGTAAAAATATGGGCACCATGGAATCTTCAAATGGGACACCGAGCATGTTTAGGGCCTGAAGTTATTTGTTATAATCAGGATAAAGTAATCTTAGATGATGATGTAGTTGTATCACAATACAGCTATTTGTGTACTGCATCCCACGATGTCAATATGCTCAACACAGCCAACGATTCTCTGATTATTGCCCCTATTTGGATAAAGGAAAAAGCTTGGATCGGTTCAAAAGCATTTATCGGCTTAGGAGTATGCATAGGAAAAGCAGCGGTTGTGGGAGCAACGGCGTCTGTATATAAAAACGTAGATGATTATCATATAGTGGGAGGAAATCCTGCTAAAACATTAAAGATAAGAGAGCTAAAATGATGAAGAAAAGACCAACTATTTGCCTTGCATGTTCTGCGGGAGGACATTTAAGAGAATTACAATTGGCAATTGGAGATATTCCCAATCGATGGCATTGTTACTGGTTAACTCTTAAAACTACTTCCACAAAAGCATTTTTAAAAGATAAAGAACATGTATTTCTTACAAACTTCCAGCCTCAAAAGAAATGGACATTAATCATTAATTGCTTCCAGGCTATATTCTGGGTATTAATCAAACGACCAGATGCAATTATCACTACAGGAGCAGGTGTGACCGTCCCTACCGTATTTTTTGCCAAAAAGCTATTAAAGACAAAAATTATTTTCATCAATTCGGCAGCTGATGTGACACATGCCTCTAAGACTCCCATTTGGATAGAAAAATATGCAGACTTATTTCTTGTTCAATGGGAAGATATGAAAAAAATATTTCCTAACGCAACTTGTATTGGTGTTTTATGATTTTCGTAAGTTTAGGTACTATGGACATGCCATTTTATAGAATGGCCAAAGCTGTGGATGAATGGGCAGCAACAGCAAATGAAGAAGTAATCGTCCAAACAGGGTATACTGATTTCAATTATAAAAATGTCAGCAAAGTTTTTAAGTTCTGTACAAAAGACGAAATGCAGAATTATATAAATAAAGCAGACATTCTAATTCTACAAGGCGGATGGGGAGCCATATCCGAGGCCATGGAGAAAAAGAAGAGAATTGTCGTAATGCCTCGACATGACAAAACGGAGCATATCCATGACCAATTCCAGCTTATCCGTAAACTCGATGAATTAGGCTGTGTTATTGGTGTATTCGACGAAAAGGATTTATCTAATAAAATACAACAAGCATACTCATTTGAATTCAAACAATTAAAGAGAGGGAATAGCCAATCACTCATCGAAGAAACGTTGAACAAATGGTTTTCCAATAACTAATAAAACTCTTAAATGTAAAAAAATTATCAAAACTTATACAATATAAGAATTAGATGTCGCATTCATCCATTATCATCATTATAATGATATCACTTTTTTTCATCTCTCCCACAAATGAAAAAGAAAAGATCAATAAAATATTATCATTCAATACCTCAACTATATTAAGAGGTATAGCTATCTTATTGGTAATATTACAGCATCTTGGAGGAAGTTTTGGAACCAACCTGCTGACTCCATTAGGAGGTACTGGAGTCGCTATTTTTTAGTTCTTTCGGGATTCGGACTAAATGAATCTTTTAAAAAGAAAGGGCTAGATTATTATTGGAGAAATAGAATAATCAGAGTATTTATACCCTATTTTATTCTCATTTCTATCATATCATGTTTCTCCGAGAACTTCAACATAAGAACTTATTTATTGGATATTTTCGGAATAAAAACTTCTTATTGGTATATTGCCTTTCTTTTAAAACAATACATTTTATATTATATTGCGACCCGGTTCTTTTATAAATTTAGGCTCCAAATAATATTTATCGTATCCATCATTTTTATATTTATCTTACCTAATATTGAAGCAGAACAAGGTCTATCATTCCTATTAGGAGTCCTTATTTCTGAAAATTATAACAAAGTATGCTCAAGCAAACTATTTACAAAGAGCATGTTAATGTTTTCATTTTTCTGTATCGGATCTATTTTCTTAGCAATTAAGCAACTACCCATCATTCGAGAATATGAAGACCGTTTTATATATAACTGGGTACAATTATTCATAAAATTACCGTATGCAATATTTTTTATTCTCATTATACATAAACTCTCAATATTCAACAGAAAATTTTTAACCTTCACTGGGATGATATCTTATGAACTATATCTTGTACACATGATATTCCTGAAATATATTGATATGAAACTTATAAACGCTTTCATTGTCCTTATAGTATCATTTGCATTATCTTATTTATTTTATCTCTTAAATCAACAGATAAATACATTCTTAAGAAAAAGAATAAAAATCAATTTCTAATAAACTAAAGAATGGTTCAAATCCCATTGTGAGGTAGCTAATAAATTACTTGTAGAACTTACAACACAACTAATGTTTTACATCCTATCCAGACTATTAGCCTGTACAGCCAGCCCGTGGCTATACATCCTATTATTGTTGGGGTTTGCCTGCTTCACTGCCAAACGGAAAATCCGCATCGGCTGCTTCTCAGCCGCCATGGTGTGGTTCCTCTTCTTCTCGAACGGGTATTTCTACAATCTCTGTCTCACGGCATACGTGAAGCCGTACATCTCGGAGTTCGATTCCATCGGGCACTACAAGTATGCGTTGCTGCCGGGTGGATTCACAGGCTATGACAAGATACGCGAACGGACAGACTACGGGTTTGCCGCAGACCGTCAAGTGGATGCCATCGAGCTATACAAGTCAGGCAAGGTGGAGAAACTGGTAGTGACGGGTGACGGAACTTCTGGAGAAGAAGGAAATGCAGAAGTGTATCTGGAGCAACTGGAAAAGGTGTGGGGCGTAAACAGGAAGGATGTGATCATCGAACCGAAGGCACTGAATACCTTCCAGAACATCGACTACACGCTAAAATTAGTGCCGGACATGCGCAGCGAGAACACAATCATAATCAATTCGGCCATCTACATGCGCAGAACATTGCTGAGCTGTCGGAAACGGAATTTCCACCCGGCGTATTATGCTACCGACGTAAACATTTCAAGAAAATGGACGTGGCAGTCGTGGATTCCGGACTTTCATGTGATGGACGACTGGATGCGGCTGATACATGAAGGAATAGGAATGATTGCGTATAAAATAAATTTTTAACTACCTTTGTGCCATAACTAACTTACAAGATCATGAAAAACCTACATATCGCAGTAGCCGGCACGGGCTACGTGGGCCTGTCTATCGCCACCTTGCTGTCGCAGCATCATCACGTGACGGCCGTGGATGTCATCCCTGAAAAGGTGGAGAAAATCAACCATCGTATCAGCCCGATTCAGGATGAGTACATCGAAAAGTATTTAGCAGAGAAGGAACTGAACCTGACCGCTACACTGGACGGGGCTTCAGCTTACCGGAATGCGGATTTCGTGGTGATTGCCGCTCCTACCAACTACGACCCGGTGAAGAATTATTTTGATACGTCGCATGTAGAAGAGGTGATTGACCTGGTACTGGAAGTGAACCCGGATGCGGTGATGGTAATCAAGAGTACCATCCCAGTGGGATACTGCCGCAGCCTGTACGTGAAGTATGCGGAGAAGTTCCGCTCCACTCCTGCCCTTGCGGGAAAGAAATTTAACCTGCTGTTTTCGCCGGAGTTCTTGCGCGAGAGCAAGGCACTGTATGACAACCTCTACCCCAGCCGTATCATCGTGGGCTTCCCGAAACTGATTAACGGACGCGACGAGGAGAACGCGGCGATTCAGGCAATTGCCGGGGAACACCTGGAGGAAAAGGCGCACGAGTTTGCGGCCTTGTTACAGGAGGGTGCCTTGAAACCGGACATCGACACGCTGTTTATGGGACTGAAAGAGGCAGAAGCGGTAAAGCTGTTTGCGAATACCTACCTGGCACTGCGCGTAAGCTACTTCAATGAGCTGGATACGTATGCAGAAGTGAAGGGACTGGATACACAGGCCATCATTCAGGGTATCTGTCTGGACCCTCGCATCGGTTCGCATTACAACAATCCTTCTTTTGGCTACGGGGGCTACTGTCTGCCGAAGGATACCAAGCAGCTGTTGGCTAACTACCAGGATGTGCCGGAAAACCTGATTCAGGCCATTGTGGAGAGTAACCGCACACGTAAGGATTTCATTGCCGACCAGGTGCTGAAAAAAGCGGGATACTACGATTATTACAACCGCGGGGATTACAGTCCGGAAGCGGAGAAGGTGTGTGTCATCGGGGTATATCGCCTGACCATGAAGTCGAACAGCGACAATTTCCGCCAAAGCAGCATCCAGGGGGTAATGAAGCGTATCAAGGCGAAGGGTGCCACGGTCATCATCTATGAACCGACTTTGGAAGACGGCACTACGTTCTTCGGCTCAAAGGTGGTGAACAACCTGGAGGATTTCAAGAAGCAGAGCAACGCCATCATTGCCAACCGCTACGATGCGTGCCTGGATGACGTAAAGGAAAAAGTTTATACACGTGATATTTTCAGAAGAGACTAGTTACAGTTAATAATTAACAATGAATAATGAAAAACGGGTACGTGCACCGTTCTTCATTATTCATTATTCATTATTCATTCTTCATTATTCATTTTTCATTTTTCATTATGGAAACTTTCAAACGTAACATACTGATTACCGGCGGTGCCGGATTTATTGGCAGCCACGTGGTGCGCCTGTTCGTAAACAAGTATCCGGAATACCGTATCATCAACCTGGACAAGCTGACGTATGCAGGGAACCTGGCGAACCTGAAGGACATTGAGAACCAGCCGAACTATGTGTTCATAAAGGCGGACATCTGCGACTACGAGAAGATGCAGGAGCTGATGGAGCTGTATCACGTGGACGGTATCATTCACCTGGCTGCAGAGAGCCACGTGGACCGCAGCATCAAGGATCCGTTTACCTTTGCACGCACCAACGTGATGGGTACGCTGTCGCTGCTGCAGGCGGCTAAGGTGTACTGGGAAAGTCTGCCGGAGAAGTATGAGGGTAAGCGTTTCTATCACATCTCTACCGACGAGGTATACGGGGCACTGGAGATGACGCATCCGGAAGGTATCGAGCCGCCGTTCACTACCACGGCTTCGTCGTCGGAACATCACCTGGCGTACGGAAAGGATTTCTTCTACGAGGATACGAAGTATAATCCACACAGTCCCTACTCTGCCAGCAAGGCGAGCAGCGACCACTTTGTGCGGGCGTTTCACGACACGTACGGCATGCCGACCATCGTGACGAACTGTTCGAACAACTACGGGCCGTATCAGTTCCCGGAGAAGCTGATTCCGCTGTTCATCAACAACATCCGTCACCGCAAGCCGCTGCCGGTATACGGTAAGGGGGAAAACGTGCGCGACTGGCTGTATGTGGAGGATCATGCGCGGGCTATCGACGTGATTTTCCACAACGGTAAGACGGCAGAAACCTATAACATCGGCGGGTTCAATGAGTGGAAGAACATTGACATCATCAAGGTGGTAATCAACACGGTAGACCGTCTGCTGGGACGCAAGGAGGGTGAAGACATGGACCTGATTACCTACGTGACCGACCGCCTGGGCCACGACATGCGTTATGCCATCGACTCTACGAAGCTGCAGAAGGAACTGGGCTGGGAACCGAGCCTGCAGTTTGAAGAGGGCATAGAAAAGACAGTGCGCTGGTACCTGGACAACCAGGAATGGATGGACAACGTGACGAGCGGTGACTACCAGAAGTATTATGACTCGATGTATAAGGGACGATAACCAAGAACTAAAAATAAAGGAAGAAAGTATCTGCATTTCAAATCCACTGAAATACAGATACTTTTTTCATCATAAGGTCACTTGACAAATATACAAAAGCTGCATACAAAAAAATTATACATCTTATCTGAAATAACGGGAAAGAACAATCAATCTAATCATTTATTTTGTATCTTTGTGTATAAAATAATCAGTTTATATGGAAATAGGGATATTAAATATACTGGATAAAAAAGATATAAGTGCAGAACGCATTGTATTGCAAGTAAGAGAAGATTGTAACAGCTGGGCATTTATTCTTTTCTGTAATACCTCAAAAGATGAATGCAGAAAATCTTTTATATTTCCCAACATGGAAATCCATAAAGGTGACATGATTACTATATACTCCAAAAGAGGCACAGAGAAAAAACAAAAAATATCCAATGGAAATATAAATCATATTTTATATTGGAAAGAAGATAATTCGATATGGGAGAAAAACACAACTGCACTATTAGTCAAAGTAGCAGATTTCACATATAAAAGCATATAAAATGAATTTTCTCTTCTGGAATATAAATAAAAAAAATACAAGTTTCTTATTTGATAAAATAAGTATTCTAATACAGAATGAGCATATTGATGTTTGTATGCTTGCAGAACTGGATCAAGCAGATACGGCAAAACTATTACATATCATTAACTCAAGAAACGGTAATTCCTATAAGATAGTCCAATGTCTGGTATGGAAAAAAATCGTGATTATAAGTAAAAAAAACATCGATATAAGTACATACGACGAAAGCGGTAAAAGGATTGGTGCTTTTAAAATAAAAAGTGATATATTTGAAAAAGAAGTTCTATTATTTCCAATCCACTTTTATGACAAAAAAAACTATGACTCTACAGAACAAAATGAACGAATAGAAAAAATTAAAAAGTTCATAGATGATACCGAAAGCAGACATGGAGAAAGTAATTTATCTATAGTATGCGGAGACTTCAATTTAAACCCTTTTGAGACTCCAATGATAAAAACAAAAGGAATGCATGCCGTCATGGAAAAAGACATAGCCAAAAAAGGTGAAAGAATTGTAGACGGAGATGCGTACAAGTTTTTTTATAATCCCATGTGGGGATTTTATGGCGACAATGGGAAAGGAAATGTATCGGGAACTTATTTCCTACAACGATCATTGAATGTAGAATTATTCTGGCATTTACTTGATCAGGTTCTCATCAGAAAAGGACTCATAGATTATTTTGAAGATTCACAATTAGATATAATCACAACCATAGATGGGAATAGCTTATTAAACAGAAACGGTTCTATTAACAACAAAGATTATTCAGATCATTTGCCACTAAAATTTCGAATAAACATCTAAAAATATATACCATGTGTAAAAGTTTATGGCCTGATATTACTGCTAAAAGGGAAGAAACTCCTAAGGATATTCTGCAGCAGCAAGCAAATTTCTTATCGGAAAATACAAATGGGAAAATCGTCGGAAATATAGAGATTTCTGAGGGTAGTAACTTTGAGATTGAAAAAGATTTAAGAACTTTGATAAGACGAACGGAGCAAGACCTTTGTTATAAACTCTATATTACTGCGACTCACATGGGGGGTGTTCGTTTTTTATTACTTAGCATGTTACAAAATCCCATCGAAATCTATCCATGCCATCTGAAAGATGAAATAAATGAAGTAGAATATAAAGACCTAGAGAATATGGATAGTTTCATAGCTAGATTAAAAGAAATTCTTCAAAGTCCTAAAATAAGCACATTGCTGTCAAACTTAATATGAAATTATGAAAAGATATTGCCAGACACTGGAGCTTTATGACGACAAGGAGCTGATTGAAGCCTACGTGGCAGAACATGCGCATGTGTGGGAAGAGGTGAAAGCGGGTATCCGCGAGGTGGGTATCACGGACATGCAGATTTACATTGACGGAAACCGCCTGTTCATGATTATGGATACCACGGATGAGTTTGACATGGAACGGGATTATGCACGGCTGGCTACCCTGCCCCGTCAGGCGGAATGGGAAGCGCACATGGCGAAGTTCCAGAAAGCTGCTCCGGGAGCGACCTCGCAGGAGAAATGGAAGCTGATGACGCGGATATTTAAGCTGTAAAGAGTGAAAGAGTGAAAAATTAAAAGTTAAAAGTTAAAAACGAGTGGATGTTTTCTCTTTTGACAAAAGAACAGAAAGACAAAAGATTTAATAATAAAGTGAAAACGGGATGCTTTTACCGCTTTTACTTTTTAACTATTAACTTTTAACTCTATATGTTCTTCTGTTCTTATGTCTAAAAATATATGCTCATGAAAAAGTTATTGTCATTGCCACCAAATCTGGTGGAATGTTTTCACGATATTATGCACGCGGACCACAAGGAGTGGTTCTGCACATCGGACCCGGTGGGAAAGAAACTGGGTTCGGGAGGTGGTACGGCCTGGCTGCTGAATGCTTGCCGGGAGGAAGAGGATAAGGATGCCGCACTGGGCGACTGGCTGGCACGGGAGAAGCGTATCCTGCTACATGCAGGGGGACAGAGCCGCCGTCTGCCGGGCTATGCGCCGTCGGGCAAGGTACTGACGCCGATTCCGGTGTTCCGCTGGGCACGCGGACAGCGCATCACACAGGACTTGCTGTCGCTGCAGCTGCCGCTGTATGAGGAAATCATGGAACGGGCGCCGGAAGGGCTTCGTACGCTGATTGCGAGCGGCGACGTGTACATCCGTGCCACGGAGCCGCTGCAGGAGATTCCGGATGTGGACGTGGTGTGCTACGGCTTGTGGGTGGACCCGGAACTGGCAAAGAACCACGGGGTGTTCGTGTCGTCGCGGAAGGAACCGGAGAAGCTGGACTTCATGCTGCAGAAACCGAGCGTGGAGGAAATGGGCCAGCTGATGCAGGATTACCTGTTCCTGATGGACATCGGCATCTGGATGCTGAGTGACCGTGCCATCGAGCTGATGGTGAAACGTTCTACCGACAAGGACGGGGGCGTGAAGTTCTACGACATGTACTCGGAGTTCGGACTGGCACTGGGAGCGCATCCACGCATCGTGGATGAGGAGCTGAACAGCCTGAAGGTGGCTATCCTGCCGCTGCCGGGCGGTGAGTTCCACCACTACGGTACGAGCCGGGAGATGATTTCGTCGACGCTGGCGGTGCAGAACTGCGTGACGGACCAGCGGGCGATTATGCACCACAAGGTGAAACCGCATCCGGCGGTGTTCGTGCAGAATGCGGAGATGGAGTTCCCGCTGACGGCAGACAACGCAGAGGTGTGGGTGGAAAACAGCCACGTGGGCAAGAGCTGGATGCTGCACAGCCGGAACATCATCACGGGGGTACCGCGCAACAACTGGGCGCTGAACGTGCCGGAAGGGGTGTGCATCGACGTGGTGCCGATGGGTGAACGGGAGTTTGCCGCACGTCCGTATGGTTTTAACGATAAATTCAAGGGGAGCCTGAAAGAGGCTTCTACGGCATATCTGGGCCGTCCGGTGACGGAATGGCTGGCGGAAAGAGGTCTGACAACGGACGAGATTCGGGGCTGTGAGGACTTGCAATCGGCTGCGATTTTCCCGGTGACGGACTCGATAGAAGATTTGGGTACGGTGCTGCAATGGATGACGGACGGCGGACAGGGTGAAGCCGGACGGGCTATCTGGCAGAAGGCACGGAAGGTATCGGCCGACGAGATTTCGGCGTATGCGAACCTGCGACGGCTGTTCGCCCAGCGGGAGGTGTTCCGCAAGGAGAACTGGAGCCTGCTGGCCAAGAACCAGGAACGGAGCGTGTTCTATCAGGTGGACTTGCAGGAAGCAGCGGAAGCGTTTGCCAAAGGGGGCATCGCCCTGCCGGAGGAACTGCCGGAGGGGACTTCTCTGCTGAAGCGTATCAGCGACGCGATGTTCCGTGCGAAGGTGCGCGAGCTGGAGGGGAATCCGGAAGCGAAGGAGCTGGAGGCACGGGCGTTCGGCCTGATGCGTCAGGGACTGACCAGCACGATGGACTATCGTCAGCAGCCGAAGTTGTCGGTGTATGCGGACCAGATTGTGTGGGGACGCAGCCCGGTGCGTATCGACATTGCAGGGGGATGGACGGATACCCCACCCTACAGCCTGATGGAGGGCGGAAATGTGGTGAACCTGGCCATTGAGCTGAACGGACAGCCGCCGCTGCAGGTGTACGTGAAACCGTCGAAGGAGTACCGCATTACGTTGCGCTCGATTGACCTGGGAGCCATGGAGGTGGTTTCCACGTACGAGGAGTTGCAGGATTACCGCAAGGTGGGTTCGCCGTTCTCCATTCCGAAAGCGGCACTGGTGCTGGCGGGATTCCATCCGGATTTCTCCACAGAACGGTTTGCTTCGCTGGAAGCACAGCTGAAGGCGTTCGGCACGGGTATCGAAGTAACCTTGCTGTCGGCCATTCCGGCAGGTTCGGGACTGGGTACCAGCTCCATTCTGGCAGCTACGGTGCTGGGAGCGCTGAATGATTTCTGCGGCCTGAACTGGGACAAGCAGGGCATCGGAAGCCGTACACTGGTATTAGAACAGTTGCTCACCACGGGAGGCGGCTGGCAGGATCAGTACGGAGGTGTGCTGCACGGGGTGAAGCTGCTGCAGACGCAACCGGGATGGCATCAGGAACCGAAGGTGCGCTGGCTGCCGGATTACCTGTTCACAAGCGACGAGTACCGCAAGTGCCATCTGCTGTATTACACGGGCATTACGCGTACGGCCAAGGGTATCCTGGCGGAGATTGTGAAGGGCATGTTCCTGAACTCGAACCGTCACCTGCACCTGCTGGAACAGATGAAGAGTCACGCCATGGATATGTACGACGCCATCCTGCGGAATGATTTCGAGGAAACAGGACGGCTGGTACGGAAGACGTGGAAGCAGAACCAGCTGCTGGATGAGGGTACGAATCCGGCGACAGTGCAGGCCTTGACGGAACGGATTGACGACCTCTGCCTGGGATACAAGTTGCCGGGGGCCGGTGGCGGCGGTTACCTGTACATGGTGGCCAAGGATCCGGATGCGGCAGTGCGTATCCGCCGGATTCTGACAGAGGAACGTCCGAACGAACGGGCACGCTTCGTGGAGATGAGTTTATCGAACAAGGGACTGGAAATCAGTAGAAGCTGAGATGGAAAAGATTGGATTAGTAAGAACCAGGGACGGAAAGAGTTTCCTGGTTCCTTTTATTTTGATTACTTCCCTCTTTTTTCTGTGGGGAGTGGCACACAGTATTCTGGATGTGCTGAACAAACATTTTCAAGATACACTGGAGATTACCCGCACGCGCTCGGCCCTGATTCAGGCGGTGGTGTACGGAGGGTATTTTATCATGGCGCTGCCGGCGGGACGGATTATCCGCCGCTTCGGCTACCGCACAGGGGTGCTGACGGGCCTGGTGCTGTATGGCATCGGGGCGTTGCTGTTCATTCCGGGAGGACGGATTCAGTCGTTTGAGTTTTTCCTGCTGGCACTGTTCGTCATCGGTTGTGGACTGACCTGCCTGGAAACGGCTTCGAACCCGTATGTCACGGTGCTGGGTGAACCGGAAGGCAGTGAGCGGCGCATCAACCTGGCCCAGTCGTTCAACGGACTGGGCTGGATTTGCGGCCCGCTGGCAGGAGGCTTCTTCCTCTTTGCCGGAGGAGGTGACGTGACTACTCCTTACGCGGTGCTGGGTACGGTGGTGCTGTGCATCGCCATCCTTTTTTCGCGGGTGAAACTGCCGGAAATAGGCCGGGAAGCAGAAAGCGAACAGGCTGAAGCGAGCGGGAAATCGCTGTGGAGAACGACCTCGTTCACGGTGGGACTGCTGTCGCTTTTCCTTTACGTGGCTGCACAGACGGGCATCAACAGTTTTTTCATCAACTACGCCACCGAAAATGCGGGTGTTTCGGCACAGGAGGCTTCGGTATGGCTGTCGTTCGGCGGCATGGGACTGTTCATGGCCGGACGCATGGGCGGAAGCTGGCTGATGCGCTTCGTGAAGGGGGAAAAAGTGCTGGCCGTTTGTGCGGCTGGTGCCTGTGTATGTATGGCGGCAGTCATTCTGATGCCGGGTGGAGCAGGATGGTATTTCCTGTTACTGTGCTTTTTATGTGAATCGATTATGTTTCCTACTATTTTTTCCTTATCTTTGCGCCACGCTGGCACACAAACCAAACAGGCTTCTTCTTATCTGATTATGTCGATTGTAGGAGGAGCAGTGGCTCCCTTGTTAATGGGGCTCATAGCCGACCGTATTTCCATGGCAGTGGGATTTATCGTACCATTGGTTTGCTTTATGGAAATCTGGGGATTCGCAGCAAGATACCGAAAACTATCGTAATAGTTTTGTCACATACCACATCAGGCAACGGATTATTTATTGCTAAATAAATAGAACTTTGATATGAAGATATCCATTATTACCTCATGCTTCAACCGGGAAGCGACCATCGGTCAAGCAATTGAAAGCGTATTGTCACAGGATTATCCGGACATCGAATACATTGTGGTGGACGGAGCCAGCAAAGACCGTTCACTGGAAGTAATCAATCGTTACAAGGACAGAATATCCAAAATTATCTCAGAGCCCGACAAAGGAATGTACGAAGGTATCAATAAAGGCATCAAGGCAGCTACAGGGGATATAATCGGACTGCTGCACAGTGATGATTTTCTGTATGCCAAGGATACCATCAGCCGGATGGCGCAAGAATTTGAACGGACGGGAGCCGACTTTGTGTATGGCAACGGCTTGTTTGTTGATCCGGACAATACGGATAAGGTGATTCGAAACTGGATGGGAGGAAGCTACAGCAAATGGAAGGTACGCCACGGATGGCTGCCACTACACCCTACATGCTATATCCGGAAAGAATGCTATGACCGATACGGATTATACGATGAGAGTTACAAGATTGCAGCAGACTCGGATTTGCTGGTAAGATTCCTATACGAAGCCGACTTAAAGGTGGAATATCTGAATGAATACATCGTACGCATGCGCATGGGAGGTTTATCGACCGACAGTGCACGACGAAAAAAGATGTGGGACGAGGATGTCAGAATGTACCGGAGCCACGGCTTCTCTCCTACACTCACCAAACTGCAAAAAATGGCCTGGAAGGTACCGCAATTTATTTCGGCCAAACTGAAATTCTAAGGATGGGATAGCCAACTGAGACTTTAAAACGTAACATCAGTATACTTTTTTGAGGTTTAATCGTATAATTTACCATTATGCGATTAAACTTTTCATTATTTCATTGATTTTTAGGTAAAAATCCAATTACTTTGCAAAAGCACTTTTGATAAAAATACAAAAAACATAGCGCATGAAAACAAAATATGACGCCTATAACAGTTGGGTAAGCTTTTTTATCGTTACTTGTGAAACGCTTATTACGGGAGGATTGTTCTATCTGTTGTTTCTCACTACGGAAGATACGCCATGGCACAAGATTCTGCAGGCACCGCACCTGCAGGTCATACTGACAGTAATGCTTTGCTACTTCGTATCGGCCATGCAAGCTGGCGTGGTACTTTACCGGCGTAAGGTATATGCCTACCAGATTCTGGGTAAGGTATTGAGAAGTACAATCTGCTTCGGAATATTATCAGGGGTAGTGTTGGAGCTGGGACGATTCATGGATGCCTGGTCGTATTTCTACCTGACTTTTTTAGGGCTGCTGTTTATTTCGCTGTCTGTATTCCGTATCCTCATGCGATGGGGGTTGAAAAGATACCGTTCGAAAGGTGGTAACCTGCGCTATGTGGTGCTGGTGGGTAGTTCAGAAAACAACCGCGAGCTATATTATGAACTGACGACTCAGGACTGGACCGGATTCAGGGTAAAGGGGTATTTCGACTTTGAGCCGAACCCGAAATTTCCACAGGAATGTCCGTACCTGGGAAAGCCCCAGGACGTGAAAGAATACCTGGAAAAGAACGGAAACACGCATTACCTGTTCTGCTGTCTGCCTTCGAAGGAACATGTCATTATCCGTTCGCTGATTAATTACTGCGAGAACCACCTGGTGCATTTCTACAGTGTGCCAAACATTTACAACTATCTGCAGAACCGGGTATATTTCAATATGATAGGAAACGTACCTTTCCTGAGCCTACGACCAGACCCGCTGAGCCGGACGGGCAACAAGATGATGAAACGGGCGTTCGACATTGTGTTCTCACTGCTGTTTCTGTGTACGCTCTTCCCGATTATCCTGCTCATTGTGACCATTATCACCAAGCTGACGATGCCGGGACCAGTATTCTTCAAACAAAAACGAAACGGGCTGAACGACAAGGAGTTCTACTGCTATAAGTTCCGGAGCATGAGGGTGAACACACAGGCCGACTCGCTGCAGGCTACCAAGAATGACCCGCGCAAGACACGCTGGGGAAACATCATGCGAAAAACGAGCATCGACGAACTGCCGCAGTTTATCAATGTGCTGCTGGGCGACATGAGCGTGGTAGGTCCCCGACCGCACATGCTGAAACACACGGAGGAATATTCGAAACTGATTAACAAGTATATGGTGAGACACTTCGTGAAGCCGGGCATCACGGGCTGGAGCCAGGTGACGGGCTATCGCGGAGAAACCAAGGAGCTGAAGGATATGGAAGGACGTATCCGTGGAGATATATGGTATATCGAACACTGGAGCTTCGGCCTGGACTTGTTTATCATCTATAAAACGGTGATGAATGCTATACATGGGGAAAAGAACGCATACTAAGACTTAATGAAAATTTATTTATAACCAAAGTTTTATGAATCATTTTTTAAGGCGGGGTATCTGCCTGGGAGCATGGGTGGCCGGTTGCGGCATGGCTCATGCACAGCTGGCCGCGGTGAAAACGAACGCACTGCTGTGGGGGAACCTGACGCCGAACATTTCAATGGAGCTGGTGACAGCTTCCAAATTCAGTCTGGAAGGGACTGTGTTTTACGGACTAAACAAGACGCCGCTGGATGCCCAGTTAAAAGGGGCACAGGCGGAGTTCAGGTATTGGATTTCTGGAAGGCCGATGACGCGCTCGTTCATCGGCTTATCTGTAAGCGGACTAAGGTATACGGTGGTGCACAAGGGAAAGGCGCACCAGGGAGAAGCTGCAGGACCGGGACTGACATACGGCTATGCCTGGCCGCTGAGTAAACGGTTCAACCTGGAATTCTCGGCCGGAGTGGGTGCCCTGTGGTACAGGGAGAAGAAATATCCGGAGGGTACATACCTGAAAAAAGAAGAGTATAATGCAAACGGAGTGAAGTGTGTGCCGACAGAAATAGCGGTGTCATGCTGCTATTTATTCTAAGAAGCTGAAGCGTATGAATAGGAAAAGAATAAGCCGCATCGGGAAATATGTACTGGTTACGATGCTGCTGACTGCTGTCCCCGCAAGCGGATGGGCGCAGCGAATGATCAAGGTGAGCGGCACGGTTTACAACATTGCGGACAAGAAAAAGAAGGTTCCGTTCTCGGGAAGCGTGGTCTATGTATATAGCTGCAAGACGGTAGCGGCCGCAAAGGACCTGAAGAACAGCCTGGACAAGGATAATACCAATTTCGCACTGTTCATGAACGAAGATGAAAGGGCGGAAACGGATGCCAACGGGTATTACGAGATTCTGGTGCCGGACAACGGGGCACTGGTGTTCAAAGCGGGCCTGAACAAGGCCATTCTGGAAAAGGTGAGCAACCGCATGAAAATAGACGTAGAAGTGGATGACGGTATCTATCTGAAGGAGGTAGTGGTAACGGGAGAGCTGAAGCAGATTCAGCCGGAACCGAAGGCCAGCCGACTGATAGGTAACCGTTTTTATCCTTATAATACGTTTCTGGTCCCACATGGAGAAGGCAACAAGTATTCGCGTCTGATTGTACAGCCGTATGTACTGAACTGTACGACCAACGACACGGTGGCTTTCTTGAAACCACTGGTATACGACGGCAAGGAATATCACCTGACCCAGACCCGACGAATGGGGTACGACCTGAAAAGGGATGCTCTGGAGCCTTATATCCAATCACGGCCACTGGTGAATGAGCGGATGGTGATTGAATGGCAAGACACGGTGACGGTGCCCGACCCGAACGTGAATTACAGTTGCTATGCGGACTTCTGTATAGAGGACTACAACAATGTTCCGTTCAGAAAGACGTATCAGATTAATACATGCGAGAACAAGCGCCCCCTGAAATTTCTGCAATATGACCTGATAGCCTTGGATATGGATTTCCAAAAATATCCGGAGAAGGCACAGGTAGAGAAGTTTGACACGGAGGACCAGGTGGAGCTCAACTTTGAAATCAACTCGGACCGGCTGACGGACGACCCGAAGAACCAGGAGAGCCTTGCCGGAATACGGAAGAAACTGAACCTGATTCTGAACGAGCCCGGCGCCCTGCTGAAAGAGTTTCACGTCATCGGCAAGGCATCGCCGGAAGGATATTACCAGCAAAACCTGCAGCTGGCCCAGAAACGTATGCAGCGGATTCAGCAGGAGGTTATCGGGGTACTCCCCCATGCGGTAGCCGAACGCGTGTATCAGAACCCGCAGGCGGAAGTGGCTTCATGGAACGAGGTGGCCGAACTGCTGGAGAAGGACAGCCTGATGGAAACGGCCGGTTTCATCAGAAAGGTTGTAAGAGAACTGCCCGACCAGATGAACCGGCAGGGACAGCGAATCAAGGCCTCCAAGGACTACCGTACGGTGATTGTGCCTTACCTGGAGCAGCTGAGACAAGTGAAGTACCTGTGCCGCTATGACATCTACCGGGAACCGACCGACAAGGAGGTGATGGCGGCTTACCGGAGAAAAGGACTGAACGGGATGTACACCCGGTATGAATACTGGAAGCTGCTGCAATTGCTGAAGGACAGTCAGGAAAAGGAGGCGGTGGCACGCAAGGCATACGAAGAATCGCTAAGCATGAAGCGTCCATGGGTGCTGGCCGGAAACACGCTGGCCAAGCTGTACCTGGAAAAGGATGTGACCGACACGCAGATACTGGAACCGCTGATAGACCGTACCATCTTTACCGTGAACTATGAAAGGAAAAACATGGATACGGGAAGAACGGAGATTATCAACCCGATTGAGGTGGTGGTGAACCAGCTGTGCATGTACATCAAAGCGGGCGACTTTGAGAATGCCAGTGTCATGGCCAAGCTGATTCCGGCGGATTACAAGGAATTTGACCTGGTGAAGGCGTACGCATGGGCCATGGGCGGCTATTTCCAGGGAGGAAATACGCCTGAAGAGACGCAGCGAGCTACAGAGACCTTCCGCACCATCTGCCAGTCGTCCGTACAGAACGAGGCGGTGATGAACCTGGCACTGGAAACGCCACAGGGAAACGCGCAGGCGGACAAGGCGCTGGAACAGATGGCGGACGAGAGTCCGGTGAAATGGTACCTGAAGGCGGTGACGGAAGCCAGAAAGGGAGACGTAGGACTGACGGAAGCGGCTCTGTATCTGGTGAGATGTTTCAACCGGGACCAGAAGATGATTGTCACTGCCCAGAACGACGGTGAATTCACGAAAGAGATTGTGGAAACGGCGTTGGAGATGTATAAGAATCAGTAATCATGAAAATAAACAGAAAGACTTTATATATAGCTGCCCTCGGCTATTTGTGGATGGGCGGAACGGAAACTATCCTCGCACAGGATGCCACAGCCGATTCGGTGAAAACCGGCTTTTTCAACGCGATGGATTATGTGAGACAGAAAAGGTATATCCCTGCCGGAAGAGCGATTGACCCCAAGGCCAGGGGATGGAATTCTTCCTTGTCGATTTTTGCTGGTGCCGGGAAACTGGGAGGCGGAGCGGCAGGCCCCTACTCCAAAGAATTCGGTATCGCCTTCACAAAGGATGTAACCTCGTTCAACAGTTACCGTCTGGCCGTAGAAGGGGCGGTGAACGAACAGATTGGAAGAGGCGGCGTGGAAATAGCGCACATGTTCCGGATACTGGATTACCTGAGGGGCTACAAGGACGACCTGCGATGGGACCTGGAAACGGTACTGGGTATCGGCATCTACGGGACGAAAAACAAGGTTTCAAAGGAACGTTTCGTAGCTGGAGGCATACACGGCGGACTGCACGTGAACTACCATCTGCACAACCACCTGGACCTGTTTCTGGAACCGAGGGTGAATCTTTTTACCGACGGCATCAACGGACTGGAGTCGCAGAAGAGATATGACATCGGTGCCCAGGCGATGGCCGGACTGACTTACCGGTTTACCGGACTGAACAAGACTTCCGGTCCTTCGGCCAACTCCGGCGCACTGGACAACCTGTTCTACGAAATTTATGCGGGTATTCAGGGAGATTATTCTGCCAGAATACGAAAGGCACCGATAATGAACGGGGTACTGGAACCCGTAGGTCCGGTAATGGGTATCAGCATGGGAAAATGGTTCCTGCCTTTCGGGATAAGGGGAACTTTATTTGCCGGAGTGCATAATACCCTCTCCGAGAAGGGCACTGAAAAGATAAAAGAAGGCTACGGAGGCGTGCGACTGGAGGCTATGGTCAACCTGAACCGTCTGTTCGACGACCGGGTGACTGACCCCCGACTGGAAGTAAACCTGATGGGAGGTGCGGAAGCCGGATTCGTGGCACACCGGGGAGCGACTTACGCCCGCAAAGTCAGACCTTTCACCGGACCGACACTCGGAGGACAGCTGGTGTATGCCGTAAACGACCACATCGGCGTATTCGGGCAGGCACGCTGGAGCAAGAACAGCTATACGCAAAATTTCTTGCACGGAACGAGCAGCAAACGCCGCATGCAGAACCTGAGCATAGAAATGGGGGTGCAGTACAGAAGACGCGAAGAATGTATTACCCGTCACCAATACCTGTTTGAACCCTATAACTTTGTATCGGTCGGCATGGGAGCAAATTACCCGATGCGTACCGGAGACCAGCAGCTGAAGGCCATGATGAAGCACCTGGGACAACAATTCTATGTGGGGTATGGAAGAAGATGGAGCAAATACTCATCGGTTAGAGGATACATCGAAATGGCGCATTATCCTTACAGTGTGAGCAAGCATGTATATCCCTTTACCCTCGGAGCGGACTACCTGGTAGACCTGAGCACCCTGGCCGCAGCGTATAACCCGGAAAGAATCTTTACGGTGGAAGGCCTGGCGGGTATTTTATACACGCACCACGGAACGGCACAAAAGGACTATTTCGGCGTACAGGCCGGGCTGAAAGAAACCGTGCGGATAAATGACCAATGGGGTGTCTTTGCGGAAGAAGTGCTGAGGGGCTACAAGGGAGCCATCACCCCGGGGGCCAGAACCTTGACGGAGAAGGGAATCTCCCTGCTTCCGTATGCGAATTTAGGGGTGAACCTGTACTTTTAGGCAGTTTTTTTATTAAACCTCACACATTTTGATAGATATCTTATCATTCCTTATCACGGTTTGGAAATATTGTATTATCTTTGACGCAGAATTAATAATTACATGAATATGAATAGTAGAATTTACATTCTGGCTATTGCACTGATGACAGGTGTAGGTGCAATGGCGCAAAACACGCAGCAAAACAGCAACGTAGAAAAGATTGAAAAATACACTGTACAGACCAACTTGTTTGGCGACAACTTGTTTGTAGGAGCCAACATCGGTGCACAGATGTATGTAGGCGACTACATTTCTAAAGGAAAAGCCGGCAAACTGATTACTCCGACATTCGAAATCAATGTAGGAAAATGGTTTACTCCGGGCATCGGATTGAGACTGGGATTCGGTGGTTACCAGGCTAAAGGTTACTCAGTTAAAGATGGAGGTTTTGCCTACAAACGCGTAGACACCAACGTGTATCGCACCAAATGGGGAATCCTGCACTTGCACGGTGACGTAATGCTGAACTTCACCAACCTGTTCTGCGGCTACCGTGAAGACAGATTGTACAATGCAATTCCTTACGTAAGCATCGGTTACCTGCGCGGCATCGACAATAACGAAAACGAATTGTCAGGAGGTATCGGATTCATCAACCGTTTCCGTTTGAACAAGGCTTGGGACTTGAACTTGGAATTGAAAGGAAACATCAACAACGACGTGATGGACGGTATCCGTGGCGGAAAGAATATGGAAGGTTCTGCAGCCATCATGGTAGGTGCAACTTACCGCTTCAACCGCAGAGACTGGACTAAGGGTACCGGTATCTCGGCTGCTGAAATGCAGGCTGTACAGAATCAGCTTAAGAGCATGAACGAAGAAAATGCCAGCTTGAGAAACCGCGTAAATGCACTGGAAGAAGAAAAACGTAACCAGCCGGTTGTAACTGAAACCAAGGCTAGCAACAAGCTGCCGGATGCAACTGAATATGTAGCGTTCTTCGACATCAACAAGGCTTACCTGAGCGAAAAAGAAGCAGTGAATCTGGAAGCTTATGCAAACCTGATCAAGAAGTATCCTGAAAACAAATTCATCATCACAGGATATGCTGACAAGCAGACTGGTTCGGCTGAATTCAACGAACGCCTGAGCAAGCTGAGAGCAGAAGCTGTATACAATACACTGGTAGATAAATATGGTGTAAACAAGGATCAGCTGACAATGGAATACAAAGGTGGTGTTGACACTATGTTCCGCGAAAATCCGCGTCTGAGCCGCGCCGCTATCATCCGCATGGCAAAATAAAAAAAACACTAAAATCATAGGAAATCGCTGCACTTCCTTGAAAAAGGAGATGCGGCGATTTCTTTTTTTCATTCTTTCTCTTACATTTGCAAACTAACCTTTTTTACGTAACTTTTTAAACGAATTTAGATATGATCATAGCTGTTGACTTTGACGGTACTATTGTGGAACACCGCTATCCGGAAATCGGACGGGAAAAGCCTTTTGCCTTTGACACACTGAAAATGCTGCAAAAAGAGGGGCACCGGCTGATTTTGTGGACTGTAAGAGAGGACAAGCTGCTGGAAGAGGCCGTGGATTTCTGCCGACAGCATGGAGTGGAATTTTATGCGGTCAATACGAACTATCCGGAGGAACAGGAGGCGCATCAGCATTTCTCGCGGAAGCTGAAGGCGGATGTGTTCATTGACGACCGCAATCTGGGAGGAATGCTCAACTGGGGAAGCATTTACCGCATCATACATTACCGCCTGAAAATTGCGGACCTGGTGGCCGAAACGCTGGATGAAAGGCTGGAAGAGGGCATCGAACGCCGGAAACAGGAGAAGAAGAAAAGACAGGGCTTGTTTGGCAAGCTGTTCGGATGAGACACATCCGGAGAAGATACGAAAGAAGCTGTTTCACACACGGAGCATTCCGACAGTGAAACAGCTTCTTTTATTGTATCCCTTTTGGGGAGAATTATTCTACGTAGAGCACCAGTCCCTTAAGGTATTCACCTTCCGGATGGTAGATGTTGACCGGATGGTCGCCCGGCTGGGTGAGCTGGTGAAGAATGCGCACGCTGCGTCCGCTCTGTGCAGCGGCGGTAAACACGGCGTTACGGAAGTCCTGCTTGTTCACCACCTGCGAACAGGAGAAGGTAAAGAGGATGCCGCCCGGACGTATCTTTTCGAAGGCCTTGGCATTGAGTTTGGTGTAACCGCGAAGGGCATTGCGCAGGGCATCACGGTGCTTGGCAAAGGCCGGCGGGTCGAGGATAATCAGGTCGTACTGGTCGCCCATGCGGTCGAGGAACTTGAAGGCATCTTCCGCAAAGGCCTGGTGACGGGTATCGCCAGGGAAGTTGAGGGATACGTTCTCATTGGTCAGATCGATGGCTTTGGCAGAGCTGTCTACCGAATGAACGAGGTTGGCCCCTCCCCTCATGGCATAGAACGAGAAGCCGCCGGTGTAGCAGAACATATTGAGCACATTACGGCCCTTGGCATAGCGTTCCAGCAGGGCACGGTTCTCACGCTGGTCGACGAAGAAACCGGTCTTCTGTCCCTTGAGCCAGTCTACGTGGAACTTCAGTCCGTTCTCCATGGCCACGTTCTCCGGACTTCCGCCTTTGAGGAAGCCGTTCTCAGTAGCCAGTAGGTCGGCCTTGAAGGGCAGCGTGGTTTCTGATTTATAATAGATGTGCTGGATGACGTCGCCCATCACTTCTTCGAGGGCTTCGGCCACTACCATACGGTCGAGGTGCATGCCGGCTGAGTGTGCCTGCATGACGGCGGTATGGTCGTACACGTCGATAATCAGTCCGGGCAGGTTATCGCCCTCGCCGTGTACCAGACGGTAGGTATTGTTCTGAGGATTGCCCAGCACGCCCAAGGCACAGCGGAGGTCTTTGGCCACCTGCAGGCGACGTACCCAGAACGCATGGTCGATGGGTTCCTGACGGAAGGACAGCACACGCACAGCGATGCTTCCAATCTGGAAATGTCCGCAGGCAATGAATTCTTTCTTGGAGGTGTAGACATCTACTACTTCACCTTCTTCCGGCTCTCCTTCCACACGGGCGATGGCTCCGGAAAAAACCCAGGGATGGAAACGCTTGAGCGATTCTTCCTTTCCGGGTTTGAGAAATACTTTCTTATAGCTCATTTGTATGGTTTAAGTGATTAATCTTCGAGAATGTTTTCAGGAGTTTCCGTGCGTATCACGCGGTACTTGCCCGAAAGGCGAAGCTCTTCCAAGTACTGGTAAATGCGCACGCAGGCCCAGGCATCAGTAGCGGCATACAGCTGCTGCGCCTCGGTCAGGGTGTCGGCCTCCCAGTTGGAAAGGCGCTGGCTCTTGGAAATCTTTTCCTGAAAAAGGAGGGCATAGATTTTCTGCAGGCTCTTTTCTTCGATACCGAAAGAGGCTACGTAGTCCTGCAGTTCCACCCAGTTGCCCATGCGCGGGTCTTTCTGGTTACGACGGCGCAGCATGGCGAAATCGTCTTTCAGCGACAGGCCGATTTTGAGCACGTCGTTCTGAAGGAACTCTTCCAGGAAATCCGGCAGTCCGAGGTGGTTCAGGCGGAACAGGAAGCAGGTGTCGTAAGTAGAGACCTGCAAGAGGGCCACCTTGTTGACGGCTCCCTTCCGGAATGAAGGGCGTGTTTCGGTGTCCACCCCCACCAGTACATGGGTATTGAGGTAATCGATGGCCTTGCGAGCCTCGGCCTCGGTGTAAATCACGAAGATGCGACCGGGGAAAGAGACTTTGGGTAACTCCGCAACGATTTTCTTATCTATTTTACTCTGTAGTTCTACCATTCAGTTTACGGGTTTAGGGTTATTCGTCGTCGCCCATGTCAAGGCCTTCGTAGAGTTCTTCTTCGGTGCAGTTGTCTTCGTAGAGTGCTGAATCTTCCTCTTCCTGACTGCTGTGCGAAAGCTGGCGGTATTTCACGTCGTGAAGGGCACGCATCACGTTGACCAGGCGCTGTCCCCAGAACTCGGCAAAGAGTTCACGGCAGATGGCTAAGGAGTCGTTCATGGTGTGCTCCAGGCCCAACTGGAACACGCAGATGAAATCCTTGATGGGCTGGTAAATGTCGGCCAGGCTTTCGGAAATGTTCTGATGAATGGGGGTATCACTATAAGCCATGTCATCGAGGAACACCTCGAGGTAGTCATCGTATTCGCCTAAGAGAGAGGCGATGGAGCCGCGAAGCACTTCGTAATCGGTCTCGGTCACGAAGGTTTCCGGGTCGGCATCTTCCATCCGCTCGCAAGCAGGAAGCAACGAAGCCTTCAGGTATAAAAGGGGAAGGAGTTTCAGGGACTTGTCGACGAAATCCCGACAACGCATATCGGACACACACTCCATAAATCCACAGAACTCGGCAGCCACTGTCACGAACTCGACTGCATTTTTATCGAATATTACTTGAGAGTTTTTTTCTTCCATATTCATGCTAATTGACGTGCAAAGGTACAAAAAAAATTTCTCAGTTTTAGTTTTATTCGTACATTTGCATGTATGTTTAGTTAATTCGAATCATCATGCAAACAAAAAAAACAGATACAAGCAAAAGTGAAAAAGCGGCTGCCGTGGCCGGAAAAACATGGACTATCCTGAAAAGTGAGACTACCGCGTTCGTCATCGGACTGCTCTGCGTCATCTTCGGCGTGTACTTGCTGCTGGCTTTCAGCTCGTTCTTCTTTACGGGAGGAAACGACCAGAGCATTCTGTCGCATCCCAACCCGTCGGAGCTGCTGGAAACGGGCAACCGCATACAGAACTATGCCGGAGCACGGGGAGCACAGCTGGCACAATTCCTGATTAATGACTGCTTCGGGTTTTCGGCTTACTGTATCATTATCTTCTTAGTGGTGGCCGGCATGAAGCTGATGAAAGCGTACGAGTTCCGCATCCGTTACTGGTTCTTAGGCTGTGCCACGGTGATGGTGTGGCTCTCTGTAACCTTAGGATTTGCATTCGGAGGACTGTTAGAGAATTCTTATATTTATCCGGGGGGACTGCACGGCTACAACGTGAGCCTGTGGATTCGCTCGCAAATCGGTGCACCGGGATTGATTTTAGTGCTATTAGCTACGGCCATATTGTTCGGCGTGGCACTGACCCGACAGACCATGGGCGTGGTGAGAAAGGCGCTGCATCCGCAAAAGGGCAATAACGCGGCTATGGCAGAGGAGGTAACTCCCCAGCCGGAACCGACCTACCGAAAGCCGGTAGTGGACGAACCGGAAGTAACCGCCGCGGAGGATGAATCGGAGAAGAAGGAAAAGAAAGAAAGTTTCTGGAAGAGCTGGACGCACCGGAAACCGAAACAGAAAAAAGAGGAGGAAGAAACTCCGCAGGAAGAACCGGAGAAAGCGGCTGAACCTGTCAAGGAGGAACCGGAGAAGGTGATTGTGAAAGAGGAACCGGCACCGGAGCGTGTCATTGACCTGCCCATTGATACCGAGGAAGAGGATGAGAAGAAGCACCCTTTTGAGGTGAAGCCGGCCCTGGAGGAAGACTTCGACAAGGAAGAAGAGGAGCCGGCATTTGAGGTCAGCAACGATACCAAGGAAGAGGATCAGGCTTACCGGGGAGACGTGTCGCAGCCGTACAACCCACGCCTGGACCTGGAGTTTTACCGCTTCCCTACCCTCGACTTGCTGAATACGTATCAGAACGACGATCCGGACATCGACATGGAAGAACAGAATGCCAACAAGAACCGCATCATCAAGGTGCTGCGCAGCTTCGGCATTGAAATCAGTTCCATCAAGGCCAGTGTGGGTCCGACCATTACCTTATATGAGATTACGCCGGCGGAAGGGGTACGTATCTCGAAAATCCGTAACCTGGAGGACGACATCGCCCTGAGTCTTTCGGCACTGGGTATCCGTATCATCGCACCGATTCCGGGCAAGGGTACCATCGGTATCGAAGTGCCAAACGCGAACCCGCACATCGTACCCATGAGTTCTATCCTGACCAGCAAGAAGTTCCAGGAAACAACCTTCGACCTGCCGGTGGCACTCGGAAAGACCATTACCAACGAGGTGTTCATGGTGGATCTGGCCAAGGCGCCCCACATGCTGGTGGCCGGTGCGACAGGTCAAGGTAAGTCTGTGGGACTGAATGCCATCGTGACTTCCCTGCTCTACAAGAAGCACCCCAGTGAACTGAAGTTCGTCATCATCGACCCGAAGAAGGTGGAATTTGCCATCTATGCGCCGATTGAACGCCATTTCCTGGCCAAGTTGCCCGACGGAGAGGATGCCATCATCACCGACGTGACGAAGGTAGTACAGACACTGAACTCGCTGTGTGTGGAAATGGACAACCGTTACAAGCTCTTGCAGAACGCAGGATGCCGTAACATCAAGGAATATAACGCGAAGTTTATCAACCGCCAGCTGAATCCGGAGAACGGTCACCGCTTCCTGCCTTACATCGTCATCATCATTGATGAGTTCGGCGACCTGATTATGACAGCCGGCAAGGAGGTGGAACTGCCTATCTGCCGTATCGCCCAGCTGGCCCGTGCGGTGGGTATCCACGCCATCATCGCTACCCAGCGTCCGACCACGAACATCATTACGGGTACCATCAAGGCCAACTTCCCGGCGCGTGTGGCTTTCCGTGTGGCTTCCATGATGGACTCACGTACCATTTTGGACCGTCCGGGTGCACAGCAGCTCATCGGTAAGGGTGACATGCTGTACCTGCAAGGAAACGACCCCGTGCGCGTGCAGTGTGCGTTTGTCGATACGCCGGAAGTGGAACGCATCGCAGAATTCATCGGCAAGCAACAGGGCTATCCTACAGCCTTCATGCTGCCGGAATACGTGGATGAGAATGCAGAACCCAGCAGTGCAGCCGACGTGGACATGAACCGTCTGGACCCGCTCTTTGAAGAAGCGGCCCGTCTGGTCATCTACCATCAGCAGGGTTCTACTTCGCTGATTCAGCGTAAATTCTCCATCGGCTACAACCGTGCGGGACGCATCATGGACCAGCTGGAAAAGGCGGGTATCGTAGGTCCGGCCAACGGCAGCAAGGCGCGCGACGTGCTTTGTCTGGATGAAAACGATTTACAAATGAGAATGAGCAGCCTGAAGGATTAAACGGGCTGCCCTCTAACCCCTAAAAACGATTGTGACAGGTATGAAAAAGATTTTTCTTCTCGTCCTGCTGATGGGAGTCGCCTTGTGTCAGGCTGTGGCTCAACAGGACGCAAAAGCTGAACGCATATTGAATCAGATGGCAGACAACTACCGGAAAGCCGGCGGCATCAGTCTGACTTTTGGAGGTACACAACACGGAAAGCTGTTGCTGAAAGGCAACAAGTTCTGCCTGGAAAGCGGAGGTATCAAGACCTGGTTCGACGGAAAGACACAGTGGAGCTACGTGGAACAGAATGAAGAGGTGAACGTGTCATCCCCCACCCCGGAGGAAATACAGAGCGTCAATCCGTATGCGCTGCTGACAGCCTACAAGAAGGACTTCAACTACCGCTACGTGGGCGAAAAGACCCGTCAGGGAAAGCGGGGACATGAAATCATCCTGACCCCGAAGACCTCGCAGGACATTAAAAGCATCACACTGAACGTGAAGGAAAACAGCTCGCCCGTGTACATTGCCATCCAGCTGCAGAACGGAGAGAAACAAGAGTTTCAGATTTCGTCGTACCGCACGGGAGTGAACCTGCCCGACGCGGTGTTCCGTTTCGACAAGAGCAAGTATCCGGGAGCGGAAATCATTGATTTACGATGACATCATCCGATGTATCGAGAATAGAACTTTGAGCCAAGTAAGAGGGGGTTTCGGCATAGATATACATGACGCTGCCCCCTTTTATTGCATCTATAATGGGGCGCGACACGGAAGTGGGCAGTGCCGGACATCCGAAGCTCCGTCCCAACCGTCCGCCACGACTGGCCACGGATGGGTCTGCGTATGAGGCCCCGTGCACCACAATGGCACGTTCGCGGGCCCGGTCGTTAATCCCTTTCTCCAGTCCGTCGAGAATGAGCGAATAGCCGTTTCGTCCCTGATAGGTGGAAGCCGTCAGGTAAAAGCCCAGTGAGCTCTTGTAGGAGCCGTATTCGTTGGAAAAAGAAGTAGCATAGTTTCCACCACTGTTCTTGCCGTGTGACACTACTGAGGAATACAGCATCCGGCGGTGCTTCATGTCGAACACGTACAGGCGCTTTTCCGTGGAAGGCTTGGAAAAGTCGATCAGGGTCAGTACATCGCGCTTGCGGTTCTTGATGCGGTTATATCCCGTCACCGCCTGCTTGAAGGCCCGCCAGTTGACCACCCCCTCCAGCTGCATGGAGTGGTAGAGCGACACGACCTCATCGGCCGCCTTGACCGCTGCTACAGGGGATTCAGTAGGAACAGACTCTCCTTCCGCCGTGAAATACGCACAGGGGAAAGACAGGAACATGGCAGAAAGAAAAAATTTGATGATATGATTTTGCATGACTTTTTACGACCTGAAAAATATTCGGCCGCAAAGTTACGGATTTTCTGCCCTTCTTCTTCCGTAAAGAGAGTTAATTTTATAGAAATCACTCGATTACAATCACCAGCGACCGTTCTGTCGGTGCCCAGTCGTACACAAACTTGGCATGTGAGGTGGCATTGCGCACACACATGTGCGAACGGGGCGTGGTGCCCAACGACCAGCTGTATTCAATCATCGCCGTGCGAGGCACGTTGACCGGCACCCCGTGAATGTAGGCTCCGTTAGTGAAGCGGCTGGCATACGGTGCATAGCCTCCGGTCGCTGCAGAACCGTCTTTCAGGAACACCATACGCGACTTTTTCTGCTGCACCACAAACATGCCGAGCGGCGTTTCCTGTGCATACGGCGGACGGTGCATGCCCGTAGTGGCCGGATTCATGCTGCGGATGGCCCAAGTACCTTCTTCCAGACGTTCCAGGGTGGCAATGTTCTGGTCGCCCCGGTCTACCACTACCACATGGTTAAACTGCGTGCTGTCGGACAAGAGCTTGACATAGCGGCACGGCACCCACCATTCTCCCTCGATGGAGACCGGTGACACGCGATAGAAGCTGCCCGTCTCGCCCAGGAAAGACACCAGCGCCCCGTCGCGTCCGTAGCGTTCGGGCACCAGCGTATCCGAAGGAAGATACAGCGGCACCGACTGATAACGTTCCACTCCCAGCGTATCGGCAATGCGCCGGTACACATTCTGCGTGTATTTCCGCACCAGCGGAGCTTCACGGTTCACATTCTTGTAATTCTGGAATATCGCCCAGCGGTTGGCATCATACTGAAGATTCTCGATAAAGGCCAGGCATTTGCGTATGGCATCCCATTTGAATGAACGGACGGTGTCCTGATACGGATACTCATCCTTCAAGGTGTATTTGTCAAAAAGAAGTTCCTTCGCCAAGATGATGTCGGCAGCGGTCAGCGGTTTACGCTCAAACGGCAGAATCTCTTCCACCTCCATGCTGTCGGGAGATGCCGTCTCCGACACGATGGGTTGCGACATCGGTTGTTCCACCCCACGGCCTGCTTCCTCCCGGCAACTGCAAAGGAGACACAAGAAGCATATTAAGCCTGTCAGTCGTTTCATAATGAAGGGTTATAAGGTTGGAACAAAGATAATAATTTTTGCTAAAAAGCCGCAGGAAAATGCAAAAAATCAGCGACTTTCTGCAAAGAAAGCACGACTTCCGGCACTTTCTCCGATTACTCGTCCAGGATACGGGCCGTCTCCACTTTTTCCAGTCGCGCACGCAACTTTCCCATCATCGACTTGCGGATGCGCAGACGCATCAGGCAGTCCATGTCGTACGACTGTTCCAGTATCTCGGGCGACTCTTCCTTGACGATGCGCATGATGTCATTCATAAAGGGATATTCGAACGCCACGGCCACGTCTTCGTCCACCGTCTTCTCAATGACCGGAGCTTCATCCAGTGCCAGCGAAGCCGCCATGCGGTAGGCCACAATCAGACCGCTCGTCCCTAATTTAATACCGCCGAAATAACGCACCACGATGACCAGCACATCGGTCAGCTCGCGCGAGTTAATCTGCCCGAGGATGGGCTTTCCGGCCGTGCCCGAAGGCTCCCCGTTGTCGTTGGCCCGGAAATCCTTCCGTTCCGCGCCCAGCATATAGGCATAACACACGTGGCGGGCATCGTAATATTTCTTCTGGTACTCTTCCAGAAGGGACTTCACTTCGGAGAGCGTACGCACCGGCAGCGCAATGGCAATGAACTTGCTGCGCTTCTCGGTATAGATGGCTTCCGCGCTTTCCTGAATGGTCTTATAGGTATCTTCTTGCATCGTTTTTCTTCTTTCAGGTGGCAAATTTAATGATTTTTCTCGCATTTTTAAAACCGGAAAGCGTATCTTTGCTCCTGCATTAATCCCTTAAGAAACTAATGGCATGAAAAAATTACAAAAACTAACCTACTGTATGGGACTGGTTGCCGTGGCTGCACCTCATGCACAAGCTGCAACGCCCGATTCTGAAAAACCCAACATCTTGTTCATTCTCTGCGACGACATGGGATACGGCGACCTGGGATGCTACGGTCAGCCTTTCATCCAGACACCCTGCATCGACCAGATGGCACAGGAGGGCATGCGATTTACGCAGGCATACGCCGGAAGCCCCGTCAGTGCCCCGTCGCGCGCCACCATCATGACCGGACAGCACAGCGGACACGGACACGTGAGAGGCAACAAGGAATACTGGCTGGGCGAGGTGTGGTACGGACAGAACAAGGAATATGCCGTCACGGGACAGGAGCCGTATGACCCGCAGCACATCATCCTGCCGGAAATCATGAAGAAGAACGGCTATACCACCGGCATGTTCGGTAAATGGGCCGGCGGCTACGAGGGTTCGACCTCTACTCCCGACAAACGGGGCGTGGACGAATACTTCGGCTACATGTGCCAGTTTCAGGCGCACCTCTACTACCCGAACTTCCTGAACTCCTACAGTCGTGCCGCAGGCGATACGGCCGTCAGCCGTGTGGTTCTGGAAGACAACATCCGCTACCCGATGAGCGGCGACGACTATTTCAAGCGTACGCAGTATTCGGCCGACCTGATTCACCAGAAGGCACTGGAATGGCTCGACAAGCAGGACGGCAAACAGCCTTTCTACGGTTTCCTGACGTACACCCTGCCGCATGCCGAACTGGTACAGCCCAACGACTCTATCCTGAAGAAATACAAGAAACAGTTCTTTCATGACAAGACCTGGGGCGGAGATGCAGGTTCCCGCTACAACGAGAGCGTGCACACACATGCCCAGTTTGCCGGCATGATCAGCCGACTGGATGCCTACGTGGGCGAAATCCTGGCCAAGCTGAAAGAAAAAGGACTCGACGAGAATACCATCGTCATCTTCAGCAGTGACAACGGTCCTCACGAAGAAGGCGGTGCCGACCCGACTTTCTTCGGACGCGACGGTAAGTTGCGCGGCCTGAAGCGCCAGTGCTACGAAGGAGGTATCCGCATCCCGTTCATCGTGCGCTGGCCGGGAAAGGTGAAAGCCGGTGAGGTGAACGACCATCAGCTGGCTTTCTACGATATCATGCCTACCTTCTGCGAACTGGTGGGCGACAAGCGCTTCCCCAAGAAGTACCTGAACAAGAAACTGGAAGGTGACTGTTTCGACGGTATCTCTTTCGCTCCTACCCTGTTAGGCAACGACGAGGCACAGAAGGCACACGACTTCCTCTACTGGGAGTTCCACGAAACCGACCAGATTGGTCTCCGCATGGGCGACTGGAAGATGGTGGTAAAGAAGGGGGTTCCTCACCTCTACAATCTGGCAGAAGACATCCACGAAGACCACGACGTGGCTGCCCAGCATCCGGACCTCGTGAACCAGATGAAGCAGGTAATTCTGCGCGAACACCGCCCGAATGACCTCTTCCCCGTGACCTTGCCGAAATAAGATATTTCACTGGAAAAACGCACTTACGTTTCAAACCAAACGCCAAAGAGTTTTAAAGAAAACGCACTTACGTTTTACATTAAACGCAAGTGCGTTTTCTTTTCAGATAGTTTTCCCCATATCCGTTCCGCAAGTATATCCACACAAAAAAGGCCCTCCCAAATGTAACTTTGAGAAGGCCCTGTATCGCTCAGAAAAAAATCTTATTCCAATTTGTGAATCACCAGTCCCGAACGCAGTTTCGGTTCAAACCACGTGGTTTTCGGCGGCATGATGTTGCCCGTATCGGCAATGTCCATCAGCTGCTTCATGGAAACCGGATAGAGTGCCAGCGCCATCTTCATTTCGCCGCTGTCCACACGTTTCTTCAGTTCACCCAGTCCGCGGATACCGCCCACAAAGTCGATACGCTTGTCCGAGCGCAAGTCCTTGATGCCGAGAATCTCGTCCAGAATCAGGTTGGAAGAAATCGTGACATCCAGCACCCCAATCGGGTCGTTATCGTCGTAAGTGCCCGGTTTAGCCGTCAGACTGTACCATTTGCCCTCCAGGTAAAGCGAGAAGTTGTGCAAGGCTGCCGGCTTGTAGATGTCCGCACCCTTTTCTTCCACTACGAAGTTCTTCTTCAGCGCTTCCAGGAACGCCTGTGGAGTCAGTCCGTTCAAATCCTTCACCACCCGGTTGTAGTCGATGATAGTAAGCTGCTCGGCCGGGAAACATACCGCCATGAAGTAGTTGTATTCCTCGTCGCCCCGATGGTTCGGATTCTGAGCCGCCTTTTCAGCACCCACCAGTGCCGCTGCCGCACTACGGTGATGACCGTCGGCAATGTAAAGCGAAGGCATTTCCTTGAACGCCTCTGTCACTGCCTCAATGTCCTTGTCGTCGTCAATCACCCAGAACTGATGGCCGAAGCCGTCATCCGGTGCCACAAAGTCGTACACCGGCTTCTGAGCCGTATATTTCGCCACTACGGCATCCAGCGTCTTGTTTTCCGGATAAGCAAAGAACACCGGTTCGATGTTCGCATTGTTCACCCGTACATGCTTCATGCGGTCCTCCTCCTTGTCACGGCGCGTAAGCTCATGCTTCTTGATCACCCCGTTCATGTAGTCGGGCACGTAAGCTCCTACCACCAGTCCATACTGCGTCTTACCGTTCATGGTCTGGGCATAAATATAGTAACACGGTTTGTCGTCCTGCACCAGCCAGCCCTTTTCCTGGAACATCCGGAAATTCGCTACCGCCTTGTCGTACACACGCGGGTCGTGCTCATCCGTACCCTCCGGAAAGTCAATCTCCGGCTTGATGATGTGATACAAAGATTTCTCGTTGCCTTTCGCCTCTTCGCGGGCCTCAGCCGAGTTTAACACGTCGTAAGGGCGGGAAGCTACCTGCTCCACCAAGTCCTGCGGCGGACGAACACCCTTGAAAGGTTTAACTATTGCCATAATGCTTGGGGGAATCAGAAGTTATTTCTTGTTTACACGGAATTTCTCACAACCATCTTTCAGGAAGCCCACAATCTGACGGGCCGCTGCGATGCCGGCATTGATATTTGCCTCAGCCGTCTGTGCACCCATCTTCTTCGGAGTAGAGAAATAACGTCCCGGGAAATGATCGGCAAACTCATCGTGATGAGCCGGCATGATGTCGGTCACATACTTCAAGTCCGGACGGTCATTCATCAGGCGAAGCAAATCTGCTTCGTTAATCACCTCCTTACGGGCAGTATTCACCAGCAAACCGTTTTTCGGCATACGGTTCACCAGATCATAATCAATGGAGTTTTTGGTTTCGGCAGTAGCCGGAATGTGCAATGACACCACGTTGCAGGTAGCATACAGTTCTTCTGCAGAATCCACCGGTTTCACGCCGTCGGCCACCATGGCTTCCTTCGGGCAATACGCATCGTAGGCATAAACGTCCATACCGATGCCCTTTGCGATACGAGCCACATTGCGCCCTACGTTACCGTATGCATGGATACCCAGCTTCTTGCCCATCAGTTCCGTACCCGATTTGCCGTCGTAGAAATTACGAACCGCCATGATCATCATACCGAAAGCCAGTTCGGCCACCGCATTCGAGTTCTGTCCCGGCGTATTCATCACGCAAACTCCGTGAGCCGTAGCTGCCTCCAGGTCCACATTGTCATATCCCGCACCGGCACGTACCACGATTTTCAGTTCCTTTGCCGCATCCAGCACTTCCTTGTCAATGATGTCACTTCGGATAATCACTGCATTCGCATCCTTCACTGCATCGAGCAACTGCTGTTTTTCTGTATATTTCTCCAGCAAAGCCAGTTCATAGCCCGCAGCTTCTATTTCTTTCCGAATACCGTCGATAGCTACTTTAGCAAACGGTTTCTCTGTCGCAACCAATACTTTCATAATACTTGATTTTAAAAAGAAAACAAGGACGTGTTATCGAAATTCCACGCCCTTATCTTCGGGTATAACAACAATTAATGCATTTTCTCAAATTCCTGCATGCAGTCAATCAGTGCCTGCACACTTTCTACCGGCATGGCATTGTAGCAAGAAGCACGGAAACCACCCACAGAACGGTGACCCTTGATGCCCACCATACCTTTTTCGGTAGCGAACTTCAGGAAGTCGGCTTCCAGGTCCTTGTATTCATCGGCCATGACGAAGCAGATGTTCATGTACGAACGGTCTTCCTTGGCCGTTACGGTGCCACGGAACAGCTTGTTGCGGTCAATTTCGGCATACAGCATGTCGGCACGCTGTTTGGCACGGCGCTGCATTTCTTCCACGCCACCCTGTGCCTTAATCCAGCGCAAAGTCTGGAGAGCCGCATAAATAGGTACTACCGGCGGAGTATTGAACATAGAACCCTTGTCCACGTGTGTCTGATAATTCAGCATGGTCGGGATGTGACGGGAAACCTTACCCAGCGCATCGTTCTTCACGATAACGAAAGTCACGCCCGCAGGAGCCAGGTTCTTCTGTGCACCTCCGTAAATACAGATATATTTGGAAACGTCTACCGGACGAGAGAAAATGTCCGAAGACATATCGGCCACCATCGGCACATTGACATCCAGGTCGGCATGCAATTCCGTACCGTAGATGGTATTGTTGGTCGTAATATGGAAATAATCCACGTCGGCCGGCACTTCATAATCTTTCGGGATATAAGTGTAGCCTTCTTTTTCAGAAGAAGCCACCTCTACTGTTTCGCCGAATGCCTTCGCTTCTTTCAGCGCTTTCTTGGCCCAAGTACCTGTATTCAGGTAAGCCGCCTTCTTTTCCAGGAAATTATAGGGAACCATACAGAACTCCATGCTTGCACCTCCACCCAGGAACAATACCGAGTATCCTTCCGGAATGTTCAGCAATTCCTTGAACAAGGCTACTGCTTCATCTACCACCGGCTGGAAGTCTTTAGCGCGGTGACTGATTTCCATCAACGAAAGTCCTGAACCATTATAATCAAGAATAGCCTGAGCTGTCTTTTCTATCACTTCGCGAGGCAAAATAGACGGTCCCGCATTAAAATTATGTTTCTTCATTGGAAGTTTGTTTTGGTTAAACAATCATTTTAGCTAACACTTGCGAATTTAGTGATTATTTTTAGACTTCCAAAAGTTTTCGTGATAATTTTACAGCCTTATTGAATTTTATCTTTCAAATTACATACACAAACGCCATTTTAGTGACATATTGACACGAGAATAGTTAGCTATGGCATGGGGATGCTCACGAGTCATAGCAAAATGCGAGACAGCCTTCACCGCCGGAAGGCTGTCATGACACAAAGTTATTATTTTGCCATTTCTATCAAAGTTTTTATCCCCTTTATCTTTTCATTTTGTATGAGTTTTAACGTTTGTTTTGCCTTTTTCCGAGAAATTGCCGCAAACGCATAGTGGTCTTTCACGTCCACACGTCCCACATCGTCCCGGCCCAGTCCGCCTTTCTTCGACAAAAAACCCACGATGTCAATCTTGTTGATCTTGTCTTTCTTGCCCTTCCCTATATATAAGGTAACAAACTCCGGCAAGGCAGGCTGCGGCGTCGGCTCCGGCAGTTCAAACTCTTCCAGCGGACGGGGCACATAGTCGGGGATACGTTCCTCGTCGTGCAGAATCAGAAACGCATTACCCTCGGCCTCCCAGCGCGCCGTACGTCCGTTGCGGTGAATGAACCCGTCCTCGGCCACCGGCAAGTGATAATGCACCACGTGGCGGATGTCCGGAATATCCAGTCCGCGGGCTGCCAGTTCGGTCGAGATAAAGATGTGGCAGCTTCCGTTACGGAACTTATACAGCGCCCGTTCACGGTCATCCTGCTCCATTCCGCCGTGGAACGTCTCGCAATACACCTTCATGGAGTGCAGGTACTTCCCTACCCGGTCCACACTCTCGCGATGGTTGCAGAACACCAGCGTCGACTCATTACCTAGCGTACACAGCAGCTTGTAGAGCGTTTCCAACTTGTCCTTCACCGGCGAAGTGACCCGATATACCGACAAGCGCTGTGACACCGTTTCTTCCGGATTCAGGAAATCCAGTTTCAGCGTGCGGTTCATGCCCGTAAAGCGCGGAATCTCCTCCGCATCGGTAGCCGACAACAGGAAGCGGCGACGCAATGCCGGCAATTTCCCGATGACCTCGGCCATCTCATCCTGAAAGCCGAACTCCAGACACTTGTCGAACTCATCGATGACCAGCGTACGCACGGTGCCCGCCTCAAAATTCTGCTTGTTCAGGTGGTCGTTCATACGTCCCGGCGTACCGATAATCACCGCCGGTGAAATGCCCCTCATAGTGCGGTGTTCCTCCATGGCCGGACGTCCACCGTAACAGCTCATCACCGGAAAGCCGGTCGCCATGGCCTTGAACACCTGCTCAATCTGCAAAGCCAGCTCGCGCGAAGGTACCAGTACCACAGCCTGCACGCCTTCCACTCCCTTTTTCAGTGAGCTCACCAGCGGCAGCAGGTAGGCCAGCGTCTTTCCGGAACCCGTGGGCGAAAGCAGTATCAAATCGCTGCCCTCCTTCCACGCATCGATGGAAGCCTCCTGCATGGCGTTCAACTGGTCAATCTTCAGGTTTAATAGTATCGTTTGTATGTCCATAATTCTTGGTTTTTTGTGGGTTAGTTAGCAAAGGTAACGAAAATAAATCACAAGCACAACACCAGATCGGGCAGCAACACCGCCGTTTCCGCTTCCTCTTTCGGCGCATCCTTCGGTTTCCACGCCACCACGAAGCGCACGGAAGCCGACTTCACCTCATAGCCACGCTCCCTCCACTCGGCCAACTTCTTCTGCATATTCTGCGACAAGCGGGCCACCGGCTTTTGCGCCTGATTATACAATGTGTAGTCTTTATAGAACAACGTATCACCCCCTTTCAACGATAGCACCTCCCGTTTGAGTTCCTTGAAGAATCCCAAGAACACATCCTTGTGCGAAAGCTGCAACACAATCTCACCGGGCATTGCATACTCCCGCGAATCTACCAGATACTGGTCTGCTTTCAGATTCGCAAAGCAATCTCCGTTTGTATGCACAAACAACCGTTTCTTAGCACGGGTAATGCCCACATAATATCGGCGCATCTGATGCACATCTTTTGGGAACCCGTCCGAAACAAGCATATACACGTCGTCAAACTCACGGCCCTTTGCCTTGTGAATGGTCGACACCACCACATCAGCCCCCGACACGTCACAAAAATCTTCCATCGAAGACTCAAACACAAACTCCTTGAAATCCGTGAAATACTTCACCCGGTTGATTTCCTCAAACAACTCCACGCAACGCCTCACGTAAGGCAAGCCCAAACTCCCTTCATAAGCCGCAAACGTAGCACCCTTCGCCTTCTCCCAGAGTTCATCCGGAATCAAAGGCGTACTCACCTGCTTGCCTATATACTTCAGGAAATACCTCATCTCGGCCATATTCCAGAACAGCAAGCCCTCCATCGACTGAATCAGCTTGCTGCGCACACCACGCTTCCGCAACAGCGCCACCAGAATTACCGCCTCTTCATTGGTCTGGGTAAGCACACATGCGGTACCCTCTCCTCTATTCCGTAGCAGTTCCTCCACCAGCGGCTGATACATGCAGGCAGACTGATGGCGAGTCACCCCTACCCATCCGTCTTCCTTGCGCATCGATACAATCGGCATGCTTTTCAGCCTTCCGCCAATACCTTTCACAAAATCATTGGCCGCTGCCACCACATGACGTGCACTCCGGTAATTCTCCGTCATCTCCACAAAGCGGCTTCCAGCCTCCTGTGTCAGTTGCCACATGTAACCGGAATCCGAGCCACGGAACTCATAAATATTCTGGTCATCGTCGCCCACAGCTATCACCCGCATCTCCTCATTGTGGTGCATCAACGCCCTTACCAGCGCATGCTCTTCCACGCCCATGTCCTGCGCCTCATCAATCACCAGCACCGTCTTGCCAATCCGGTTGGGCTCCACTTCCCCCTGTTCAATCATCTCCGCAGCCTTCCCCACCACGTTCTTTACTTCCTCCAGGTTACCAATCAAGCCCAACAAGTCAAAACAATAGGCATGAAAAGTCTTGATTTCCACGTAGTGCGCCGCATTGCCAATCAGTTCCATCAGCCGCTGCTTGAATTCCGTGGCAGCCGCCCGGGAGAAAGTCAGCATCAGCAACTGCTCGTGCTTCACATCCTCCAGCAACAGCAGTGAGGCCAGCTTGTGTACCAGCACACGGGTTTTTCCGCTGCCCGGACCAGCCGCCACCACAATGCAGCGCGACTCCTTGTCCGAAATAATCTCCATCTGCCGATGAGACAACTGCCCGAACAACTGCTTGTACTTTTCCGGCGTGAGGTTACGCTGAATCTCGTTCACCCGCTCACCCTTGAAGTATTTGGCAATAAATTTCCTGTAATCCATCTGGAAATAATCCTGCACATACTGCAAAGCCTCCTGATAATCCTTCACCATCAGGTTGGCATATTCTCCCACGATGTGCACCTGCTGAATCTTCTGCTTGTAGAACTCGTTCAGCATCCGGTAATCCTCCTGTTTGTAGCGCGACTTATTATCCTTTATCCGCTTGATGTCCATCGCATTGTAAAGCACCAGGAAACCACCTTCCAGCTTGAGAGCCCCAATCTTCGACAGATACAGAAGTGCTTCTTCCACATCTTCCAGCTGCAAATCTTCCATTCTGCCAAAAAGAGACTGAGGACTCGCTTTCAACTGATTCAAGAGTTCCACCACCGAGAACTGCACGGCCGCCTTTTCCGTTGCGGTTTCCTTACCCTCTCGCTCCTCCACCAGCTTATACAGCCACTCCACGGCAAAACGACTGATCTCCAGCCGTTTCTCAAACCGTTTGATAGTAGTCTCCAGGTCTGCCCGGCGAGTAAGCTCCATGTTACGTGCAGCGTCCTCCTTCTTGTGCGTATACCCTTTTATGGTAAGAAAATACAACAACGTGCGGATGTCCTTTTCCTTCGACGTGACAACTCCGTCGTGCACCGCATTGTCGTTCAGCTGCTTGCATGAAATCCGCAGCGACTCATCCGGGATATGGTTGAGAATATACTGTTCCAGTTTCGCAAAACGCTCCAGCAGCATCCGCGACTTCCGTTCCGAGTCGCCCGCATCCTGCAAATAGGCCGAAATATCCCTGCTGTCGGCCAATATACCCTCCTGCCGCATCCGCTCTACCACCGACACCACTTTCTTCTTGGTCAGTCCCAGAATATCGGCTAGGTAATCAATCCGCGATTCTGCCCCCGAGTCCTGTGCCTTGGCAATGTACTTCTGCGAAATCAAGGACGTAATGATTCTCACCGCCTTCTCTATCTCGTCAATACCAAACAACACCGATGCCGTGATACGCTTCCGTGCCTCGTCCATGTTCTTTACCGTGATACCGGTGGCATACACATGCGGCACATTGTTTCCTCGCTCCAGATAACCGCTCTGCTCCAATGCCGCCAGAGCCGTCCGCACACGTGTCTCAATATCCGCCACCGAGTCATCCCATCCCGCATTCCGGGCAATCTCCAGTGCCGAACAGCACACCCTCATGCGTTTCCTCGTCATATCCTTCACCGCCTTCCACACCTGCTGGATTTCACTGATACTCAACTTCGTCTGATTCAACAGAATAAAATGCTTATCCAGGTCATTGTCACTGTAAAGCACGTAACAGCGTGCGTTAAGATGCGGGTCACGCCCGGCCCTGCCGGCTTCCTGCACATAGTTCTCCAGCGAATCGGAAATATCGTAATGCACCACCAGTCCCACATCCTTCTTGTCCACTCCCATTCCGAAAGCCGACGTCGCCACGATGATGCGCACCTGGTCGCTCATGAACGCATCCTGGTTGGCAATCTTCTCGTCGGCATCCATCTTTCCGTTGAAAGGCAACGCCTTATAGCCGTCGCGCGTCAATTTTGCAGCCAGTTCCTTGGTACGCCGTGTACGCGACACGTACACAATGGTCGGACAGCTGGACTCTGCCACCAGCTCCCTCAACTTGGTATACTTATCCTCGTCCGTCTCGGCATGCACCACCGAATAGTGCAGATTCGTTCGCGAAGCCGTAGAGGCAAACAACTCCAAATCCAGGTTCAACGTCCGCTTGAAATAATCACAAATATCCTGTACCACCTTCTGTTTGGCCGTCGCCGTGAAACAGGATACCGGTATCGAGTTACGGCATCCCTTCTTCTGCTGGTACTCCTGAATAAACTTGCCGATATACAGATAATCCACCCGGAAGTCCTGCCCCCAGGAAGACAAACAATGCGCCTCATCGATAACGAATCGCACCACGTGGCGCACCATCAGAATCCGCTCGATGGTTTTCGAGCGCAACATCTCCGGGGCGATATACAACAGGGAAGCATCTCCCTCCTGCACCCTCTGAATGGAAAGCGCCCTCGTAATAGGATCCAGCAGTCCGTTGATGGTCACGGCATCCGTAATTCCCTTGTCAGCCAGATTGTCCACCTGGTCTTTCATGAGTGACTGCAACGGCGAAATAACCACCGTAAGTCCATGCACCGCCCGTGCCTCCATAAGTGCCGGAAGCTGGAAAGTCAGCGACTTTCCTCCTCCTGTAGGAAAGATAGCCAGCAAAGACTTTCCCTCTACCGCCGCCCGGGCTGCCCGTTCCTGAAGCGGTTCACCCCCGTAGGTACGGAACTGGTCATAGCCAAAGAAAGCTTTCAGGTTACGCAATACATCCAGCTGGCTATTGCAATAGGCACAGCCTTCCGCGCAACGTGTACGCCGCAACAGTTTCATCACATATTCCACTTCAGGATAATTGCGAAGCACCCATCCGGGCGTCACGGAACGATGGTCAGTCGTATCAACCAATGCCAGCGCATAAGCCAGCTCACACGGATAACGCTCAATCAGCATCTCCACATCGGCATGAGCACATATCTTTCCCTCATAAAACCGGCGTATCAGACCGGGTAATCCCCAGCTCACCCGTTCGGCTTTCACCAGGCTGAGAAACCCGTCGAACTCTTCCTTCCCCTTCAGCAACGAAGCAAACACCTTTCGTTGCTCATCGGGCAATGAATTCCACCGGGTAATCTCATCCAGCAACAAATCGCGCGCCTTCTCACAATCGTTCACCGGATTGTTCATCTGGTCTGCAGCCAGTTTGTCGTCTTTCACCAGTCGGTGATAAGGACGTTCCGGAAACAGCAACGGTGATACGTACAGCGTATCCACCAGCGTCCAGCGACAATCCTTGTCGGGGAACAGGTATTTCGCATCGTGGTGAATGATATTATGTCCGCAAAGGTAATCCGTATCGTGCAGGAATTCGAACAGCTCTTCCTTCGATGCCTTATGAAAGGTGGCACCGTCCTGCCGAAAAGCCCCTATATCATGAATTTTATGGTCCTTCAAGCCTACCTCTACGTCTACAATGGCATAACGCGAGGTTTTATTTCTTGTGAATATATCCCAGATTGCCATAGATTGTGTTTCTCAAAATAATCACAAAAATAATGAAATCCGGCAAGAATGGGAGGAAATGGAGAAGAATATTCAGGGGATGGCTGGAAATCTATAAAAAGAACAGTGAAAAGAAAAACTAAAATCTTATCCATCTTCTCCAGCGGAAGATTCTAAAGAAGCGAGGAAACCAGCTTATCACCGGTCGAGGGCAATCCCAGTTCCGGCTTTGTACGTCTGCCACATGGCTCGCCACAACAATGGCCGGATTCTCCCCATTACGCACAGCTTCACGAAGTACACGGGCCACCTCCTTTTTATCAGTATATTCCGCCTCACCGAATCCTTTGATAGTTTTCAATACCCGCATGATATTGTTGGCATAGCCCACAAACGTACCAAACTGCCAGCCGCTATAGTCCTTTACTTCTATCACCCCCAGTCCCTGCAGAGTAGCCCCCACAAGGTCTATTTGAGAGTAGCTTCCGCAGTTGTAGCAGGCAAGATTAAAAAAATCTTAGTCTTATATTCTATTTTGTTGTCCAGATAAGCTGTTATTCGTATTTTTGTAAAATATTACGGGAGACAAATTTTGCCGTAATATTTTGAAGCATATGAAAAAATTATATACATATCCGGCAAAACCATTTGTTAAGTGGGTTGGAGGTAAAACACAACTCCTTGACGATATAAAAAAGTTTTTACCTAGTGATTTATCACAAAGGAATGATGTGACTTATATTGAACCATTTGTAGGTGGAGGAGCTGTTTTATTCTGGATTCTGCAAGAATATCCTAACATAACGAAAGCTATAATCAATGACATAAACGAAGAGCTAATTTGTACATATCGTGTAATAAAATCAGATGTTGAAAATTTAATTCTTGAATTAACACGAATTCAGACAGAGTATCTTGCACTTGATAATGTGGAAAGAAAGAATTATTTTTTATTTCAACGTAATCGTTTTAATGAGAAAAACAATTCGGATGTTAAAACAGCCGCATTATTGATTTTCCTCAATCGTACTTGTTTTAATGGACTATATCGTGTAAATTCTAAAGGAAAGTTTAATGTTCCATACGGGAAATACACAAATCCTAAAATTTGTGATGAAGAAACATTAAGAGCGGATTCAGCTATTTTACAACGAGTTGAAGTTCTTTGTGGTGATTTTGCACAAACAGGCAAATATGCAGGCGATAATGTTTTGTATTATTTTGATCCTCCATATCGTCCTTTAACAGAGACTTCCGCATTTACCTCGTATGCAAAAAACGGTTTTGATGATGCTGAACAGATGCGATTGTGCAATTTTTGTGAACAGATAGCTAAACATAAATCCTTGTTTGTGGCAAGTAATTCAGATCCACAAAATGTAGATAATGAAGATTATTTCTTTGATCATCTTTACAAGAGGTTTTCAATTAAACGGGTCTCTGCTGCGAGAATGATAAATTCAAAGGGTAGTGGTAGAGGTACTATTTCCGAGATAATGATTTCAAATGTTGCCAATGTTTACTAGTATGAGAGATTTCGACAGTTGGCTTGCTAGTTTTAGACCTTCAATAGCCGATTACAAATATTATACTGATTTCAATAAGGTATTTAATAATGTAGATGCCATCAAAATTCCGCTCAATATTCTAAACTCTCTTATTGGTTCGAAGAATATTGAAGAAGATTTTAAAAAGATTTTGACACAATACCCAGAAACATTAAATTGCATTCCTATTCTTTTGGCCAAGCGCGAATTTGATATTATGGCAATGGATGAAGAAGGTCAGATTGATTTTCATTTTGATAAGCCTAATTGTACAAACGAGGAATATGTCAAATTTATGCGTAAAACAGGTCTTTTTGATTTAATGGAAAATCATATAGTCAACAATCTTGTTGATTATGTAACAGGCATCGAAACAGGTCTGGATTCCAATGGTCGTAAGAATCGAGGAGGTCATTTGATGGAAAATCTTGTAGAAGGTTTTCTTTGCAAAGCAGGGCTTGCGAAAGGTAAATCGTATTTTAAGGAGATGTATATCCATGAAATAGAAAGCAAATGGAATATAGATTTATCTTCTATCTCAAATAATGGTGGGTCCGAAAAGAGATTTGATTTTGTTGTAAAAGGTAAAGACATAGTTTATGGAATAGAAACAAACTTTTATACCAGCAGTGGTTCCAAGCTAAACGAAACGGCCCGTAGTTATAAAACGATTACGCTAGAAACAAAAGATTTAGACTATTTTAAATTTGTTTGGTTCACAGATGGGTGTGGCTGGCGCAGTGCAAAAAATAATCTGAAAGAAACATTTGATGTTTTGGAGCATTTATACAACATTGCAGATCTTGAAAGTGGAATAATATCAAAAGTACTTATTTAAATGCCTGTTGCTTATTATAAGTCTGAAAATAGAGATTTTACTCTTCTTAAGGGAGATTGTATTGAGCTTCTGAATTCGTTTGATTTCAAGTTCGATATGATTTTTGCAGATCCACCATATCATTTGTCAAATGGAGGAATAAGTGTTCAAAATGGGAAAATGGTATCTGTCAACAAAGGAGATTGGGATAAGTCCAACGGATATGAAGAAGATTATCTATTTGATAAGTCTTGGATAGCAACTTGTCGGAATAAGCTGAAAAGCAATGGAACAATCTGGATAAGTGGTACATATCATAATATTTTTTCCGTGGCACGATGCTTGACTGAATTGGGATTCAAAATATTAAACTGCATTACTTGGGAGAAAACAAATCCACCGCCAAATCTGTCTTGCAAATATTTCACTTATGCTGCCGAATATATTCTTTGGGCTCGTAAAGAGCCCAAAGTACCCCACTATTTTAACTATGAGCTCATGAAAAAAATCAATGGGGGTACTCAGATGCGTGATGTTTGGCGATTACCGGCAATTGCACGATGGGAAAAATCTTGCGGTAAACATCCTACTCAAAAACCGTTGTGCGTTCTGTCACGAATTATTCAGGCCTCAACCCTTCCTGGCGCATGGATTTTAGATCCATTCACAGGCAGTAGTACAACCGGTATTGCCGCAAATCTATTGGGACGCCGATTCCTTGGAATAGATCAAAACGAAGAATTTCTGGAACTAAGTAAAGCTCGTCGTAACGAACTGAATAGCATTAACAGGAGGAATGAAATTCTGATAAAACTGGAAAAACAGGCCAATCTATTCCGTAATAAAGATGCCAATGTTTTTTGTGAACCTGAAGAATATTATGGTCTGGATCTTCCGTTCTAATACTCACGATGACGGATTACTATATTCAAGAGGTTCCTTAGATCCCTTGTTCCTTCAATGCATTCCTTTGTCCATAAAAGCGTAAGGCAAAATTGATGAGCATCGGGGTTTTGTTTTTCACACAAGCAGAACAATTCTAGTATCAAAGCAATTCCCCCGATGGACATCGTTCCATCTACCTTCACATTGCTGTATAGTTCTTCAATGTGCCTTATAGTGGTAGGTGCATATGCAGCTCTCTCTTCAACTGAATTAAAGGGATGACAATTCTCATAAAAATGGAGATAAAAATTAAGAAGACCTATAATTTCTCCTTTATAGTGTTGAGCCTTGATTAGTAAATCCACAACCCATTCATCATGCGGAAGTAAATATGGCACTGATTCAGGATTTGGCAATAGTATTTTTACTTTAAAATCCAAATCAGGGCGAACACCTCTTGAACCCTGAAACATGCCAATGGCAGTCCCATCGGCCGTAAAGAATGTATGTATTGCCGGCCCTTTTGGACCGCGATACTGCCACATTTGGCCATTAACGATATATTTAGGATTATACATAAGCTGTATTAAACATTTTTTATTCCATTGTATAGCATATTTCGACCACTCCAATTCCAGTAGGTTATATCTTGTTCTATAAAGAGCCATTTGATACATTTACAAATCATGTCAACCGGATAACCGCTCCGGAAAGAAAACTTACAATATATCTGAGGGTCAATCTCGACACAGTTAAAAATAGCATCTATCACAGTAAGTAGCAATGTAAACTGAGACGAGTCTTCCGCTTTTTTCTCAGCTAAATCATCAATGATGTTATCGTGAGAAGGTCTATTACTATATGAGATACGTCCATTTTTATTTATATGCTTAAATCTCATATTTGAAACACGTACTTCAAAGTCAAACCCTTTGTTAAGGTTTGTAGGCCTTTTCAAATAAATTATATTACCAGCATTGTCCGTCTCCACATTGTATTCATACTTAGTGGGGATACCTGCCGCACCAGGTGCTTCGCTTAAAAACAACTCTGTCAAAGTGCGACGATAGTCTGCACGAGTTTTCTCAATAATTGTAACAGTATGAATAGTAATCATATTAAAACAAATCTTTAATTTCAACGTTAAGTGCTTTAGCAATCTTTTCAATGTTACAGAGTGTGATGTTCTTTTCAGCACGCTCAACCATTCCTATATAAGTGCGATGTACACCAGCTAGTTCCGCAAGTCTTTCTTGAGATAGCCCTAATTCTTTTCGATATTTTTGTACATTATGTCCAAATAAAAGTAGAATAGGCTCTTTATTCATTACTCCTTCGTTTTTAATTTATGTCCTATTTATTGTTTACAAATGTACAGATGCTAATTAAAGTTATCAACATACTATAATTAGCATTGCTTTGTGTAAAATAATTATACTTCCTAATCTTAGAGTTTAAAATAGGGCTGTTTTACAGACCTATGCCCAAATGGATTTATACTCAACCAATTCTACCAAAATGTCACTCTCCCCACTTCCTCTCCCCAACCTCTTTCTTTTCTCGCTCCGTAGCCCATCCGTCCAAAATCTGCAAGCAGAAGCACTTATCCAAATTCCAAAAGCAATTCAAATTCCCTTTACAAACTCAAAAAGAAAGCAAACAAAACAATCCACCATCAGCAGACCCGCAAAACGCACAAAAGCAAAACCAAAAAGACACCACAATACATTTCATCCAACCTCCACAACTAGAAAAACTCACCTCCTCCACGCCTCCCAACTCTCCCCAAACCACCGTCAAAATCCCTGAGACCGCCAAACGCAAGTACGTTTCCTCTCAAACGCCAAAGAGTTTACCGCCAAACGCCGAAGCGTTTCAGACAAAACGTCAAAGAGTTTCCTTCCAAACGCAAAGACGTTTCCCCCCCAGTTACCTCCCCACACTCCTGTTTCCCGAAAGCACATATAAAAATACCCCTAAACCGCTTCCAGAATCTTCTAAACACGCCCAATTTATGCGTCAATAATCCCATCCAGAAGACTTCTGAGAAGGGATTACCTTGCATACTTCCCTCTGAAAGAATAAATCCATCAAGACAAAAAGACAGGAATCCAGCCAGAATCCTGCACAAAAGACATCATTCATTTCCAGAAAAAGAAAAAAGAACAAAGAAAAAAAACAGAAAAAAATCCATCGAAAAGCGTATCTTTACAATCCATATTACAATCAATTCATAAACATTTATCTCATGCAGATACGACTTGTTTCAACTAGCAAGAAACGTTTCCTCCCGCTCTTGCTTCTGGCCGATGAACAGGAATCCATGATAGACCGCTACCTGGAACGGGGCGACTTATACGTGATGTACGACAAACTGTTTACAGAACCGGTTGCCGTGGCCGTCGTAACGGATGAGGGAAAAGGAATTCGTGAGCTGAAAAACCTGGCTGTAGCTCCACACTGGCAACGGAAAGGATACGGACGGCAGATGGTGGAATACCTTTGCCAGCGTTACCAGAATGTGTGTCACACGCTGACGGTAGGCACAGGAGACAGTCATATGACCATTTCATTTTATCAGAACTGCGGGTTTGTTTACTCGCACACGGTGCCCGACTTTTTTACCCTCCACTATGACCATCCAATTGTAGAGGATGGAAAGGTACTGAAAGACATGTACTATTTCAGCCGCACTCTTACCCAGACAAATGAAACTGACGGATGAATCAGAATAAACCCTGCAAAAGTTTGCTCGTTCCGCAAAAAGTCGCGTCCTTTGTACAAGTAAATTCACAAAACTATGGCTGACAATTACATTGAACGACAATATGAGGCATATCAGGCACGGAAGGCGGCCTGGGAGAAAGAACGGAAGTACAAAAAGAAAAAACCGACGGCTCCGGCTGAAACTCCCCATCGCTCGGGGGCTTTCCTGCAAAATCAGGTGAAAAAGGTGGTGGCTGTGCACGACCTGTCGGGCGTGGGTCACGTGTCACTGATGGCGGTCATTCCGGTGCTTTCGTCCATGGGCTTTCAGGTGTGTCCGCTGCCCACGGCGGTGCTGTCCGCACATACGCAGTACCCCACATACTCGTTCCTCGACCTGACCGACGAGATGAAGCGCATCATCGAGAACTGGGAGAAGATGAACGTGCACTTCGATACTTTCTACACGGGTTATCTGGGTTCGCCGCAACAGGCACAGATTGTGGAGGAGTTTATCCTGAAGTTCCGTGGGGAGAACGACATGGTGGTGGTGGACCCGGTGCTGGGTGACAACGGTCACCTTTACAAGGGTATCACCGAGGAGATGGTGACAGAGATGAAGAAACTGATTCACCTGGCGGATGTCATCACGCCCAACCTGACGGAGCTGTATTACCTGCTGGACATGCCGTATCAGGAGCACATCACGGACGCGGAACTGAAACAGGCACTAAAGACGCTTTCTGACCGGGGCCCGGCCATCGTCATTGCCACGAGCGTACCGGTGAGCGGCGACCCGCGTTCTACGTCGGTCTATGCCTACAACCGCTTTGGCGACCGTTACTGGAAGGTAACCTGCCCCTATCTGCCGGCACACTATCCGGGCACGGGCGACACGTTTACGAGTGTCATCACGGGAGCACTGATGCAGGGCGACAGTCTGCCCATTGCGCTCGACCGCGCCACGCAGTTTATCTTGCAGGGCATACGGGCCACATTCGGCTATGAGTACAACAACCTGGAGGGTATCATGCTGGAGAAGGTGCTCCACAACCTCGACATGCCGATTCAAATCAGCAGTTACGAGCTGGTGGAATAAGCGGCCACGCGAATCAGTACATACGTATCTGCCCGACGGGGAGTTCCACTTCGCCGAAGGGTATCAGGGCATTGAACAGACGGATATGCCGGTAGTTTCCGAGGGAGGCGACCGGGATGTCCGTTTCTTTTATCTGTCCGGTGTCGAGCAGGTATCGGCGCTGGGTTCCGGCCAGCAGAGGCTGTGCGGGGGTATGCCATTCGCATCCGTTCCAAAGGGCGATGTTGGCGATAGAGGTATCGGTGAGGAGTCCGTGGCGCACGATGAGTACGTCGTCAGCCGTATCGCGCAGAGCGAAGGCTTCGTCGAGCACACGACGGTCGGCCTGCTTGTAGCGATAGTCGATGTCGTCCTTCGCCACCAGTTGCAGACTATGTACGGGGCAGACGTGGTAAGGAAAGTATTCCACACGAATCACGTCGCGGGCATAGGTCAGGCGGCAACGGGTGCGTGCGGTATAGGCTTCCGGACGGAGGTAGTCACACACGTGGAGGTCGGGCACAGGACCGAAAAAAGCACGGCGCGTATCGTTCATGCGGCGGTCGTGCAGCGAGGCATGCCACACCTTACCGTCTTCAATGCGGAGCGTTTCAATAAAGAGGCACATAGACTTTCTGTTTCATTTCTTCATATTCGTTTCGGGCATCGCTGCGGAAGGTGATTCCTCCCCCGCTCTTGAACACCTTCGTGCCGTCGGGCTGCTGTTCCAGGAAACGGATGAGCACGGCACTGTCCAGGTTGCGGCCGTCAAAGTAGCCGGTCACACCGGTATAAAAGCCACGGTCGTACGTCTCGGCTTCGCGGATAATCTGCACAGTGCGGGGCTTGGGAGCTCCGGTGATGGAACCTGCCGGCAGGAGACTGAAAAACAGGTCGCCCAGTTGTGAAGGATAGTCTTCGGGCAGACGGCCACGGATTTCAGAACTCATCTGGAGCAACGGGCCACGGTGGGTATGCAGCTCGTCCAGGTAGCGGTAGCAGGTCACGGTGACTTCGGTGGCGAAACGGCTCAGGTCGTTGCGGATAAGGTCGGTGATGGTAGCATGCTCGGCTGCTTCTTTCGGGTCGGCCAGCAGGCGTTCACGGGCATCAGGCAACGTAGCATCCATCGTACCTTTCATGGGATGGGAATAGATAAAGCCATCGGTTATCCGGACAAAGATTTCGGGCGAGAACACCACAAAGCTATCGTTTACCCACAGTCTGTAGGGAGCACGGGCATGGTCGAACACCTGCCGCAGGGTGAGGTCGGTATCGACGAGGGTAGCACAGGTGTAGTTCACCAAGAAGGAATTGCCGCCATGCAAGTGACGGTGTACAATGTCGAATCCGCGACGGTACTCCTCAAAACTCATCGGACAAGGCTCCCAACGAAAAGAGCGGGGATGCGGAGTGGCGGGCATTCCTTGCGGCACGTTCGTGGCTCCCGGAAAGGCAAACAGCAGTTCCGAAGAAGGCAGACGGTGGGGTTCTTCCACCAGGCATTTCTCGGCGATATAATCTATCAGGAAAAAGAACGGGCGACCTTCGCTGCCAAAGCAGTTCATGCGGGTGATGGCTTCCTCACGGCCACAAAAAGAGAGGGTATCAATCATTTCGTTTGGTTTTGAGGGAACAGAGATAAAGGGTTACTCCCACAGCTACGGCAAGCATCATCGCTTTCAGCCAGAGGGCATCGAACATCAGGAAGATGCAATGCAGGGAGGTGAGCCACAACAGACTCAGGGCGAGAATCTTGGCACGCAGAGGGATGGCGCGCGACTCACGGAAATCGCGGATATAAGGTCCCAGCAGCTTGTGGTTCAGCAACCACTGGTAAGCTCTCGGCGAACTGCGGAAAAAGAGGGCAGCCGAAAGCAACAGAAAGGGTGTGGTGGGCAGCACGGGCAGGAAAATACCGGCCACACCCAGTGCCAGCGACAGGAATCCGATGGGGAGGTAAATGTATTTCATGGCGCAAAAATACAAGGTAAACGGCACACCGCAGGCAGGAGTTTAGTTAATAACCTCAAAATCGGAGGGACTGCAAAGAAGAAAGCTTGCAGAAAAAGAAAGTTTTCATCATATTTGTAATTGTTACAATCTTGTTAAACCATTCAACTATCAAAGAATCGAAGTGATTTAAACTTTTCTTTTCCTTGCACATTTTCTCAATAGCATAACGGAAA
>OOBU01000122.1_pt1 | contig 54912 bp, 47 predicted proteins | sample 1671501 | NCBI WGS metagenome assembly OOBU01 (sample SAMN06348163, study PRJEB24527) | human gut metagenome | biome: human gut; feature: ankylosing spondylitis patient; material: feces | host: Homo sapiens | place: China | collected 2015-10
TTTGTTGCTCAGGCACTTATAAATAATATTAAACTATAGTGTTGCGGAATTAAGGTTAAAATTGTTCTGTGGCAAAGGTAGCGATTTGTTCCCAATGGTGGCGAGCACGGTTTTAGCGATGCGTTCGTCTTCCATCAGGAATTTGAACACAGAATCGTATATCGGAAGACTACTAAATACCAACTTCCTTAACGGATACCACGGAGCAATCATTCACTTGCAACAACACCTGCATGTCATCAGCTCCTTCCTGGTCAAGTCCTTTCATAAGGCAGGTTGGGCATGACGACACCTGACGCCTGGCTAGTTCCTCGCTATAACCACTTATACGACTCAACTGGGCGACTAAAGCCTCAGCATCGTTCACTTGCTCCAAGACCACAGAGTAATTGCCCAAATTGAAATTCGGGTATCCCATTTCCATGGTGATGTTCCGTACAGACCTGCTGGACTCCTCTTTCTCCCGATGCTTGTCGAAAATGCGCAAGCAGAACTTGACGACATACCACAGGACGACAAATACCAAGACCACCATGCCTATCATACACCCCACTGCCTGAACAGCCATGTTACCAGAGCCCCACCCTCTAAAGCAAGACCCTACAAATCCTTTTCCACTAAATATTCCCATAACTACTCTATTTTTTATGATTAATAATGAATAATCCTCCTTGCTAATCTACCCGATGAAGGTTTTCAAATCCACTCTCGGCATAGATATGTCCATCACTACCCTTATAATAGGTACGCTGTGCCAAAACAGAAAGGGCGATGATACCGGCTATGACCATCAGCACCTGAAGGATAAGCTTCAGAAGCACGATGATAACTCCCCAGGCTGCTATCAAAAGTCCGACGAGATAAATAACGCTAAAGATGGTGACTATCAAGCCCTTGCCTGCGCCCAGCGCCTCGGCATTCTTCTTGACAGAGATGGCGATACCCGAAACCAAAGTACCCACGAAAAGAATGAACATGATGGCATCGCTTACCATCCCTTGCCATCCAAGCCATAACTGCACGATCATGGCATAGGCTATCAACACCGGTAAGCACGCGGCAAGACTCACCATAGCAGGCTTAAGGCTAAGTTTCCCTTTCTCCTCAGCAGGAACATCAGCGAAGACCAAGGTCTCAAACATCTTAAATGTATAGAACTGCAAAGCCACTACTGCGCCAAATGGGATTACCCGGAATAAAGAGCCAAAGAACCCATAACGGTCGTTGTCGCACCACCAAAACATATCTCCACCAAGAACCTTGTAGCCTACCACTTCTATGATGGATATGAGAAGCATGCAAACCGGTATAACCTTCAGAGCCAAAGGAACAGCCGGCGAACTCTTGCGAGCCACGAAGAAAGTGGCCAGAATCATACCCATCAATATAAGTACCAGCACAGCAGGCGTATAGGTGGCATAGAAATGACCCAGGGCGGAGTGTTTCTTCACCGTGTCCTCGCTCAATGGATTGACCGTGCCCTCAGGATTGTCGGCGCTGAACTTCAGCTCTCCCATATACGCCATATAGGATGCGCCATCCTTCTTGAATGCCACATAATATCCGTTGGCCTTTCCGCACGACTCGATTTCCATCCCCTTCGGGAATTTCACACTTTGGATAGGCTCGCTTATCTTCCAAAGCGAATCGGGCTTCGAGGCTACCATACACTCGATGGAATCTCCCCATAGAGGGTCCAGTTCAAACTTTTGAGCCGAGATAGACAGACAGCTCAATAACGCGATGAAGAAAAAAGCTAAACGATGTTTCATGATAGTTTGTGATAATTAAATGATAAACTAGGGAAATAGTAGCAATATAAATTGCCATACGTTTGCAAAGATAGCCTTTTTTTCGGTACCGAGGGGAGTTTTCGGTAAAAAAATAGTTTCATTGCGTAAAAACATGATGATTTTTACGCAATGAAACTTCTGGGAAGCCGAGAAAATGCAGTTTTTCTTGCCAAGGTATCCCTTACCCCCCATTTTCTATTCTATCACTACCACTACCTCGCTGCCCCTGACCATCGCCTTCTTCACCCGGTCGAAGAGCTGGAGGAAGAGTTCCTGGCTCCTCAGAACGAAGCCGGGAGCATGGGCCTCACCGATGAGGATGCCACCCTGGCGCAGACGGAACGGACCATTGCCCGGCTGTATCATGGGACAAGGAAGGGCATGAAGCTCTTCCAGACACCCGAACTCATGACTCTTGCGCTCCATGCGGCAAAGCTTGCAGGTTTCGGGGAGAGGCAGAGAGGAAGATGAAGAAACCGTTTCTGATGAAGAAACCTCAGATGATGATGCTTCAGATACGAATGCTTCTGATGAAGATGAATAATTCTCAACTTCTGATGCAGAAGAAGAATCATCATCCTCCTTTATCGGTTCAAGAAAAATCATCTGGCGGGCAAAACGACTGCATTTTCCTATCACCACCCGGTATTCGCCTGTAGGCAACTGCCTGTTCTTCCGCTCCATCGTATCGCAAATCTTCTCGATGCCCGACAAGCGGCCATACTCATTACGGTGTTCTACACTCAAGGTACCCGTCAGGGCACCATTCATCAACATTCTACGCTGCAAAATCAACTTCATAATATACAGATGTTTAAATGGTTATACTTACAGATTCAACTTCCTTGATGAAGCAAGCTCTAGCCTCCTCCAGCGTTTTCCCATGCTGCCGTACCTTCAGATAATGCTCGCTCAAATCCTTACATCCATCGGGCAACTGATGATACTTCAACTGCGGGAAAGACTTTTTCAACTCAAAATAAAGGTTGAATCCAGCCTCATCCTGATCAGGAAACATATGAAGATTTCGTCCCTCTAGAAGCGGCTGGCAATGACTGTCAAAAAGAGTAGCCGAAGGGATAGCGATGGCATGAAAGCCCAATGTGAGAGCCGTCCAACAGTCAGACGGCCCCTCGGTTATAAGAAGAGGTTCCTGCTTCGGATACTCCTTGAGCCGCTCCAATCCGTACACCATGCGATGACTCCCTGGAGCAAACTTGAATCTTGGCTTCTCCTTTTCCTCACCCAGATACCTGCTCTGCACAGAGACAAGTTTTCCTTCCTGGTTGAAATATGGAAAGATAAGCGAAGGTGCATCAAACGTACCCTGCCCCACCCGGCCCATGCAAACCTTAGTTTCCGTGCTCACAATATGACACCTCTCTACCACCTCTGGGCTGAGCATCCGTTTTTCCAGCAGAAACAGCTCTCCGCTCTCCGTAAGATGCATCTGGGCAAAAAGCCGTTCAAAATACTCCACATCCACCCTGGAACATGTTGCATCAACATGTCCATGTTCTACCATTCGCTGTGCGCAAATAGAGCGAATACTATCCAGTCGTCTTTGCGATGCAGTAACGAGCTGGTTATGAGACTTATGCTGCTCTGTATCACCAATATAAACATCAAACTGATTAGCCAGCCATTTGCAGGCATCCAAAAAATTCATCTGAAAGCGCTCCATTACCAGCCCTATAGTATCGGCAGAAAATCCGCAGGAATAGCAATGGCAGCTGTTCTTTCTCGGATTAAAAGCGAGGCTCGGATGATGATCATCATGATGAATGCAGAGGGCCCGCTTATTGCGGATGCCCATACCTAGCGCATCAGCCACCTTCATAATGTCGAGCTCGCGCAACTTCTGAATATACATTTTATCTATCATATCCTAATTATTTTTTTCTTATCATAGATTTTCCGTTACATATTATCCAACCTTTTCGTTTCCAATTACATACCACATTTTTAAGTGGTGTACGGATATTCTTACGCTGGAGAAACTGCTGGAGAAACTGGCGTGAAAATTCCTGAGGCAACTCATCAAAATAGTTGCAGGTATGATAAGGCTTAACCTGCTGTTCTGCATTGATATCGTCAAAAATATCCCCCCATTTACCCAACATGGATTGCAGAATACGATCTGCACATGAAAGATAGATTTGCTTTACACGTCGATGTATCTCCTTTTCGCTTAATCCTCCCTCAACCTGATACAAATACTGCATAAGCGAAGCGATGCGAAAAGCACTTACACTACTGCGCTTATAAAAAACATCCAAGGCTTTTGACATTGATTTCATGACATCAGCCCGTCTCTCTTCACACCACTTTTTCACAGCAGGATCCAGCCATTTCGTATCCAGCAGAGTTTCCTTACCCAACGACTTTCCATCTTCACTATAGCAAAGTTCCATCAGTTTTTGCAAAGTAGTCTCTATACTCTGTTTTTGCTCATCGCTTAGAGGTTTAAAGAGCAAAGGAGCTTCGCCTAGCTGAGTATCCACAGTACAAAGGATGTTTCTCGTAACATTTCCTCCCTCAATAGCCGCCTTGTCCATATAGCGATTCACGGCAGCAGGCGTGCCGGTATATACATAACAAAGCATCAGATCAACAACGGCAGAATAACTCGATTCGCTCAAATAATCCTGACCGAACTCTGACCCCAAATCATACCCGGTTTTTATAATCTGCTTGATATCAGAGAATTGTCGTTTACTCGCTTGAACTATAGCTCCGATTTCATCAGCAAACTGGAAGAGCGTCTTTGGGCAGCCAAACAGTTTCATCGGCGCATCAGCACGCTTAATCAGCATAGAGAGAGACAGATTCTCATGCAAAAGCGTGATATCCGTCTTTGGCTCAGGTGGCAATTTCCCATCCTTCTTGCCCTGTCTGCGTTTCAGCTCAGCATATTTCTGCTCTTCAGCTCTCTGCTCGCTATCACGCTTAATAAGTGGAGCCATCAGATAGCGCATCAGATAGCGGGCAAATGACTTACCAGAACTTTGCTCACCACATATTAATACATGTAGCAAAATAGCAGAAAGGCAATTGTCATAAACATAATTCAAACGCACACGAGTAGCATACACAGCAAGCATAGAGCTAACTACGGAAAGAGTAGGAAACTTGAGTTTTCCTGGTGCTGTCATCATCCACTCTCTCACTCCTGCCGGATAATCCTTATCAGAAATAAGGGGATGTTCCTTGACAATGGATACATTATCCATTTCCATATCGACACCTGTTTGGTTTCCAGCCTGGGTCGAATCTTTTGGCTGGGCATTCTTTGCAGTCACCGACTGCTCAGGATGCATGTTTCTAAAATCCTTTTCTGTCATTGTCCGTAAAATCTTTGATGATGCAAAAGTAAGAAAAGAATACGAAGAAGGGTGCATCAGTATTTTACGGAAAAAGCAATCTCCGTAAACATCTACTGTCCTCTCACTATCAAAAGAGCGCATAAATAAAGGGGGAAAACTAAGAACAAAAAAAATCCTTACGGAAAATACATTTTAGTATATTTTCCGTAAGGACTGATTATTTTCCCTCAACACAAAGGGTTATCTTGATTGTCCAGAGAAGATATAAATTCTTCCAGCTTCAACAAATCACCATCTATATCATCCAGTTTAACTTTAAGCAAAGGGGTTAGCATATCACTTATGGTACTGTCCTTGATTGGCTGGTTCTTATTGTTCTTACCAACCACCAAATGGCAATCATCAATTAGAAAATTGAGATAAGCCGAACCAGCATCAGGCAACCGTAACATTTCTTTGTTTTTCCAATATTGCGAGAATGCATGAATAGAACGCAGCACAAAATTATCCTTACTGCAGTCAATTGCCACGTTAGATCTTTTTCTGAATGCCAGGTAATCAAGAAACATCTTTGCCCAATATTCTGTACGTTGCTCATCCTTCTCTTTATTTTTATCCATGAAGAGGATTGCTTTTTTACGTCCCTTGCTCTTCCCTGAGTTTGTTATGGAATGCGTTTTCAATCGCCCTTCTCTGTCTGTGAAAGTGGTTTTAGATGTCATCATATATTCCATTAACCATTCATTCACAGCTTCGTTATGTTTCAAATAATAAGGGTGAGATATCATCTTATTAAGAGTTTGAATAAAACCAAGCATATTCTCCTGCAATTGCCACATAAGAGAATTACGTAAAATGGCATAAAAATCACCACATTCATTCCCTTCTTTCCCCAACTTGATAAGGCAGGTAAGTAAATATATCATTATAATACCAGTAGCATTATCTATCTCTTCTCCAGGTACATCCGGCATCAGACACTTAAATTGTGATTTCTGTTCAAACCATGCATTCGCTATCAGCATTCTCACCTCATCATCATCTTCTTCTCTACTGATGCGGTCTAGCCAAGCCATCACTTCCTGAAACACCTCTTCTGGCAGCAGATGTATATGCCCCATACTTGCAGAAAAGGGAAAGTAAGTGTTTTTGATGACCATAAAAAACACATTGCTACGAAATACAGATGAAATCTCATTTCTTGATGTTGCGCTTACTCTTTCCAGCATGCTTATCCTCCTCTGTTTTTTTAAGGTCATCATATACATTATCAAACCAATTCTTCAGTTCACCACACTGTTTCTCGATTGGCATTTGCTCCATCCCAGAAGTTTCATCCACATCACCCACAAGTTTTCTATCCATGGGATAAATGGCTGGAGCAACTTCAGAAGATGAAACTTCCATACCATTATGCATTATTGCCTTAATTATATATCCATTTTTACAAGCCAGATGAACAATTTTCCCCCATCTTTCTTTTACCCTATTTACCTCCAGATATTTACTATCATCATCCACTCCAAATCCGAAAAATCCATCATCACCTCCGGTGCCCTTAACCATCATAAAGAAAGTAGATAAGAAGGAATTCTCTTCTTCGCTCGCAGTGAGAGGAAATGAAGATTGAATGTCGGGAATTTCAACTTGAAAAGACTTCATTTTTGTTGTATTGACCCGACACTTCTGCTCTATTCTTTTCCAGAAGACTTTAGAGAAAGAAGCCGGACGGAGTTTCACTTCAAAATCTTTAATAGACCGATTAAAATACTCCTCCAAACCATCTGCAACGGTTTTAATATTTGCAAAAGCCTTTCTTTTATGCTCTATGGCAACAAGAATATAATCCAAAGGATGACGAAAATCAAAGGCTACACTAAAATAGGGATAATCATTCACCTTGCTTTCCTTATGAGATTTTTTGGCATTGATTGTTGTATGCGATTCCTTAGCTATTCGGGTATACACAATATCTTTTCCGAATCTCGTTGGAGGATCAGCCTCTACTGGGATAGAATTGCCATCAAGAAACGACATGTTTTCATTGATACATTCAAATAGGCTACTAGCGGCACTGAGTTTGTCGTCATCTGTAATGGTATCATCAAACCCTGCCAAATATGAATTGAAGGTAAGTCTATATATATAGAAATTTCTCATTTTTCTAATTATTTAAAATGTTGTTGTTTATAATACAAAGGTACAAAAAAATATCCATACTCAAACAATTTCTCAAAAAAAACTTCTTATTTTTTTTATTTTCATAGTTACTAGACAAATAAAGATGAATATTTAAAGCAAACAAACGAAATGGTGAAAAAGTGAAAAGTGAAAAGTGAATTCTTCTATAAATCATATGAAATATATAATGTTATTATAAAATAAGTAGTAGCTACGCGCGCGTACCTTATTATATATAGGCCATCATATTTTATCCATAGCATCATCTGTGACAGATATTGGAATAGCATAAAATTCACTTTTTCACTTTTCACTTTTCACTTTTTCACCATTTCGTGTTCAAGTACTTATCTTGAAGGTAGCTCCTAAATAAATTTCCGTCCCGACGCAGCCGAGATTACGTCCCGACGCAGCGGGCGATACGTGGCGACGTAGCCCTGGCTGCGTCGCCACGCAGTTTCTGCCCCCACGCTACATATCCGCCATCGAGAGGCCGAGGAGCTTCACATCCTTGTATCCACCGAAATGAGACTGGATAGATTGATATTTCTGCTCCAGCAGGCGGGAATCATATCGGGCTGCATTGCGCTTCACCTCTGCCACAAGAGCCGTCTTGTCTATCTCGTTCAACGCAATGATATCTATCTCGTTCAGACCCTTCCGGTCCCAATATCTGCCCACCCGGGTTACACGGTCTTCCTCACTTATCTTCTGACGGAAATACTGCTCCAGCACGGCTCCCGTATAATCGTTATAATCACGAAGAACGATTTCCAGAAGCAGGTCGTTGCGCTCCATCTCTACCAATGCCTGATTAGGCAGGACAAAGCGGAACCAGAAACGCAGGAAACAGTCCTCGATGCACCATTTCACGTTTCTGCCACCAGGCTTGCTGAACAGAGGATGCAGCTTGCTCACATAACTGTAGTCTTCATCCAGGTTCTTCAGATACGTACCCGTATTCTTGCCGATAATCGTATCTATCTGGTTTTGGGTAGTCATTCCACCGGCTATCAGCTGCAGGATACTGAGGTAATTGGCATAGTCTTTTCCGAATTCCGACATGATCATCTCCCTCCCCTCCGAGAGGAATGGACTGCCGATGCCGGTCACCCATTTCAGCATCCCGTCACGGGTGGTGGCTCCGGCATCCATCAGCTGCGCCACATACTTCGCCACCCCACCCGTCAGCATATACAGGCAGAGCAAGTCTTCTGAGGTATAGTCGGGATTATAATCGCGGAGAATTTCCTTCATCACGCTCACCCGGAACGGCTTGAGCCTGATTTCGCAGTCCTTGCGCCCGTAAAGCGGCTCGTCGTCATGATCGAAGATGCGATGCATCATACTGTAGATACTGCCACATGCCACAAGATTCACTTTCGATTCTTCATGATACCTGTCCCAGACAGACTGGATATGGCTGGGAATGGCGGGATTCACCTTCAGGAAATTCTGAAACTCATCGAAAACGAGGGTGAAGTGGTGGGTGCGACCGAAATCCAACATCTGCTCAAAAAACTGGGCAAAGTTTTCAAGCTTGCCATAAATATGCAGCCCCAGAACCTGTTCGGCTGCTTTCTGAAACTTCTCTACCAGCACATGCTCATTGTCTTTCGAAACGTACAGGTACAGCATATTCTGCTCTGCCTCTACCTTCATGAGCAAAGCCGTTTTGCCTATTCGTCTTCTGCCCATCAGCACCGTAAAGAGTGATCTGTTGGCAGACTGCTCCCAGTTTTTCCGCAGGATGCCTATCTCCTGTTCTCTATCGTAAAATTTCATATCGTTATCTTCTTTTATCTGTTAACATTCTTTCGTCACGTGGGCAAAGATACGAAGAAACGGGGAATTCGCCAAGGAATTTAACATTTAATTTAATGGCCATTAAATTAATGGCGGTTAAATTAGGCGGAAGAGAATGGGATATGAGGGAGGAATGCACGTGATTCGGGACAAGGATGCACGTGATTCGGGACAACTATTGTTTTTCAGAGAAAAATGTTGTATCTTTGCACTGTCATTCATCAAGAACGGCAAATGGGAAATTAACCACTAAAAAACGGAGGGGAAAACGACAGGGGTGCACACCTGCCCAATCTCTTTCTAAATGTTGAACCATTAAAAAAAGAAAGGAAAAAGAAAATGAAAAAGGAAGTTTGGAAAACTATCTTGCAGGTGATTATCGCTGTACTTACTGCCGTAGGCACTACGCTCGGCGTTACCAGCTGCATGTAAACTGATTTGTTTAACCATTAAAAAAAACGATTTGAATTATGGGTATTAAAGTAAAAGCTATTGAGCGCAACGTAGCGTTCGAAAAAGGTAAGCAAAAGTGGGCATTCGTGATGCAGGCTGAACTCTACAGCCAGCTCAACGCCACGAAGGTGATAGAAGAAGCTGCCGTTCGCAGCGGATTGCCTAAGGCGGTGATCAACGCCGGATGGTCCGCCATAGGCGAAGTGATTGCTGCATGGGCCACCGAGGGCCACAGCGTGGCTGTGCCAGGACTGGGCAGCCTCCGATTCGGTCTTAACTCTACCGCCGTAGAGGATGTGAACAAGGTGAGCGCCAACCTCATCACCCGCCGATACATCATCTTCGTGCCTAACACCGACATCAAGAAGGAACTCGAAGAGACCTCCGTCAACATCACCTGCTACGACCGAAACGGCAAGGTGGTGAAGCAGGTTACCTCTACCGATACGCCTCCTACTACCCCATCCGGAGGCGATAATCCATCCGGAGGCGACACCCCATCGGGCGGCGATTCTACTGGCGGAACCGGAAGCGAAAACGGCGGCGACGGACTTGAATAAAAGGTGCTGAGCCTGAAAAAGTAAAACCCTCCCCAGGTCTTAAAAAGTCCTAGGGAGGGTAAACTTTGTCTGGCAGTTAAATTGTTTACGCAATGTACCATACCAGACGTCCCGAACACAACATGCTAACCCACACATTTCCCCAAGGAATCAGCATGTCGCTAACAATCCTTTGTGCCTCAAATAAATAATACTTTTTTTCAAACCAAATCAACAGCCTAGCCTCACGGCTAAAACGTATTTAATGTTTTTACCTTATTTCAAAACATGATAGTAACATATTCTGCAGCGATATCAACCAGCTTCTTGCGGCGGGCTACACCTATTATATAATGAGCCTCCTTCGCCGAACAGTGGAAGTATTTCTTCACAGCTGTTACCAGTTCTTCCTTGCTTATCGAGCAGATACCCTTAGGATAAGCCTTGCGGATAGCCTTCTCGATGTCTGCCATCTTATATTCATGGTGGCGCTTGTGGAAGTACTGCGATACGATGATAGATAGAACTATCACGAGCAGGATGATGATAAATACTACAGACTTGTTCATTTCATTATCTCCTAATTTATTTATTAGACATATCAGGTTCGCTGAATCACCCTTCCGGGTGCTCCAAGTTTTCGGCATCACCGATAGCCGTTATCGGCAAATCCACTGCAAATATAGCATTTTTTCTTGAAACAACAACATTTTTCGGCATTTTTTTCACTATTTCTGCAAAAAAACTTGCTAAATACAAAAAAAACACGTATTTTTGCAAGAAAATAATCCTTAAGACAGAAAGATAATGCAAGAAACTGTAAAGAAAGTATTGAATGGCGATTTTAATCGCAAGAAAGCATTGCTGTTCCTCATAACGGCTCTGCTTACCGTTATCGTCTGGAACCTGCCCATCGACAGCTTCGGCATCGATGGACTCACCATCGTGCAGCAGCGCGTCATCGCCATCTTCGTCATGGCCGTGATGCTCTGGCTCACCGAGGCCATACCGGCATGGGCTACCAGCGTAGTGATCATCTTCGTGCTGCTGTTCTTCGTCAGCGACTCCGCCTTTAAGATCATGCAAGGCTCGGAGGCAGAGATGGGCAAGCTGCTCGACTATCAGGGTGTGATGGCGTGCTTCGCCGACCCTACCATCATCCTCTTCCTGGGCGGTTTCGTGCTCGCCATAGCCGCTACCAAGAGCGGACTCGACGTGATGATGGCGAAGGCCCTGATTGCGCCATTCGGCAAGCGTTCTGAGAACGTGCTGCTGGGCTTCATGCTCATCACCGGCATCTTCTCGATGTTTATTTCAAATACAGCCACCGCCGCCATGATGCTCACCTTCCTCACACCGGTGTTCAAATCATTGCCGCCTTCGGGCAAGGGCCGCGTGGCGCTCACCATGGCCATTCCTATCGGAGCCAACCTGGGCGGTATGGGAACCCCTATCGGAACCCCTCCTAACGCCTTCGCCTTCAAGGTACTGAACGACCCTGCAGGACTGAACCTGGGTCTCAGCTTCGGCGACTGGATGCTGATCATGGCCCCTATGGTGCTCATCATGCTCCTGATGGCATGGGTCATCATCCGCAAGATGTTCCCATTCTCTGCCAAGACCATCGAGCTCAACATCGAGGGCGACATGCAGCACAACTGGCGCACCACGGTAGTGGCAGTCACCTTCCTCGCAACCATCGTGCTCTGGGTATTCGGCAAGCAGCTGGGCATCAACGCCAACACCGTGGCCATGCTCCCTATCGCCATATTCGCCCTTACGGGAGTGGTTACAGCCAAGGACCTGAAGGAGATTGACTGGGCTGTCATCTGGATGGTGGCAGGCGGATTCGCCCTCGGATTGGCGATGAACGGCACCGGTCTTGCCGAGGCAGCCGTAAAGAGTATTCCGTTTGCAGAATTCAATCCGCTGGTCATCATGATTGTATCCGGACTGGTATGCTTCATCCTGAGTAACTTCATCTCCAACACCGCCACCGCCGCCCTGCTCATCCCAATCCTCACGGTGGTATGCGCCGGCATGGGCGACAAGCTCAACACCATCGGCGGCACCTCTACCATCCTCATCGGAGTAGCGGTATCGGCCAGTTGCGCCATGTCGCTGCCTATCTCAACCCCTCCTAACGCCATCGCCTACTCTACCGGCCTCATCCAGCAGACCGACATGGTGAAGGCAGGACTCACGGTGGGCATCCTGAGCATGATAGTGGGCTACGCCGTGCTCATCACCTTCTGCAAGATGGGCGTGCTCTAGAGGGGCATCATCTGCGAAAATACACATTATTATATATATAAAGGAATGAAAAAGATTGTTATAGGAATCGACGTAGGCATCTCTACGACCAAGATTGTGGGCATCGATGAAAGCGGAGTGGTGGTAAGCCCCATCCGCATCAAGGCCACCGACCCTATCACCTCGCTCTACGGAGCCTTCGGCAAGTATCTTCACGACAACAAGATTGCGCTGAGCGATGTAGAACAGGTGATGCTCACAGGCGTAGGTTCAGCCTATATCGACGAGCCCATCTACGGACTGCCTACCTCGAAGAGCGAGGAGTTCGTGGCCGACGGACTGGGCGCCCGATATGAGAGCAAGCTCGACCGCATGATCGTGGTGAGCATGGGAACCGGTACATCGCTCGTAAAATGCGATGACAACGGGATAAGGCACATCGGAGGCATCGGCATAGGCGGCGGAACCCTGGCAGGACTGAGCCGCATCATGCTCAAGACCGATGACATCAAGCAGATTATCAACCTCGCCAAGGACGGCGACGTGAGCAAGATAAACCTGCTGATAGGCGACATCAGCGCCAAGCCTCTGCCCGGACTCCCGATGAACGCCACCGCATCGCTCTTCAGCAACGCCAAGGCCAACGCTTCGCGCGAAGACATCGCCATGGGACTCATCTGGATGGTGCTGCAGTCGATAGGTTCGGCTACCATCCTCTCATCGCTCGAATCGGGCATCAAGGATTTCGTGCTCATCGGCAACCTCACCCTGCTGCCGCAATGCCGCGAGGTGTTCCCAGCCATGGAGAAACTCTACGGAGTGAGGTTCAGAATACCGAAATACTCGGAATTCTGCACCGCCATCGGAGCTGCGCTCGACTATAAGCGACAAGCAAAATAATCACCCCCGAATCGCCGCAATGCCCTATACACGGGCGTTGCGGCGATTTGCTTTCTCCATCCTGTCACAAAGCACAGACAACAAGGGAAAAACGCACACAAGCGCACAAAATGCGCAACACGCTGATAGATAACAACTTAAACGTTTCGGGAAAAAGAAATTTGTCAAAGTTTTCCAAAACTTTTTCGTTTCCTGCTGATTATCAGCGACTTAATATTTTTTAACGATAAAAAAGTTGTCCAAAAGTAATTACTTTCAGAAATATTTTATATCTTTGCAATGTCAAAAGGAGGTACATATCTACCTCTTCAAGTCATAATGACTTAATACTAAGTAATTTAAACATCAATCGTAAAAGTAATACTAAAATGATCCAGACAGTAGTAAAGCGTGACGGACGCATCGTTGGATTCAACGAACAGAAAATCATGGCAGCCATTCGCAAGGCCATGTTGCATACCGACAAGGGTGAAGATACCACTCTCATCGAGCAGATAACCGACCACATCTCTTATCGCGGCAAGAGCCAGATGAGCGTTGAGGCCATTCAGGACGCCATCGAAATGGAGCTCATGAAGAGTGCCCGCAAAGATGTTGCCCAGAAGTATATCGCATACCGTAACCAGCGTAACATCGCCCGCAAGGCGAAGACACGCGACGTATTCATGAGCATCGTCAATGCCAAGAACAACGACATCACCCGTGAAAACGCCAACATGAATGCCGACACACCAGCCGGCATGATGATGAAGTTCGCTTCAGAAACCACAAAACCATTCGTCGACGACTACCTCCTCTCAGAGGATGTACGCGACGCCGTCATGCACAACTATATACATATTCACGATAAGGACTATTACCCAACAAAGAGTCTCACCTGCGTGCAGCATCCGCTCGACGTGATTCTGAACCACGGATTCACAGCCGGTCACGGTTCAAGCCGTCCTGCCAAGCGCATCGAGACCGCAGCCGTGCTGGCTTGTATCTCTCTCGAGACCTGCCAGAACGAGATGCACGGCGGTCAGGCCATCCCAGCCTTCGACTTCTATCTGGCTCCATACGTACGCATGTCGTACCAGGAAGAGGTGAAGAACCTGGAGAAGCTGACAGGCGAAGACCTGAGCAACCTCTATGATGCGCCAATCGACGACTACATAGAGAAGCCACTCGACGGACTGCAGGGCCGCGAACGCCTGGAGCAGCACGCCATCAACAAGACCGTGAACCGCGTGCATCAGGCGATGGAGGCATTCATCCACAACATGAACACCATCCACAGCCGCGGCGGTAACCAGGTAGTATTCTCAAGCATCAACTACGGTACCGATACCAGCGCCGAGGGCCGCTGCATCATGCGCGAAATCCTGCAGAGCACCTATCAGGGCGTAGGCAATGGCGAAACAGCCATCTTCCCTATCCAGATATGGAAGAAGAAGAGAGGCGTAAACTATCTGCCTGAGGACAGAAACTACGACCTCTACAAGCTGGCCTGCAAGGTAACAGCCCGCCGTTTCTTCCCTAACTTCCTGAACCTCGACGCCACCTTCAACCAGAACGAGAAGTGGCGTGCTGATGATCCTGAGCGCTACAAGTGGGAGATTGCAACCATGGGCTGCCGTACCCGCGTGTTCGAAGACCGCTGGGGCGAGAAGACCAGTATCGCCCGCGGTAACCTGAGCTTCTCTACCATCAACATCGTGAAGCTCGCCATCGAGTGCATGGGCATCGAAGACGAAAAGCAGCGCATCGACATGTTCTTTGCCAAGCTCGACAATATCCTCGACATTACAGCCAAGCAGCTCGACGAGCGCTTCCAGTTCCAGAAGACGGCGATGGCCAAGCAGTTCCCTCTGCTCATGAAGTATCTCTGGGTAGGCGCAGAAAACCTGAAGCCGGAAGAGACCATCGAGAGCGTCATCAACCACGGAACCCTGGGTATCGGCTTCATCGGATTGGCTGAATGCCTGGTTGCCCTCATCGGCAAGCACCACGGCGAGAGCGAGAAGGCACAGGAGCTGGGACTGAAGATTGTTACCTACATGCGCGACCGTGCCAACGAGTTCAGCGAGCAGTATCATCACAACTACTCTATCCTGGCTACTCCAGCCGAGGGATTGAGCGGTAAGTTCACTAAGAAGGACAGAAAGCAGTTTGGCATCATCCCTGGCGTTACAGACCGCGACTATTATACCAACTCTAACCACGTGCCTGTATACTATAAGTGTACAGCCCTGAAGAAGGCACAGGTCGAGGCTCCATACCACGACCTGACCCGTGGCGGCCACATCTTCTATGTAGAGATTGACGGCGATGCTACCCACAACCCTTCTGTTATCGAGAGCGTGGTAGACATGATGGATAAGTACAACATGGGTTACGGCTCAGTAAACCACAACCGCAACCGCTGTCTCGACTGCGGCTACGAGAATGCTGACGCCCACCTCGAGGTTTGTCCTAAGTGCGGCAGCCACCACATAGACAAGCTGCAGCGCATCACCGGTTATCTGGTAGGTACTACAGACCGTTGGAACAGCGGCAAGCTTGCCGAGCTCCACGACCGAGTAACCCATATCGGAGGAGAAAAGTAAAAATGATCAGCGTATTAAGCATCGTACATGATACGATGGTAGACGGTCCGGGCTTCCGCACATCCATATATTGTGCGGGATGCCCCAACCATTGTCCGGGCTGCCATAATCCGCAGTCGTGGGACATCAGCCACGGCACGATGACCTCTACCGACGAGCTGATGAAGGAAATCATGAGCGACCCCTTCGCCAACGTCACCTTCTCGGGCGGCGACCCTATGTTTCAGGCAAAGGGCTTTGCCGAGCTGGCGCGCGCCATCAGGGAGCAGAGCAGCAAGAGCATCTGGTGCTTTACGGGCTATCTCTTCGAAAACCTCGTGAAGAATCCCGAGCAGCTGGAACTCCTCCGCCAAATCGATGTATTGGTAGACGGCCCCTTCGTACAGGCATTGCGCGATGAAGACCTCTTCTTCAGGGGCAGCAGCAACCAGCGCATCATCAACGTGCAGAAGTCGCTGAAAGAAGGAAGAGTGATAGAACTCAATCTTACAACAGAAAACCCGAATCCGGTATTGTAAATCTACATACCAGATTCGGGTTTCCCGTTTATTTCCGTGCCCAAATCATTATCTCTTAGCATCCTTCTCTTCGAGGTAGCTGATAGAACTCTGAATATAATCACGCTCCCACTCGCTCTCGTGCAATTTCTCATCGCCATAGAGCAGAAGGTCGAGATCCAGCGGAACATCTACCTTACGTAAAGGACCACGGATTCTGCGTCCGCATCCCTGCTCCACACTCCGCAGCGCGGCAAGCACAGACCTCTTTGAGCAGATGGTCTCCCCCAACATCACCTGATTCAGAAACTTGTCTGAATTCTCCAGTCCGATAGGCTCAGTCCACATGCGCGGACCGAAGAGGCAGTTCCTGAACATACAACTCAGATGTTCATGTGCCTTCAACACATTCTCCTCCTGATTTCTGTTAGAGCCGATAGCTATAATTACTTTTGTACGAGTTTTCATTATTAAAATCTTTATTTCTACAAAACAAGACAGTTTCTCTCAGAAGAGACAGATAGCCCCTGCATTTGTATGTCATATTTTGTGCAAAGATATTAAAAATTTTGTAATAAACCGCGATTTATCCGTTTTTTTTTATATTTTTGCAGAATGAATCATCTAAAAGCAAACATTTTAGGGCTCGCTCTGCTCTGCTGCCTCCCGATGGGCGCACAGATAAAGTGGAACCAGGCCTATCAGACATATATCAACCAGTATAAGGATCTTGCCATCGAGCAGATGCTCCGTTACCGCATTCCAGCCAGCATCACCCTAGCACAGGGACTGTTTGAGAGTGCGGCAGGAAGGAGCGACCTCGTACGCCAGGGCAACAACCACTTCGGCATAAAATGTCACAACTGGACGGGACCAACCCAGTACCACGACGATGATGCCCGTGGCGAATGCTTCCGCGTATACCAGGACGCAAGAGACAGCTACGAAGACCACAGCAAGTTTCTGGCGCGCCAGCCACGCTACGCACGCCTCTTCGAACTCTCGCAGCACGACTACAAGGGATGGGCTCGCGGACTGAAAGCCTGCGGCTACGCCACCAACCCGCAGTATGCCAGCAAGTTGATACAGATCATAGAGCTCTACAAGCTCAACCAGTATGACAAGGCCAAGCGCTACGACCGCTTCATGGCTACCCACAGCGGTACCGACCAGCCGGTAAACGCCGAAGGATTGCTGCACCCTATCCATATCTTCAACAAGAATTACTATCTCTATGCCCGCGAAGGCGACACCTTCAAGAGCATAGGCAAGGAGGTGGGCATCAGCTGGCGCAAACTGGCTCGCTACAACGAGCGCAACAAGCACGCCGTGCTGCACAAGGGCGACATCATCTATCTGAAGAAGAAACGCTCCAAGGCACCTAAGCAGTATAAGAAGCGCCCTCACGTGATACAGCCGGGCGAAAGCATGTACACCATCTCGCAGAAGTATGGCATCCGACTGGAGAAACTCTACAAGATGAACCATCTCGACCCTAACATCCCGGTAAGCGTAGGAACAAGGCTGAGGGTGAGATAAGTGATTAGTGATTCGGTCACTTGGTGATTCGGTGAGAAATGTGAATGTGAATGTGAATTTCAAATGAAAATACAATGAAGAGAATGATATTATCCCTCGCCACCATGGCGATGCTGATGGCGCCCGGCACCATAAAGGCGCAAAACTTTGACGACTATTTCACAGACAAGACGCTGCGGGTAGACTATACCTTTGCCGGCAACCAGAAGCAGCAGATGATAGCCGTAGACGAACTCAACGTAATGCCACGCTGGTACGGCAAACGGCAGCGACTGGCCGAACTCCCGGTAGAGGGCAACGGACAGATAACCGTACGCGACCACCGCTCGGGCAAAATCATCTACCGCAACTCCTTCTCCACCCTCTTCCAGGAATGGCTCTCCTATCCAGAGGCAGAGAAGAACACGCAGAGTTTCGAGAACGTATTCCTCGTTCCTATGCCGAAAGATACCGTAGACATCACCCTCGACCTGCGCAACAACCGCCGCGAGATAACCACCACGCTCACCCACCAGGTAGCGCCGAAAGACATTCTGATTCATCAGAAAGGCAACAAGCCTACACCATACGTCACCCTGCAGCAGGCTGCCGACACCACCCGATGCATCCACATCGCATACGTGGCTGAAGGCTATACCGATGCAGAGATGCCTGTCTTCCTGAAAGATGCGCAGGAGGCTACAGAGGCCATCTTCGCCCACGAACCCTTCAAGAGCATGAGAGACCGCTTCAACATCGTAGCCGTAAAATCGCCATCCAAGCAGAGCGGACCTAGCATCCCAGCCCAGGGCATCTGGCACGAGACCGCCCTCAGCTCTCATTTCGACACCTTCTACAGCGACCGCTACCTTACCACCCTGCATCTCAAAGACCTGCACAACTGGCTGGCAGGTACCCCTTACGAGCACATCATCGTGCTGGTAAATTCGGACAAGTATGGCGGTGGCGGCATCCTCAATTCATACAATCTCACCACCTGCCACCAGAAATGGTTCAAGCCGGTAGTGGTGCATGAGTTTGGCCATTCCTTTGCCGGACTTGCCGATGAATACGCCTACGAGCAGGAGCAGATACCGATGTATCCTCACGATGTAGAGCCTTGGGAGAAGAACATCACTACCCTTGCCGATTTCCACGGAAAATGGGAGAACATGATAGACAAGAAGACCAAGATTCCTACTCCGCTCTCAAAGAAAGAGAAGGAGGCGGTGAGCAAGGTGGGTGTCTTCGAAGGTGCCGGATACAGCGTGAAGGGCGTTTACCGCGGTGTGCAGGACTGCCGTATGCGCATCAACGAAACACCGGAATTCTGCCCGGTATGCAAGAAGGCGCTGCAGGACATCATCGACTTCTACACGAAATAAAGAAATCATAAAAACATTATATCTATGAAAGAGCAAAACCTAAACATCAGATACATGGTGGCTCAGCTCTCAGAGTTGAGCCAGCAGGAGCAGGAGCTCGTAAACAGGGCGAAGGCTGCCACCAGCAATGCGTATGCTAACTACAGCCACTTCTATGTGGGAGCAGCCCTGCTTCTGGGCGACGGCAGAATAGTGATTGGAGCCAATCAGGAGAACGCCGCCTTCCCGTCGGGACTCTGTGCCGAGCGCAGCGCCATCTTCGGTGCCCAGAGCAACTATCCCGACCAGCCTATCCTGACGCTCGCCATAGCAGCGAGAAACGGGAATGGTTTCCTCAAGTCGCCTATCTCGCCATGCGGAGCCTGCCGCCAGGTGATACTGGAGATGGAAGACCGCTACCAGCGCCCCGTACGCATCCTGCTCTATGGCGAGAACGGCATCTACTGCTTCGACAGCATCAAAGACCTTCTCCCCTTCTGCTTCGTAGATTCGAACATGAAGGAATAAGATTACAGAGCCCACTTAAAAAAAGGGGCTCAGGATATAAGAAAAAGCCCTACAGGAAACTTGCATCATGCAGACTTTCCTGTAGGGCTTTCTTCTTATTCCTCCTTATACTCATTATTCCTCCCTATATTCAAAGCATCCTGCGGCAGGCTGCTCTTTCTTTCTCGGCAAACCATCACGGTCGGTTGCAGGCAGGGTTTCGGCAGCTGCCTTTCCTATTGCTGCCGACTCCTTGCTCAGATGGAAATCATACTTCAGATTATCTGTGTCGAAAAGGCGGAAATGCTTCTCGGCAAACACCGTCGTATCCTTGATGTCCTCATAAACCACATGGGTGAACTTCAGACTGTCGTCCGTCTCCAGCTTCTCCGTGCGCAACACACAATGGTCGAAGAGGAAATTGAAGGCATCCTTCTCTTTCGGAGCCTCCCAGACCACCTCATCATCATGATAGCCCGTTACGAGCGAATTTCTCACCTCGAAACGAGGCAGCGGAGAGGCAAAACCGATGGCAGACTCGCGGCGCCCGTCAAACGGATAGAACTGGGCTATGGTGCAGCCGTTTACCTCAACATCGCCACCCTCAACATAGAGCGGATGGTTTAAGCAATTGGTTATCTGCGAATTGTAAACCTGCACCTTGGCAGAATCAATCCTCACACCGTAGCCCTGACTGTTATGAATCGTGGCATTCTCGATGAGCAGTTTCTGCTTCGTAGCATCGCCCGCTTCTATCATCACAGCATCGTAGGCACTATGAATATCAGCAAACGAAATCCTGCAGTCATGAGCCGAAGACATCAGTCTGATGCCCTGCCATTGTCCCGGTGTGCGGTCATAAGGCAGATAATCGAACATGTGGTCCAGTCGGTCGCCCCGCATCACCACTTCCCTGTCCTTTTCGCCCTCAATCTTCAGCGAACCGAACACCTGCAAACCCGCATTCTCGTGGAAATAGAGTTGGGTGCCCGGAGCAATGGTCAGCGTAGCCACCGAATCAACCCTGATGCCGCCATAAACCACTACCGGCAGCGTGCTCTCCAGCAGCTGGTCCTGCTTCACCTCGAGCGAATTGAGTTTCATCGCATCCCATGAAAACGCCCTCAGGTTCACCTTCTGCTCCACGCCACTTTCCAGCGCAAACACCAGGTTGTCGCTCACCAGCTGCGGCTCTTTGCTGTTCTGCATCGCCGAAGTCAGTTCTACAAACACACGTATGCTGTCACCCTTCCTGATCTCCACATTCTGCGTCTGGAATCCCGCTTCGGTGCCCAGATAAGAGCCGTCAACATTCACCCGGTAGCCCTTCTGGTTACCATTTTCCAGACGCACCGACTGGCAGCGCAGAGCCTTGCCCGTACGGTTGTAAACCCAGAAGCTTCGGGTAGGCGTAGGCACATTCGAGAAGGTGGTGTCCATCTTCAGCGTATCTACCGAAAACGAGAGCACATCTCCCCTCGACGTTGAGAAACTCTCATCGTCGGCACAACTGGCAAGCAGGGCGCTCATCGCCATCCCTACACCCATTATATACAAAAATCCCTTTTTCCGTTTCATATCTATAAAAACGGAAAAAGGGAAATATTATTGTATCTGACTCTACATAAACAGAGCAAAGATGGATGAGCCAACAACCGTCATCACACCGCAAACCACGATGCTCAGACTGCTCATGGCTCCCTCTATGGTACCCATTTCCATCGCCTTTGCCGTACCCAGCGCATGGGCAGAACAGCCGATGGCGATACCTTTGGCAATAGGCTCCTTGATGGAGAGAAGCTTCAGGAATTTCTCGGCAAAGATGTTGCCCAGCACACCCGTTACGATGATGACAACCACCGAAACCGAAACATGACCGCCCAACTCCTCAGAAACGCCGATACCGATGGCGGTAGTGATGCTCTTAGGCAGGAAGGTAACGTAGGAGGCATGGTCGAAATGGAAGATGAGGGCGAGAATAAGCACGGAGCAGAGACTCGCCAGCACGCCCGAAACAATGCCGATCAGCACAGCCCGATAATTCTTCTTCAGAAGCTCAACCTGCTGATAAAGTGGCACAGCCAGACAGATGGTGGCTGGTGTGAGCAGATAGCTGATGCTGTTGGCGCCCGCCGAATAGGTCTTGTAATCTACGCCCGTCAGCAGGAGCGTGATGATAACGAGGATGATGGAGATGAGCAGCGGGTTCATCAGCGACCATCCCGTCTTCAGCTTCAGCAGCATGCCTATGCCGTAGGCTGCCAGACTGATGAGAACGCCGAAGAAGACAGAATCCTGGAACAACTGGTTCATTTCTTCGCCTCCTTTCCTCTTCTGATTACCAACTGCGTAATCCAGCCCGAAGCACCCATCACGACGAAGGTGCTTACCACCGTAACTACGATATACTGGAACCATGCATTACCGATATCCTGATAAGAATCAATCAGTCCTACGGCAGCCGGAATAAACATCACGGGCATGATGGCAATGAGGAAACTGCTGGTTTCGCGGATATGCTTCACCTTGATCAGTTTTGTTTCCAGCGCAAGGAAGAGCAGGATGATGCCATAGATGCTTGCCGGAATAGGCAATGGCAGCAAAAAATGGAGCAATTCCCCAGCAAAGGAGAACGCTATGATTATCAAAAATTGAATTAAAAACTTCATGTTGAATTACTTTAAATTTATATCAAGCTAACGTACTGCTCAATGAGGCTTGCCGTCTCTTCTACGCCCAGGCGCACAGTATCCAGGCAGATGTCGTAATCATCGGCATTTCCCCAGGTAAGGCCTGTATAATACTTATGATAAGCCACTCTGCAATCCTCGGTGTGCTCTACAAACTCCTCAGCTTCCTCATACGAAAAGCCCTTCTCCTCCTGAATCTCCTTGATGCGAGCCTCCAGATTGCCGCTCAGGAAAACAGAAATCAGGTCTTTGCGCTCGCGGAAGATATAGTTGCCGCAACGGCCGATGATGATACAGTCTTCATCGCCTATCATATCGGCAAGTGTACGGAGCGGTTTTTCTGTCAGCGCCCTCTGCGTTTCGCCAAGCGACGACATCGAGAAGAGCAGTTCATCTACCGGCCGCTCATCGAAGAAAGCCTCCATCTCGTCGAGCACTCCTCTCTGTTCAGCCATTTCCATCATATTTTTACGGGTATAAAAAGGAATACCATACTTTTCGGCGAGCAGCTTGCCCACGCGAATAGCGCCACATCCACACTGGCGCGCTATCGTTATAATCATGATTCTATAAAATTAAAACGTATATAATAATTACTCAGTTCCGTTATCCCCCTCCAGCCCATCCAGGGCGGGAGTTTTATATAGCAAAAAAGCTAAGAAGATTTGACTCTTCTTAGCTTTCTTGTGTCGGGGCGACAGGATTCGAACCTGCGACCACCTGTTCCCAAAACAGGAGCGCTACCGGGCTGCGCTACACCCCGCTTGTGCTTTGCTAAAGGTTTGAGTGAGAGAAAAAAGTCGGGGCGACAGGATTCGAACCTGCGACCACCTGTTCCCAAAACAGGAGCGCTACCGGGCTGCGCTACACCCCGCTTACTCATCTCTACGACACCTCTTAAGCATTGCTTTAAGCATCATTTCTGAATTGCGAGTGCAAAGGTACTACATTTTTTCGATTCCACCAAATTTTTCCCTAACTTTTTTCAAAAAAATATGCATTTAAATGCAAAATCCCTGAAAACCGGGCACAAAATAAGGGCAACCCCTATCCGGAATTGCCCTTATACCTTATTATATATATAGTAGCGGCAAAGAACCGCAACCATGCTTGCTGAACTTTTAAATCAGAAATCTGATTTTACTTGATGATTCCCTCTTCTACGAAAATCTTCTTCAAGATCTGGACAGCCTGCTCAACCTGCTCTCTTGTATGAGTAGCCATGAGTGCGAAACGTACCAATGTATCCTGAGGAGCACAAGCTGGAGGAATAACAGGGTTGATGAACACACCTGCATCGTAAGCCATCTTGGTAACAACGAATGTCTTCTCAGCATCGCGCACGTAGAGAGGAATGATAGGACTCTCTGTCTCGCCAATCTCGAAACCTTCCTCGCGGAAACGCTTCAAGGCATAGTTGGTTACATCCCAGAGATTCTCGAAACGCTCAGGCTCATTCTGAATGATGTGGAGAGCCTCGAGAGCTGCTGCTGTGGCAGCTGGAGTGTTAGAGGCGCTGAAGATGTAAGTACGGCAGTTGTGACGGAGGAAGTTGATTGTATCCTTGTCTGATGCGATGAAACCGCCGATAGAAGCCAGACTCTTAGAGAATGTACCCATGATGAGGTCCACCTCGTCGGTCAGACCGAAGTGGTCGCAGACACCACGACCCTGCTTGCCGAATACGCCAAGACCATGAGCCTCGTCTACCATGATAGAGCAGTTGTACTTATGCTTGAGCTTAACGATTTCAGGCAAGTTAGCCAGGTCGCCCTCCATAGAGAACACACCGTCAACAACGATGAGCTTGATAGCCTCCTGAGGGAGCTTAGAGAGCACGCGCTCCAAATCTTCCATATCGTTGTGCTTGTAGTGGAGTTGGGTAGCGAATGAGAGGCGGCGGCCATCTACGATACTTGCGTGGTCGCGGTCATCGCAGATAATATAGTCGTTACGACCTACTACGCAAGCCAAGACACCCTGGTTTACAGAGAATCCTGTAGAGAAACACAAAGTTTCATCCTTGCCCATAAACTCAGCAAGCTCCTTTTCGAGCTGCACGTGCAAATCGAGCGTACCATTGAGGAAACGGCTTCCTGCACAACCAGAACCATACTTGTCGAGCGCAGCCTTTGCTGCATCAATAACACGCTGGTCATTAGTCAAACCCTGATAAGCATTAGAACCGAACATCAGGATTTTATGACCATCGATGTCGGTTACCTCTGTCATCTGCTTACTTGTGATCTCGCGGAAATATGGATACACACCGGCAGCCATATACTTCTGAGGTTCACGATAATTCTTGTATCTTTCTTGTAATTGTCCCATTATTAATAGGTGTACTTTATTTTCTTTTTTTATACTTTTCTAACTTTCAGGGTGCAAAGATACAAAAAAGAACTCAATAAACGGCTTTTTTTATAAGAAAGTTTACTTTTATAGTTTTTTTAATCGATATTTCTTGTTATTTTGGGTATTTTTATTACTTTTGCAGCCTAAATTTTACAAACTCTTGACTATATAATGAAGAAAAAGATACTTTTCATCATGAATCCGATTTCAGGAACAGCCAGCAAGGCGGCAGTTCCCAGTCTGATAGATTCTGGTTTGGACAAAGAGCTTTTTGAGTACGAGATAAGAATGACTGAAAGAGCTGGGCACGCTTCGGAAATTGCTACCGAAGCGAAGAACAACCATGTAGATGTGGTTGTGGCGGTTGGTGGTGACGGAACCGTCAACGAGGTGGCCCGCTCACTGGTTCACTCCGATACTGCCCTCGGCATTCTGCCTTGCGGTTCGGGCAACGGATTGGCGAGACATCTGCTGCTCCCGATGAACCTGAAGAAATGCATCGAGGTCATCAACCAATGCCAGATTAGAGATCTGGATTATGGTGTCATCAACGACCACCCGTTCTTCTGCACCTGCGGCATGGGCTTTGACGCTTTCGTCAGCATGAAGTTTGCCGAGAGCGGCAAGCGTGGTCCTATCACTTATGCTGAAAATATCCTGCGCGAGGGATTGAAGTATAAGCCTGAGACTTACACGCTGGAGGACGAGACGGGCACCAAGCAGTATAAGGCGTTCCTCATTTCCTGTGCCAACGCATCTCAGTATGGCAACAATGCCTATATTGCCCCTCAAGCATCCATGAGCGACGGTTTGATGGATGTCGTCATCATGGAACCATTCGATGTTATCGAGGCGCCTCAGGTAAGTTTCGACATGTTCAACAAGACGTTGGACAAGAACTCGAAGATCAAGTCGTTCCGCTGCAAGAAGCTCCATATCACCCGCAGTCAGCCAGGCGTAATCCATTATGATGGCGACCCTGTGATGACGGGTGCAGAGATTGATGTTCACCTGGAAGAAAAGGGAATCAAGATGGTGGTGAACCCATTTGCCAACAAGAACGACCGCAAGCCGAACATGATTCAGTCTGCCTTTGCCGATTTCTTCAACGACTTCAATGCTGTGCGCGATGATATTCATAAAGACATCCAGCGCCAGAGCAAAAGAGTAGAAGCTATCAGCAAACTGGTACAGAAGAAGCTGAACCTTTGAGGGAATGTTGAATGTTGAATGTTGAATTTAGAGGGAGTGTTGAGTGTTGAATGTTGAGTGTTGAGTGTTGAGTGTTGAATGAAATGTTCTGAAGTATCGCAAGTAAGCTCAGTTAATCATTAAACCCTATCCATTCAACATTCAACATTCAACACTCAACATTCCCCTATCCATTCAACATTCCTCAAAGGTAAAATTCTTCCGTTATTTTCCTATACCATTCCGAGCGGTTTCCCTGCGAATCCATCATCGTTTCAACATGCTCTTCATAAGGCGAAATGCGATGCTTTGCAAAACTCAGCATAAAGCGCTTTGGCTGCTTGCGTTCTACCGTCTTCACACCACACTTCCGTATAAGATAAAAACCTAATATACAAGACTCTGCAACAAACTGCTCCACTACTTCTACGGGAACAATTGCAGAGAAAATACCGTCATCAGAAAGCAGCCGTTTTACACCCGCAAACAAATCGCGGAACGGAAGACTGTCCGTATGTCTCGCCATCGTCCTCTTACTGTCCGGATTTTTCAAGCTATCTACAAAGAACGGAGGATTGCTCACTATCGCATCAAAAACACCGGCAGCCTTCAAACCTTCAGCAGTTCCAGAAGCCCCAGCAGCTTCCGAAGCCTCAGCAGTTTCCAAAGCCTCAGCAGTTTTCGAAACACCGGCTCCCCCGAAATCCTGTAGTCTGCAGCATTCTATTTTCACCCTGTCGCGAAACGGACTAGCCATCACATTCTCCCTCGCCTGTCCGCAGGCATCAGCATCCATATCAATCCCTACTATCTCAGCCTCAGGAAAACGCTGCGCCATCATGAGCGAAATCAGTCCCGTTCCGGAACCAATGTCCAGAATCCGCCTGCCACCTTGCGCCCATGCACCCAGCAAAACGCCGTCAGTTCCCACTTTCATGGCACAACGGTCTTGCTCTATCTCAAACTGTTTAAATCGAAAATTACCCATAAATTCTTCTGTTTCTATACAGAAGAAAACGAAGCCGCCGCCGATTTATTTTATCGCAAACTGCAGAAATTGCCACTTCCACCTGCAAAAGCAGCTACTTACATCTATAAAAACGGGTACTAATATATAGAAAAAGCAATTTTATTATTAAATAATCTATCATCTTCCACGATATTTCATAAAAAATGAGTACCTTTGCACGGAAAATAGAAATCATAACAAAATGGATAATAGAAGAACAAGTACCCGAATACAAATGATTGCAGATTACGAGGGCGACCCGAAAACCCTGATCGAAGACCAGGAAGAAGGTTTGTACCCTACCCTCTGCATGCGAGATATTGTAGTTTTCCCTACCAACATGACCCCTATCGTTGTGGGCAGAAAGGAAAGTCTGAATCTCGTCCGGATGCTGGAAAAGAAGCCAGACACCACATTCTGTGTATTCTGCCAGAAGAATAAAGACACAGAATTGCCCTACGAAGAAGACCTCTACCCTGTAGGTGTCTTCGCCAAACTCATCAAGGTGATCAAGATGCCTGGCACAGAGCAAATGAGCATCATCATCCAGGGTCTGGGCAGATGTCAGATGAAACATCTCGTTCAAAAAGAGCCTTACACAGTAATTGACGTAAAAAGTCTTCCGGAGAAATGGCCTGACGAGAACAATGATGAACTCTTCAGAATGCTCTACGAGAACTTCCATTACGAAGCGACAGACTATATCAAATCAAACGCCAACTATACTGATGAGGCCATCCAGGCCATCAACGAACTCTCGAGCATTCACATGCAGTGCAACTTCATGTGCTCCCTCCTCCCTTTCTCCATCGAGGATAAAATCAAGATGCTGAAAGAGGAAAATCTCAGCGAGCGCATCATGATTGCCATCAGATCCCTGAACAAGGTGCGCCATCTGCTACGCATCCAGACAGAGATTGAGAACAAAACCCACTACGACCTTGATGAGCAGCAGAAGGAATACTTCCTCAAGCAGCAAATCAAGAACATCAGGGAAGAACTGGGAGAAGGCAACGCCAGTCCGGAGAAGAAGGATATTCTGGAGAAGGCGAAACAGAAGAACTGGAGCGAGGAAACTGCCAAAATCTTCAAGAAAGAAATAGCCAAGCTCGACACCCTGAACCCGCAGAGTCCTGACTATTCTATACAGATAGGATTCCTGCAGACCATGGTAGATTTGCCTTGGAACTCCTACACCCAGGACGACCTCAGCCTGACCCGTGCCAAGCGCATTCTGAACCACGACCACTACGGCATGGAGAATGTGAAGGAGCGCATCCTGGAATTCCTCGCCGTAAGAGCACTGAACGGCGGCGGCAAGAGTCCTATCCTCTGCCTCTACGGTCCTCCGGGCGTAGGAAAGACCAGTCTGGGCAAGAGCATCGCAGCAGCCATGAAGCGCAAGTATGTACGCATGTCGCTGGGCGGTCTGCACGATGAAGCCGAAATCCGCGGTCACCGCCGCACCTATGTGGGAGCCATGCCGGGCCGCATCATCAAGAACATGCTGAAGGCAGGCAGCAGCAATCCGGTCTTCATCCTCGACGAGATTGACAAGGTGGCGCAGAGCAATTTCAACGGTGACCCAGCATCAGCCCTGCTCGAAGTGCTGGACCCGGAACAGAACAATGCCTTCCACGACAACTATCTCGATATGGATTACGACCTCTCCAAGGTGCTCTTCATCGCCACAGCCAATGACCTGAGCGTCATTCCGCGTCCGCTCCTCGACCGTATGGAGCTGATAGAAGTAGGCGGCTACATCACCGAAGAGAAGACAGAGATTGCCAAGCGCCACCTCGTACCGGATGAGCTGGAAAGCACCGGACTCGACAAGGTTTCGCCGAAGGTAAGCTTCAACAAGAATGCCCTCGAGTTCATCATCGAGCACTATACCCGTGAGAGCGGCGTAAGACAGCTGAAGAAGCAGATAGACAAGAGTCTGCGCAAGATGGCTTACAAACTGGCCTGCAACCAGGAGCTGAAGAACTACACCATCACCCCTGCCGAAGTAAAAGATCTGCTGGGCAATCCGCCGTTCAACCGCGACATCTACCAGGGCAACGACTATGCAGGAGTGGTAACCGGACTGGCCTGGACCTCAGTGGGCGGCGAAATCCTCTACATCGAAACCTCGCTCAGCAAGGGCAAGGCTGGCAAGCTCACCCTGACCGGAAATCTGGGCGACGTGATGAAGGAATCAGCCATTATCGCACTGGAATACGTCAAGTCGCACATCAACCTGCTGCAGGTAGACTACCGCATCTTCGAGCAGTGGAACATCCACATCCACGTGCCTGAGGGAGCCACCCCGAAAGACGGTCCTTCTGCCGGAATCACCATCGCCACCAGCATCGCCTCAGCCATCACCCAGCGCAAGGTGCGTGCCAACACTGCCATGACCGGCGAGATTACCCTCCGCGGCAAAGTGCTCCCGGTAGGCGGAATCAAGGAGAAGATTCTGGCAGCCAAGCGGGCAGGAATCAAGCACATCGTGATGTGCAGGGAGAACCAGAAGAACGTAGAGGAAATACCGGAGAAATATCTCAAGGGCGTAGACTTCCACTATGTAGAGAATGTGGCTGACGTCTGGCAGTTCGCGCTGACCGACGAGAAGGTGAAAAACCCAGCAGACTTCAGCATTGAGGAAAATGATAAAAAAGAATAGAAATGAAATTTGAATTACAAGTAACAGATAAAGCGAGCGATGCGCGTACAGGCATCATCACCACCGACCACGGACAGATCAAGACCCCAATCTTCATGCCCGTAGGAACCGTAGGAAGCGTGAAGGGCGTCCACTTCGAGGAACTCAAGAAGCAGGTCATGGCACAGATTATCCTCGGAAACACCTATCACCTCTACCTGCGCCCAGGTCTTGACGTCATCAGGGCAGCAGGCGGATTGCACAAGTTCAACGGCTGGGACCGTCCTATCCTCACCGACAGCGGCGGCTTCCAGGTCTTCTCGCTCACCGGCATCCGCAAGCTCAAGGAAGAAGGCTGCGAGTTCCGCTCCCACATCGACGGCAGCAAGCATTTCTTCACACCGGAAAATGTGATGGACACCGAGCGCGTCATCGGAGCCGACATCATGATGGCCTTCGATGAATGTCCACCGGGACAGAGCGATTACCAGTACGCCAAGAACAGCCTCATGCTCACCCAGCGCTGGCTAGACCGCTGCATCAAGCGGTTCAACGAAACCGAGCCCCTCTACGGCTATCAGCAGAGCCTCTTCCCTATCGTTCAGGGCTGCACCTTCCCGGACCTGCGCCGCGAAGCAGCCAAATACATTGCCGACAAGGGAGCCGACGGAAATGCCATCGGCGGACTTGCCGTAGGAGAGCCTACCGAGGTGATGTATGAGATGATAGAAGTAGTGAACGAAATCCTGCCGAAAGACAAGCCGAGATATCTGATGGGCGTAGGAACCCCGCAGAACATCCTCGAAGCCATCGAGCGCGGCGTAGACATGTTCGACTGCGTAATGCCGACCCGCAACGGCCGCAACGCCATGCTCTTCACCTATCAGGGCACGATGAACATGCGCAACAAGAAGTGGGAGAAAGACTTCAGTCCGGTAGATCCAGACGGCTGCGACATCGACCTCGTAACCACGAAGGCCTACCTCCACCACCTCTTCAAGGCCCAGGAGCTGCTGGCGATGCAGATAGCCAGCATCCACAACCTCTCTTTCTATCTGCGCCTCGTGACCGATGCCCGCCATCATATCGAGCAGGGCGATTTCGTGGCATGGAAGAATTCCATCATCGACCAGCTTGGCCGAAGAATTTAAGTAAGCAAGCATCATGAAAGATTTTAAGAAAATAAGAAAACACCGCCGGCTCTACCGCACCCGCCGATGGGCTGCCCGCAAGTTCGGGTGGCTCATCAGGGCTGTGCGCTGGCTGGCTCACAAGCTCCGGTTCCTGCGCATATTCAGGTTTCTCAACCCGTTCAGGTACATCAAGAAGCTCGACTGGTACATTATCAAGAAGTTTCTGGGCTACTATTTCTTCTCCATCGCCCTGATCATCTCCATCGCCATCGTCTTCGACTTCAACGAGAACCTGTCAAAATTTACAGAGCACCATGCACCGGCGCGCGCAATCATCTTCGATTACTACGCCAACTTCGTGCCCTATTTTGCCAACCTCTTCAGTGCGCTGTTCGTGTTCGTGGCGGTCATTCTCTTCACCACCAAGCTGGCAAGCAATTCCGAAATCATCGCCATCCTGGCGTCGGGAGTATCCTTCAAGCGTCTCCTTCGCCCATACATGATTACCTGCGTGCTGCTCTCAGCCCTCTCCTTCGGGCTTTCAGCCTACGTCATTCCCCACGGAACCGTCATCAGGCAGAACTTCGAGACGATGTACAAGAACAAGAAGAAGAATACCAGTGCCGAGAATGTACAGCTGCAGGTAGACAAGGGAGTGATTGCCTATATGCAGCATTACGACAACAGCATGAAACGCGGCTACGGATTCTGTCTCGACAAGTTCCAGGACAAGAAACTCGTAAGCCACCTTACAGCGATGGACATCCAGTACGACACCATTTCCGACAGCAAGTATCATTGGAAACTGAGCAACTGGAAAATCCGCAAGCTCCAGGGCATGAAGGAGCATATTACGAGCGGAGCCCAGAAGGACACCATCATCATGATGGAACCTACCGACCTGGTCTATTCCAAGGGTCAGCAGGAAACCTTCACCAGTCCTGAGCTCCGCGATTACATCTCCAAGCAGATCAACCGCGGCTCGGGCAACGTAGTGCAGTACGAGGTAGAATACCACAAGCGCATCGCCTCTTCCTTCGCTTCGTTCATCCTCACCATCATCGGCGTCTCCCTCTCAGCCCGCAAGCGCAAGGGCGGCATGGGAGCAGCATTGGGCGTAGGACTTGCGCTGAGTTTCGGCTACATCATGCTGCAGACGGTTTCTGCCACCTTCGCCATCCAGGCCAATTTCCCGCCTGTTCTGGCAGCGTGGCTTCCAAACTTCCTCTTCGCCATCGTAGCCTACTTCTGCTACCGCAAGGCACCGAGGTAAAAAGTCAACATTCAACATTCAACATTCAACATTAAAAAAAAATGTATTTCGACGAATTAGATTTAAACGACAACGTGCTCGACGCATTATACGACATGCGCTTCGACACATGCACTCCAGTACAGGAAAAGTGCATTCCAGAGATATTAGAAGGTCACGATGTCTTGGGTGTAGCCCAGACCGGAACCGGCAAAACCGCAGCCTATCTGCTGCCAGTATTGAGCAAGCTCGATGACGGCGGTTATCCGAAAGACGCCATCAACTGCGTCATCATGTCACCAACCCGCGAACTCGCCCAGCAGATAGACCAGGCGATGCAAGGCTTCGGCTATTACCTGCAGGGCGTGAGCAGCGTAGCCGTATACGGCGGCAACGACGGCAACCGTTACGATCAGGAGTTGCGCAGCCTCCGCATGGGCGCCGATGTAGTCATCGCCACCCCGGGCCGTCTCATCTCCCATATCTCTCTGGGCAATGTAGACCTCAGCAAGGTAAGCTTCTTCATTCTCGACGAGGCCGACCGCATGCTCGACATGGGTTTCTCTGACGACATCAAGACCATCGCGGCAAAACTGCCAAAGACCTGCCAGACCATCATGTTCTCGGCAACCATGCCTGAGAAGATAGAAGAACTGGCTAAGACCCTGCTCAAGAATCCGGTAGAAATCAAACTTGCCGTCAGCAAGCCAGACGAGAAAATCAAGCAGGAAGCATACGTATGCTACGAAACCCAGAAGATGACCATCATCAAGGACATCTTCAAGGCGGGCGACCTGAAGCGCGTCATCGTCTTCAGCGGCAGCAAATTCAAGGTGAAGCAACTCGCAGCTTCCCTCCAGCAGATTGGAGTAAACTGCGGAGCCATGCACAGTGACCTGGAACAGGCTGAGCGCGACGATGTGATGTTCAAGTTCAAGAGCGGACAGTATGATGTTCTCGTAGCTACCGACATTGTGGCGCGCGGAATCGACATCGATGATATTGAGATGGTTATCAATTATGATGTTCCTCACGATACAGAAGATTACGTTCACCGCATCGGCCGTACAGCCCGTGCCAACCGCGATGGTAGAGCCATCACCTTCGTGAGCGAAGAAGACCAGTACTGGTTCCAGCAGATAGAGAAGTTCCTGGAGAAGGTGGTAGACAAGATGCCTCTCCCTGAGGGATGCGGCGAAGGTCCTGAATACATCAAGCTCAACAAGCCGAAGAAGAAAGGCGCAAACGGAAGAAACAACAGACGCGGTAACGGCGGAAACGGCGAGGGCGGAAAGAACAGCGCCAAGAACCGCCGACAGAAAGACCGCGACCAGACTTCTCACAAGCGCAAGCCGAACAAGCCAAACGAGCGTCAGGAAAAAGCGCCACGCAACAACGAGCAGCAGCCACAGCAGGGCAACAAGCAGCAGAACGCAAAGCAGCAGCCACAGCAAGGTAACAGGCAGCAGAACGCAAAGCAGCAGCCACAGCAGGGCAACAGACAGCAGAACGCAAAGCAGCAGAACAGAAAGCCAGCCCAGCCAGACGAGCAGCCAAAGAACAGCAACAGCCAGAAGCGCCGCAATAACAGCAACCAGCAGCGCCCAGGCAACGAGAACAATGTTCGCCCAGGCAGCAACGGCCGTGGCAGAGGCGTAGCCCAGAAAAAGGGCGACAAGCCGGCTGCACGCAAGCACACCCCTATCGTAAATCCACAGAAGCAAGAAAACGCTGTGAAGAAATTCATCAAGCGCATCTTCGGATTCAAGAAATAGGAAATAAATCATCTTTTTAAAAAAGGAAAGAGGAATGATGAAAGAGCTACCCCTCCCCCCGCTCATGACCATCAGCCTCACACTGACGATCGGAATCATCATAGCCAAATGGGGCTATGATGATTTCAACATGCGCTTCTGGCTCATCATCTCCATCATTTCATGCGCCCTTGGCAGCATCATCTTTTTCCTTACTGAGTTCTTAAGCCAAAAAGCTTACTTCAGCAGGAGCCACCAGTTTCTCATCTACTCCCAATGCGTGATGATCCATTTATGCATCCTGAGCCTTGGGGCTTTTCTTACCTGTAAGCAAATTGCTGATTCCCAATCCTCTACACAACTGAAAAACTGGCAGGAACTGTCTTACCTCACACGGGCAAAAATCAATACCGAACGCTATAAAAGCAATATTGAAAGCAAACTGGTTTCCCTCCACGTAAAACAGCAAGACTATGCAGTCATCGCAGCCATGGCGCTGGGCGACAAGAGCGCACTCGATTCGAACACCCGAAACAGTTACTCCATTTCCGGAGCCAGTCACATCCTGGCAGTAAGCGGACTTCATATAGGCATTATCTTCCAGCTTTTCATCTTTCTGCTAGGCGGCAGAAAGTACTCAGTTTACACCATCATTCTGTCCCTCATCTCTATCTGGACCTACGTTTTCCTCATAGGATTGCCGGCAAGTGCAGTCCGTGCAGCCATCATACTTTCAGCCTACAGCTTAAGTTTAGCATTCCATCGTACCGGTCTGCCGCTCAACACCTTAGCCTCAGCTTATATATTGATGCTCTTCATCAGTCCGCTCTATCTTTTCGAGTTGAGTTTCCAGCTTTCGTTCCTGGCTGTAGCCTCCATTCTGCTGTTCTTCACACCCCTTTACACCCTCCTCCCCATCCGCAGCCGTTTCCTCCGTTGGGCATGGGGACTCCTTTGCGTTTCACTGGCAGCCCAGATAGGAACCCTTCCGGTCATCGTCTACACCTTCGGCAGAATATCGTGCTATTCCCTTCTCACCAATTACATCGCCATTCCCGCAGCAACCCTCATCCTATATCTTGGAGCAGCCTTAATCCTGTTCTCCCCACTCACGTTATGGGCGCCCATAGCACCGGTTGTCGCCCCACTCATCAGCCTTACATCAGGCGCCCTGACCAGCATCACCCAGTTTTTGAATACAGCCATAAAACTGATCAGTATGCTGCCTGGAGCAAGCATCGAAAACGTAAGAATCAGTCTGCCTCAGGTAATCGGTCTCTACGCTGTCATCCTGCTCATCTATGCCCTATGGCGCAGGATAGATAAACAGAAGTCGTCAGAATGCAAGATTCCCTGAAACAGAGATAAAGGCTAAAACCCCGAAAAACGTCTCTTATATAATAAGGTGTGCGTACACAAAAGCGCTACAAATCGTGATTAAGAATGTTAAAAAATATCTTTTTTCTACTTTTTCTGCATTTTTTCTTTCTTTTTGTTGGTGTTTTCAAGAAAAACATGTATCTTTGCAAGCAGAAATTAAAAATAAGAATTTAAACACAATAAAAGATTAAAGATTATGAAAGCATCTGAAGTAATCGCGAATCTCCAAAGAAGATTCCCAAATGAGCCTGAGTACATTCAGGCAGTTAGTCAGGTTCTCGGTACTATCGAGGAAGAGTACAACAAGCACCCAGAGTTTGAGAAGGCAAACCTCATCGAGCGTCTCTGCATTCCAGACCGCATCATCCAGTTCCGCGTATCTTGGGTAGATGATAAGGGCAACGTACAGACTAACATGGGTTACCGCGTACAGCACAACAACGCGATTGGCCCTTACAAGGGAGGTCTTCGCTACCACAAGTCAGTAAACTTGGGTATTTTGAAGTTCTTGGCTTTCGAGCAGACATTCAAGAACTCTCTTACTACTCTCCCAATGGGTGGTGCTAAGGGTGGTTCCGACTTCTCTCCACGTGGCAAGAGCAACAACGAGGTAATGCGTTTCTGCCAGGCTTTCATGACAGAGCTTTATCGTCACATGGGTCCAGACGAGGATGTTCCAGCTGGTGACATCGGTGTAGGTGGCCGTGAGGTAGGTTACCTCTTCGGAATGTACAAGAAGTTGACACACCAGTTCCAGGGCGTCTTGACCGGTAAGGGTCAGGAGTTCGGTGGTTCATTGATCCGTCCTGAGGCTACAGGTTACGGTAACGTATACTTCCTCTGCAACATGCTCGCTACCAAGGGTATTGACATCAAGGGCAAGACCGTTTTGGTTTCAGGTTCAGGTAATGTAGCGCAGTACACTATGGAGAAGTTGCTCCAGTTGGGTGCTAAGCCAGTTACATGTTCAGATTCAGATGGTTACATCTACGACCCAGACGGAATCGACCGCGAGAAGCTCGATTACATCATGGAGCTCAAGAACGTAGAGCGTGGCCGTATCAAGGAATATGCAGAGAAGTATGGTGTAAAATATGTTGCAGGTGCTAAGCCTTGGTTTGAGAAGGCAGACATCGCTCTCCCATCAGCTACTCAGAACGAAATCAACGAGGAGGCAGCCAAGGCTCTCATCGCCAACGGCGTAATCGCAGTAAGCGAGGGTGCAAACATGCCTTCTACTCCAGAGGCTATCAAGGTATTCCAGGATGCTAAGATTCTCTACTCTCCAGGTAAGGCAGCCAACGCAGGTGGTGTTGCAGTATCAGGTCTTGAGATGAGCCAGAACTCAGAGCGTCTGAAGTGGTCTCGTGAGGAGGTTGATGCTAAGCTCCACGACATCATGAACGATATTCACGCTAACTGCGTGAAGTATGGTACTGAGCCAGATGGTTACGTAAATTACGTAAAGGGTGCAAACGTAGCCGGCTTCCTGAAGGTAGCTAAGGCTATGATGGCTCAGGGCATTGTATAAGGCTAGAAAATTTTTAAATAAACATTGTTTAAAAATTTAAATGATAGGAAATAGCGGGTCTGTGACAGATCCGCTATTTTTGTGTCTACTCCTTCCCCCACTCCTTCTTTACATTAAAGCAGGGACAGGCTTTGTTGGCAAATTCATTATGACCATGAATCGTGGCTAATGGATATTCCTCCTTCAGCTGCTCGATGAGCGAACGCATTGCCGCTTTCTGGTCTCGGGTTCTTGTATCCTTCGGCTTACCTTTCTTTGATAAGCCGCCGATGTAGCAAATGCCTATACTGATGGAATTATGGCCCTTGCAATGGGCGCCAACCTCCTCTATCGCACGGCCTACATGAATGCTGCCGTCACGATAAATCACGAAATGATAACCTATGCAGCGCATTCCGCGCTCCCGGTGCCAGCGGTCAATATCCGCTACGGTGAAGTTGCGACCTTCCTTGGTCGCACTGCAATGAATGATGATTTCCTTTATCTTACGCATGATATTGAATATTAATTATTGAAAAATAAGCAGATAATTAAGGGGGATTTCGTCAACACCCCAATCCCTGATAAACAGATTGATTCTGCACGGTAGATGCTTTTTCTTCATTCTCTTGAATTCTTCATCCAACAACTGGCAAAATTCATTATAGCATTTTTCTGATTGCGTAACGATTCCGGTATAATGAGACTTGCCCAAAATGATACTCTTGTTTCTCAGACGTAGCGGACCGTTGCCAGGCACGAAGCGAGCTCTGCGCCTAACAGTACGAGGCACGTAATTGGATCTTAACAGAATAACAGGCTTGATAACAATTTCATATTTTCCTCTTTCATACTTATTTTTCTTCTTTGTCTCCGACACCTTCTTTTGCTTGGTAGGAATGAGAGAAATCTTATAACGTCCTGCTGGCAAATGACGGTTAGGACGTTCTAAGGTGTCGCAGAAAATCTTGCCACCTATAACCATTGTGCCATCCACACTCCATGGAGTGAAGCGACGGCGGAATATATTGATGTTCATGATAATTTACAATTAATAATTGATAATGAATAATTGGATCAAGACCGGCCATTAAGGCTGATTTAAGAACCGAAAACCAAAATGACCGGAAATGACCATGACCGGAAATGACCGGATTTTATATGATAGAGGTAACTTTCTGATAACGCTTGTCTGGTAAAATACTGATCAAACCTTGACGCTTCCAATTCTTCAGCATCTGCCTTACCGTCTCATGGGTAGCAGTTGCGCCCTTTACGGCAACACTCTGCTGCTCTGCCTGCTCAAAGGTGAAAGTTACATCAAGACGTTCGAAGATGGAATCATTCTTACCTCTATGTGTACGATCGTAGGGCGACTGACTGCAATAATTCTTGGATGAGAACGCATCCTCTATGCGACTACGGAAGAAGTAGAGTGCATTATCCAACTGATAATCTGCCAGGATATTGAAGGTTTCGAGCATGGTTGGTGTCTGCGTCTTTACGAGCATTCCCTTCCACAAATCAGGTGACTCCTTCAGCTGTTTCTCGGCTCCATTGAATCCATGCTTCTGAATCAGCGTTTCCAGAACCTTGCAGAGCATGATGCAGGTCATCATTCTCATCGTGGTTGGACAGATACGGAAACGCTGGCGGGCTTTCACCTTGTCGTCATTTTTCATCGTCTCCAGTCTGATCTGTTCCAGCCATTCTCTACCCTTATCCTCCAGCTTGGGCAGAACCACCTCACCGGTCAGCAAAGGCAGAAGATGAGCAATCTGAATGATGCGGTCGCGCTGACGTTCGTTCATTACATACATGTTGTCAGAAAGTGGAGTGAAGGTATTATCGGGCGTTTTTGCCACGATGATACGGCTTTGGAAACCATCCGTATAATTGCTTACCACACGATAGAGCGCATCAGGCGTTCCACACATCACCACGTTCCATAACAGTCTGTCTATATGAACATTCACTGCATCCGCACTTCTAGCTTCACGCTCATAGCTTGTTCCGTCGTAAGCCTGTCTCAACATAACTGAAAAGTCGCTCATTGCCGATTTCCACTTCTGCGCTACGGTGTCAGCTTCCGGAGTAAACGAGAAGGCGTGTTTGCCTTCGGTATTCGCCAGTCTTTCAGCAAGATTTGCCACCGTATTGTTCAGTGTCAAGCATCTTACAGGCAGTTTCGGCTCTTCCGGCTGCTCCTTCTTGTTCTTGGCTGCACGTTTCTTGGCTCGCCATTCATCCTCCTTCTGCTGATACATTTTATCCATTTCCTTCACTTCCGAAGTCCATGCGTCAATCACGGGGTCAATACTACCCTTGCCAGATGCAAAATCTCCGGCGATGTAGGAGATGAGGTTCAGCGAGTTCATCTTGCCATGAACGGAAACCTTCACGCCCGTTGCGAGCATTCCGATGGCAGGACAGATGGCTGTGATTACAGGCAGTGCCAGTGCCGGACCCACTGCGCTGATGGAATCCCGAATGCCTTGCGGCAACTTAGGCAGCGCATTATAATAGAACAGATCGTCCTTGGAGTTAGCCTCGTCCAGCGCATTTACCAGCGCCTCATTGTCAGCCGCCGAACCACCACCCGCATTTCCCTGCTTCATTCGTTCCTGACGGATGGCAGAGAGCACATCCTTCAGCCGCTTAGGCATTTGCGTGATTTTCTCGTTCAATGCCGAGTTGATGCAAGCCATCTTTTCCTGTTCTGGAAACCCATCGTAGCAGGGAATAATCTGAGCCAGCTGATTGCGGTCAAAACCACAGATGTGGCGCAGGTTCACAGCCAGCTCAAAGGTCAGCGTATTGCGGTTGGAGCGCATCGGCTCCTGCCCATCATTATACATCTGCCACCACTTCTTAATGATTTCCTCATAAGGAATCCCGAGATAATTGTCCTGAGCAGCAGAAGCAGCTGAAGCTGCAGAAGTTGACGCAGTAGAAGAAGTTGAAGTAGAAGAAGTAGAAATTCTCGAATTCTTAAATTTCTGACCCTTAAAAACCCCTTGAGAATCCTTCTTGAATTCTTCCTTCCAGGGCTCATAATGCTTGTTCGCTTTGTGCGCCCCTTCCGGCAGTTCCTCGTTTCCGTATCTTTCACGTTCTTCCAGCACTTTCCCTTCAGCAGCCACGGCAGCCTCATCGTATTCATCCTTGAAGAGCCGTGGCGAAAGGAAGAGCAAATCTTCGCCATCCGATGTGGTAGTGAAATAAACCCTGTTAATGTCGTGAGCCGAAGTATCCATTTCGCACTTGAGCATCGTAGCAATCCTCACCTGATTCTCCAGAACCGTCTTGCCCTTTTCGCGTTCAAACACCGCATGACCGCCTTGTCGTGCGCTGCGTTCCAGCATCAGCAGTCCGTACTTGTCCGGTTCTTTCAGCAGCAGCTTGGCAGCCTTGGCAAAAGCCTCCGGCTCATCCATATCAAATCCGAAAGCACCGCTTGGCAGTTTCATTCCCTTCACCACCCCTTGCGGATAATGACCGGAGTAGTTAAACTGCACCAGTCTCCGTTTCGCAGCATCGTTTCCGGCACGAGCCAGACGAAGATTCGCCTTCTGCTCATTGCTTCCACGCAGCTGCTTATACTCCTCTTCCGAGGTGATGGAGCGGGCAACCTTGTGTCCGTTCTCCACCTTAATTAAATAACAACTCATCTATCTGTTTCTACTTATCGTTTTAAGTTGAATACAAAATCCTAATGTTTCAGTTGGTAATCCAATACCGCCTCTGCCCCTTCTTCTGCCTCAACAGCCAACGTTCGGGCGATGTTGATTCCCTCATGGCAAAACACCTTCAAGGTAAGCTGAACAGCACCGTCCTTGGTCTTGCTCACACGACCATGAGCCAGTTTCTTAATCAGTTCCGACTGAGTTCTGAGGCGGTGCTGCACTACGAAATCAAACGTTCCGTCAGGCATTTGCTGAGCCACGCCCATCGAACGGAATCGAGGAACCTTATTCACCCCCGATTCCTGAGGACTGAAGAGGAAATACTGCTTAGCATCATAGTAAGCCATTCCACCCAACTGCACATGCTGGCAGTCATTATTATTCACCTGCTGGTTCTGAACATTATTCTGAGCATTGTTCTGAACCTTGTTTACTTTCTTAACCATAATCTGAATTGAATTTTTAGGAGAAGAAACATCCGGATTGTTGCGCGCTTTACCATGGAAAATCCTCCTCAGTTTCAACTCAGTTTTACTTTTTACCCTTTGGGGTAACGTGATTGCAAAGGGTTAAGGTTCTTTTTACCTTTTTACTTTTTTACCCTTTTACCTTTAAAAAGCCTTTTCTATGTCCGTAACCAGAATATCCTGATAAACCTGACCATTGTGCTCATGGGTAGTAAAGCGGAGCGTAACCGCCACCAGCTCGCCCGGAGCATACTTACATTGAGCCATATTGCCGAGCATTGCCGCAGCATACTGGTTCTCATACTTGCCGCCCATCTCCTGGAGAACGATGTTGCATTTCATCATCTGTCCGTTCTCACTTTTCTGACTCTGCACAGCGAAGGTCTCGCCCTGCTGCACCACTCTCATAATCTGAGTATACATATAATATAAATGTACGAAGGGGATTCAAGAACACTAAACAATTCAGCGTTGTCTTGTTTCTTCGACGCTGCAAAAGTACTGCGAAAACAAAGGCAAAACAATCCCTTTCCCACAACTCCCCCGAAAAACCCACAATTTTGGGAAAAATCGGGCATTTCTTGGGAAAATAAAAAGCCTACACGCTCAGCAGGGAAAAAACAAGAAAAAATCGCATAATATTAACAAAAAGGCAAGAAAATACCCTCATTTTCCTGCAAGCCTCCCCCACACTTTTCCCGATAAACTGCTGTATTTGGGAAAAATCGGGGCTTTCTTGGGAAAAATCGAGGCATTATTGGGAAAAATCCCATGTTTCTTGGGAAAATGGTAATTTAGTAAAAAATATAGTCCATGCCCCACACGCCCTGAAGGGGCAGAAGCTCCTAGCCCAGGGCAATCGCCCTGGGTAAACCAGCAATCACCCTTGCGCCCTGTAAGGGCAAAAGCTTTAAAAATCAGACGTTAAAGGCACCTCCTTCACTATTCCATGAAGAAGATGCCTTTAACAAGTTCAAACATAGTTACCAAAATATTTTATCACCAAAACGGGAACTTAATTCTTGTCTAAGAGTATTTGAGAGATTGCAATTTGCAAAAGCATGATGCCCAATGTAAGTAACACTCACTGGAATAACAATACTGCTCAAAGAAGAGCAATCATAAAATGCACACTTTCCAACACTAGTAACACTATTAGGAATAACAAGACTTCTCAAAGAAGAGCACCCCCAAAACGCCCTCTCCCCAATGCTAGTTACACTATCAGAAATAACAATACTACTCAGAGAAGAGCAATCATAAAATGCACACTTTCCAACACTAGTAACACTATTAGGAATAACGAGGTTGCTCAAAGATTTGCAACCCCTAAATGCATATTCCCCAATGCTCGTAACACCATCCGGGAGAATAAGACTTTCCAAAGAATAGCAACAATAAAAAGCATAATCACCAATGTTAGTAACACTATCAGGAATAACAAGACTTCTCAAAGATTTGCAATATCCAAATGCCTCATCCCCAATACTAGTTACACTGTCAGGAATGACTATGTTACTCAAAGAACTACAACCAAAAAATGTCCTCGCCCCAATGCGAGTCACACCACCAGGAATAACAAGGCTACTCAAAGATTCGCAATCCCTAAATGCACCATCCCCAATGCGAGTCACACCACCAGGAATAACAAGGCTACTCAAAGATTCGCAACCCCTAAATGCACTTTTCCCAATGCGAGTTATACCATCAGGAATAACAACGTTATTCAAAGAAGAGCAACCTTCAAATGCACTATTCTCAATACAGGTAACACTATCAGGAATAACAATGTCTACCAAAGATTTACAACCCCAAAAAGCACCAATCCCAATGCTGGTAACACTGTCAGGAATAACAAGGCTAGTCAAAGAAGTGCAACCACGAAATGCGCTATCTCCTATGCTGGTTACACCATCAGGGATAACAATTTTAGCATGAATAGCGAGATAACATAAAGAAATACAACCTTTAAAGGCTCTATCCACAATACTCGATCCAGTAGCACGAATAACAAGACTGCTCAAAGATGAATATGTAAATTCTCTATCCACAATACTAGCAACACTATCAGGAATAATAAGGCTACTCAAAGAAGAGCAATCCTTAAACGCCTCATACCCTATACTAGTTACACCATCAGGAATAACAAGACTACACAGAGATTTGCAGCCATAAAACGCTCTATTTCCAATGCTAGTAACACTATCGGGAATAACAAGGCTACTCAAAGAAGAGCAACCTTCAAATGCCTCATTCCCAATGCTAGTAACACTGTCGGGAATAACTATGTCTGTCAAAGATTTGCAACAAAAAAATGCACAATTTTCAATACTAGTTACGCCATCAGGAATAACAAGACTGCTCAAAGATTCGCAGCCATGAAATGCACTATTCCCAATGCTAGTAACACTATCAGGAATAGCTATATCTGTCAAAGATTTGCACCCATAAAATACACTATTCCCAATGCTAGTAACGCTGTCAGGAATAACAAGACTGCTCAAAGATTCGCAGCCATGAAATGCATCCCAAAATAAGCTAGTAACGCCATCAGGAATAACAAGACTACGCAAAGATTTGCACCCACTAAATGCACAATTTTCAATGCTAGTTACACTATTGGGAATAACAAAACTTTTCAAAGACTCGCAATCACTAAACGCACCAGTCACAATGCTAGTTATGCTATCAGGAATAACAATATCTGTCAAGGAACGACAACATTGAAATGCCCAAGCCCCTATGCTAGTAACACTGTCGGGAATAACAAGACTATGCAAAGATTCGCAATTACCAAATGCCCTATCCCCAATGCTGGTAACGCTATTAGGAATAACAAGACTGCTCAAAGATTCACAATATTCAAATGCACAATCCTCAATACGGGTAATGCTATCTGGAATAACAAGGCTGCTCAAAGATGAAAAGGAAAAAGCACTCTCCCCAATGCTAGTTACACTATTGGGAATAACAAGACTGTTCAAAGATTCGCAACCTTCAAAGGCACAATCACCAATGCTAGTTACTCCAGCTGGGATGACATAAGATGTTGTGTCTTGGTCTCTAAAAGAGATAATTGTACTTTTGTCTTTATCAAATAATACATTATTTTCATAAATAAAGTACGGCGACAAGCATTTCAGTTCGCCATACCAACCGCAAAAGAGATTGCCTTTAATGCTCATTACCCTATTAGGAATAACAAGACTACTCAGAGAAGTGCACCCATCAAATGCACTCTCTCCAATGCTTATAACACTCTCAGGAACAACAAGACTACGCAAAGAAGTGCAACCTTCAAATGCCCAATCACAAATAATCTTTGTATCTTTTTTAATTGAATAGTTTCCATCAAGTTCTTTTGGCGATCTTAACAATTTTCTCCCGTCTTTGCTATATGTCACTCCATATTCATCTGTAATAGCCTCATTAAAATTTTCATGTATTGTTGATGTAGTCATATCTTCATTCACTGACAGAAAAGTTATCATCGATTTCTCGTCTATCCAATCTGCCAACAGTACCGGAAATTTTTCCACTTTGTCTTGACTCTGAACTAAGAGCTCCCAATCCAAATACTTTGCAGAAGAACTATGCGAATAAGCCCCAACCATATTCTGTTCATCATCAATCTGATAACACGCATCATCGGCACATTCCTTCTGATCTTTCAAGAAACACTTGAGGGCATAATACTTCCCAGTACTCTTGTCCTGCATCTTAAACACTACGGCAAAAGCATCACTCATGTGATATGGCTCTCTGTGATTATCTAATACGGGAGTCAAGTGAGCCAACTTGTCAAGATTATTACCAGCATCTTGAATGGCCTTTACATATTCTGATATTGTTGGATACAGCATACTATGTTCTTTTATTAATTGTTTTTAGTCGTATTTTCATTCGACATTGCAAAGATACGCATTAAATTTAAAAACAACAAAGAAAATATGAAAATTACAAGGTATTTTAAAGCTTTTGCCCTTTCAGGGCGTCAGGGTTGCGTCCGTAATAACCCAGGGCGATTGCCCTGGGCTAGGAGCTTCTGCCCTTTCAGGGCGTGTTGGGGCTAGTCATCAGCTGCGTTTCCTGCTTGCGAGACGACTCCTCAACGCACTACTTTCCCCAATATCTTTCAGCCATAGGCTGCAACCTTTCCTTTATTACTTCCATAACAGTCTTGAAATCAAGAGCTTCTTTCCATTGAATCTTTTTCAGAAATGCTTTCCAGCGAACTATACGTGCTGCGTCTGTCGCAAAGCTTTCTGTAAACAACTGCAATTCGGGATTGTATGTAAGTCCCCTATTGTCGAAAGTCGCCTTAATCGCATCATATAATGTGTCATCAGACAAGTCTCTCTTTGTCAGGAGTTGGTAACAGTCGAAGAAATCTTTCATGCGACTGTTGAGCACATCTCGGTCTATCATCGTATGGAATTTCTCGGCAACAACAGTCTCCAAGGAATATGCCTGTATGTTCACAGATGGAATGTCAGGCAAAAGCAATGGGAAGTCAATAGTTGTTGGATATGGAGTTACAACATCACCAAAGCCAATGTCAACAGACATGTTGTAAGCGATAGTATCCATGTGGGCCGTAAAGTAAAATCTTGTGCCAGGATACTTCTTTTCAACAGTTATAGGCTCCAACTTAATGCTGTTAACATCAAACGATACTCCATCCTCATCGCATACAATGCCCAAAATTTCCTGGAACACGTGCGCAAGGAAATCCCTATCACGGCTAATTCTATCTGCCATGAAATCAACATCTACTGTAGGACGTGCCTCAAGTCCGTTCATAGCATAAAGCAAAGAGCCACCTTTCAGCAAAAAATTGTCCTTATATTGGCTTACAGATACTCTGTAAAGCAACCTCTCGTTGAAATATCTTGCCAAGAGATACATATATTTATAGCCTGTCTCATTCATCAGATTGAGCAAGCGGGTCTTAACAGACTTACCGTAGTTTTTCTTTCCCATCTTATTCTATTGCTATTTCAAGATAATTTTTCAATGTATTGTAAACTCTGAGGCGTTTGGCGTAATCCTGCAAACGACTGAGATTGCGATTGGGCTTTCTCAAATAAGAACGAATTACTTCCGCACAAACATCCAGCCCCAATTTGTTTCTGTATTTCACTGCATCACAAACACTTCGCTCCAAGTCGGTTATGCGAACATGAAAACCGGATATTTCTGCTTCCATAATGCCAAACTCCAGATTCTCCTTCTTCCAATAATACAATTCTATCGGAAGCGTTTCAGGAATCTCTACTTTCCGTTTATTGGCGATGGCAATGCAAAAAGCTGGTGGAACAGTTGTCGAAAGCTGATGATAAGCCCAGGCATTGTATAGACACACAACACCTTTAGGTACAATCCGCTCCACATCTATCATTGTATTCAGCAGGGCTTCCGGAACAGCATAAATGCCCTGGCGCAACTTGATCAAGTCGCCACGTTCCTTAGCTCTCAACAATCGCTTATACTCTGCCATATGAGGAATATCAGTAGTAGAGATTGTGCCTCCTAGTGCTTCCACTTTACAAACTATATTGTCCATATCACATTTATATTAATATCATTTCGCTGCAAAAATACAATATTTTTTTGAAAAGCGGTAATATTCTACGGAATATTTTCAAAAAAGCCGTAGAATATTACCGGAATTATCCTTGTTTTTACACCCAGGGACGATAGTTGTCTCTAAATCTTCCTCTCTACTTTCCTATACCAACTCAAATACTTCTCATATAACCATCCCTTTTCGCCAGCTTATAATACAGATCCTGGGCGGTATGATAATCGGGATCGGAGCCTTCAAGCCACTCCGAAAAATGGTGGTTGTGGTTCTTCTGCGTTTCCTGCTTGCGGAACGACTCAACCACACATTTCTTTTCTGCATCCGGAAACATCAGGTTCATGCGGGCGGCAAAGGCTGCCTTGTCCTGATTATCACGCACCATGTGGAACGTATATTTCATCAGGCACCAGACTATGTACCAGCTTTGCTGAGACGTAATGTTGCCTTTTATCCAGAACTTCAACTTCTCCTCCAACTTCACGGAATCTACCCAGTTCACAAAGAAAGAATCGCTGTTATGCTCAAAATCATCAGCCCTGGCTATTTCTGCCTCCCACATTTTATGCTCACCCTGATACTTGAACAGCGTTTCAAAATCCTCGGGAGAAGCCTGCTCCCTGACTAGCGTACGGACAAGTTCTTCTTCCTCATCCTCCTCTCGCTCAAACCAGTCTGAACAAAGCGTATAATTGTTGTATTTCCCTTCAATATCATTCATTACTTTCTGCAAGCTCAAAGTGGTAATATCTATTCTTCTCTCTCTCAGATGACGTTTCTTTACCTTTACCTCATGTTTCAGATGGTCAGGTAGCGTGCGCTCGTCGAAAATTCGCTTGATATAATGGTAAATAATAACAGCCTCATGGTCGGTGCGGAAAAGGCGGGTTCTGTATAAGGCTAGGAAATCGGCACAAATAGTACTTACTGTGGAGATGGTTTCTGCCAAAGCCATCTGCAAACCGGTAGAGACAAAGTTCTTGAAATGGGAATCAAAACGGGGGAAGTCGTCTCCGGCAGGAACTTTAAGCTTCTCGCATTGCTCGAAAATAGCCTTGGCATAGGGAATCTGACCATACTCCTCTTCCTTATCGAGCAAATAGTCTGAATGCTTCCGGGCGATGGTCTGAATATCCTGGAGCACCTTCTCTAAAACATCAGTATAAATCCCCATGAATTCATCATCGTAGCTCTTGTAGATGGAAATGTAGACTTTCTTATGGAGCGTATGAATATAATTAAGAAAATCTGTCAACTGTTCGGCAAGGTTCAGGTAAATATGAAAATAACAGGTAAGACCTTTATGCTTCTCTGCATTCCATCGTATTTCACCAATAGCATGCTGAATCTCCTTATACAAATGTTCTGCCTCTCTCTTAAACTGACCCACATCAGTAGTTGTTACTGGAGTGTATTTCTTGACTCCTGTTACTTCATCTTCCACAAAAAGATCTTCTTCTGATGAAATCTTCAGAAGAGAATTGTAGTTATTGTCAGTATTTGGTATTTCCTCTGTCTGCATATTCTTTTTCTAGGTTTGATTTGTTATGTTGTTTAAATAAGCGGCATGGGGTTCCCTGTAAGTACCAGTATTAAGGTACCTGCAAGAACCTACGACAAGGTACAAACAAGTACTGCCCACGCCGTAGAGGAGTGGACGCCTTGCTGTCACCTTCTTCTTGTCGTTTTTGAATTTTGCAGGTTCTAAATACTGTAGAAGTGCAGATAATCAGCGTCAATATCTATATGTTATTTTTCTTGTTTACTTTCTGTTTCTTACTTCAAATTTTAAAGGGTTTATACTACGTTTTCTTCATCATCCGCCCAGTGGTCGCATTGGCGCATCACGGTTTCCAGCGCCTTTTCTGCACCCTCTGGTGGATACTTATACTTCTTGAGCAGTCGCTTCACCATCACTCGCATCTTCGCCCTGGCTGATTCCTTCCGGTTCCAGTCGATGGTGCGGTTGCGGTGCAAGACTTCCGTCAGTTCCCTGGTCAGTGTCACAAACTCCTCGTCGGAGTAAGCCTGCCGCACACCTTCGGGCGTGGAGAGCGCATCATAGAATGCCTTCTCCTCGGGCGAAAGTCCCAGGTCGTTGCCCTCTGCCTCTGCCTGCTTCATCTGCTGAGCCATCTTCAACAGTTCCTCTATCACTTCCTCGTTGGTGAGCAAGCCCTTCAGATAGTTGGAGAGACTCTGGCTGAGCATGTCGGAGAAGAGGTCGCTCTGAACCACGTTGGTCTTCTGCTGCTGCTTGATTTTTTCTTTCATCAGTTTGGTGAGCAGTTCCACCGCCAGGTTGCGCTCCTTCATGTTCTTCACCTCCTGGATGAAGGCGTCGTCAAAGAGCGAGAACTCTATCTGGCGGTCGCCGAAGAGATTGATGACTCCGTCGGTCTTCACACTCTGACGGAGCAGCTCACCGATGCGCTCGTTGATTTCATGGCGGCTGATCTTGCCCTTCTGCGAGAGTTTGAGCATCATCACGCGCAGCGCATCCATATAGCACACCTCTGCCTTCTGCTGCTCATTCAGGAGTGAACGGCAGAGCGTGGTGGCGTTGTGAAGCAGATTGCTGTGCTCCATGAAATTCTTCTTGCGCTGAACCATGGCTGGAGAACTCAGGAAGTTGGCTCCGCTCGTAATGGCGAGTGCCCGCTTCGAGTTGTCCTGTTCGAAGAAGCCGGAATAGTCGAAACCATGAAGCTGGTCACGGCAGATTTCCATCTCTTCCTTCCATTTCACCAGGGCGGTCTTGGCGATGTCGGGGTCTCCGAAGCGGCGGCGGTCACGGTTGGTGTACTGCTGCATGGCACTCTTCAGCGCCTGCGCAATGCCTACGTAATCCACTATCAGTCCGCCTTCCTTGCCCGGGAACACTCGGTTCACACGGGCTATTGCCTGCATCAGGTTATGACCGCTCATCGGCTTATATACGTACATGGTGGCGAGCGACGGAACATCGAAGCCCGTAAGCCACATATCTCTTACGATGGCGATTTTCATCTCATCGTCGTTGTCCTTGAATTTTCTTGCCAGTTCCTTTTTGTAGGCTTCGTTGCCGATAATCGGCTGCCAGTCTTCGGGGTCCTGGTTCGAACCGCTCATCACCACCTTTACCTTCTCCGTCCACTGGGGGCGAAGCTCCAGCATCTTGCGGTAGATTTTGATGGCGATGCTTCGGGTCAGTGCCACAATCATTGCCTTGCCGGTGAGTTCCTGCGCACGGTTCTGCTCGTAGTGCTGGATGATGTCCCTTACCAGCGTGTCGATGGTGGCGTCTTCACCCAGGAGTACTTCTAGTCGGCTGTGCTCCTGCTTCGCCTGCCTGATCTGCTCCTCGGTGGCTCCCTCATCGGCCAGGTTGTCGAACTCATCGTTCAGCAGGTTCATCGTGTCTTCGTCGAGGTTCAGGTTCACCACACGGCTCTCGTAATAGACCGGACGGGTGGCTCCATCATCTACCGCCTGACTCATGTCGTAAACGTCGATGTAGTTGCCGAACACTTCCTCCGTGTCTCTGTCGCGGTCGCTGATAGGCGTTCCGGTGAAGCCGATAAACGAGGCGCCTGGCAGGGCTTCTCTCATCTTCTGGCTGAATCCCTTCTTCATCGTCAGACTCTTGTTGTCCCAGTGCTCTTCGCCGTATTGCGAACGGTGCGCCTCATCGGTCATCACGATGATGTTGCGGCGGGTAGAGAGTGCCGAATCGCCTTCTTCAAACTTCTGAATGGTGGTAAAGATGATTCCCCCACTCTTTCGGTTACGGAGCAGATTGCCCAGGTCTTCACGGCTCTGGGCGTTCTGTGGCTCCTGACGAAGGAAGTCCTGGCAGCGGCAGAACTGACCGAAGAGCTGGTTGTCGAGGTCCTTGCGGTCGGTTACCACCACGATGGTTACTTCGGGCAGTCGCTGCACCAGCTGGTGGGCGTAGAACACCATGGAGAGGCTCTTGCCCGACCCCTGCGTGTGCCAGAAAACGCCGATTTTTCCGTTGCCTTCCACTGCGGTACGGGTGCGCTGCAGGGCTTTGCCCACGGCGTAGTACTGGTGGTAGGCGGTGAGAATCTTGGTGTATTTGCCCTGGTTCTTGTCGAAGCAGATGAAGTTCTGCAGGATGTCGAGCAGTCGCTGCTGCTGGAACATGCCGAGGAAGAAGGTGCGATAGTCGGCAAAGAGGGTTGACTCGTATGAGCCGTCCACGGTCTTCCATTCCATGTAGCGGTCTTGCTTGGCGGTGATGGTTCCGGCACGGGTCTCGCTCATGTCGCTGATTACGTTGAAGGCGTTGTAGCTGAAGAGGCTTGGAATGCTCTGCTGATAGTTCTTGATCTGCTTGTAGGCATCGTCGATGGTTGCATCTTCGGAGATGGCGCTTTTCAGCTCCACCACCACGAGGGGCAATCCGTTGACCATCACCACCATGTCGCAGCGCTTGTTTTTATACTCTTCTACTCGCCACTGGTTCACCACCTTGAAGAGATTCCTTTCTGGGTGGTCGAAGTCGATGAGCCTCATCAAGGCTGTTCGTTCTTCGCCATTCTGCAGGAATCCCACCTCCAGACCGTTTTGCATCCAGAGTGTAAACTGCTCGTTGTTCTGTTCTAAAGTACCGATGCTGATGTTGGTGATTTGCTTGATTCCTTCATCCATTGCATCGGCTGGCAGTTGAGGATTAAGCCGTCGCATCGAGGCGACCAAATCGGCACGATAGAAAGGCTCCTTGTAGTCGCGCTCAACGTTGTAGCCACATTCGTACGCATAGCCGAGTTCGTCCCGGAACAGGGCAATGAGCGTCTGCTCGTATGCGTCTTCGGTGAATTTCTTGTCGTCTGCCATATTGTTAATATTTTATATTTTTTCTCGTTATTTTCTTTCGTTGCTCTTCTTATTCCGGAATTTCCAGCTCGCCTGACATTAAGCGAGGGAGAAGGGTGTCTCGGAGGAGGGAGAGCCGGGAATTCTCTTTTTCCAAGGATTCAATTCTTGCAAATAAGGGCGACACAATAGTCTCAAAATCCTCAAATACTTTTTGCTCCGGCATTATTACTTGCAGAGACTTCATCAATGATCCCGATGCTTCCTTAAACGTTGACCCAGTAGATTTGTTTTCAATCTCAGGAGTTACATATTTCAAGAAGCAATACAGAAAACAAGTTCCTGCTTTCTTTGGAACAAGAGATTTAAAACCCTGATTGGTACAAATATCATTCTGAGCAATTGAAATATATCCAATAGGTGCTCTTGATGTAAACAATATAGTACCCTTAGGCATTAACTTTGTCGATGTGCTATTGTAGCCTTCTTCTGTTATGTCGATTTCTCCTCTTGAAGTGTAAACAGCTGGATGGTTAGATAAGTCCTTCGGTGTTAACCAAGCTATTCCCTTCTGAGTGTAATACTCTGGCTTAGCTTTTGAAGGAGTACTTCCACCTACTACATCAGCAATTTCATCAAGCCTTCCTACTTTCCATCCTTCCGGAATCATTCCCAATTCACTATCCACGAACTTACCATCCTTGAAAGGCTCAAAGTCAACGAACCAATTCTTGAAAATAGCCTGCGCCATCTCCTCCAAATCAGCATTGATTTTGTTGTTCAACTCTATCTTGCGATCGAGAGAAGAAAGGATGGAAGCAATGCGGCGCTGGTCAGCAATATTCTTCGGATAAGATATCTGAATATCATTCAATATATTTACCGTCATACTAGGGACTGCAGAACCGACATTCATACTTGCAAAATCTCTTTTACAGATAGAATAAAACAAGAATTTTGGATCTACTTTGTCAGTATTTATAATGGACCAAAACATTGTATCTACAGTCCAAAATGGGCTTTCAACAAACATTATATTGTTTAGAGTACCCTTTCTAGGAATCAGAATAGAAGGTCCATCATAGAGCTTAGAATCTACGTAGCGCATCAATCCGCCACTTCCATAAACGGGATATTGTCCATCTGCAAGTTTCTTATGGTCTTTTCCATATTTTACTTCAAGAACATTCCCTAGAACATCTTCTTTCCACTCCATACTTTACACCTCCCATCCAATTTTCTTCAACTGCAATCTGATTTTCTCTTCCTGCTTCTTGCTTTCCTCAAACAGCTGCTTCAGCTCTCCGGTGAGATTCGTCATTTTCTCCTCGAAAGGCACTCCGTCGCCTTCGTCTTCGGCGATTCCTACGTATCTGCCAGGAGTCAGGATGAAGTCCTGAGCAGCAATCTGCTCGGTGGTGCATACGGCACAGAAACCCTTTTCATCCTCCAGGGTTCCCTGCTGGAACGCATGGAAGGTGTCAGAGATTTTTTTAATATCCGTATCAGGCATCAGCTCACGAAGCTTGCGGGTTACCATCGTGCCCAGATTGCGGGCGTCGATAAACACGGTCTTGCCTTTCTGCGCCTTGTTGCGGCTGATAAACCAAAGACTTACAGGAATACCCGTACTGTAGAACAACTGCGAAGGCAATGCCACGATTCCCTCTACCAGGTCGGCTTCGATGATGGCTTGGCGAATCTGTCCCTCGCCGCCACTCTGACTCGAAAGCGCACCATTCGCCAGCACCAAACCAATCTTTCCGTTTGGAGCCAGATGGTGAATCATGTGCTGCATCCACGCAAAGTTGGCGTTGCCAGCTGGTGGCAAACCATACTGCCAGCGCACATCTTCCTGAAGCGCACTCTGTCCCCAGTCGCTGAGATTGAAAGGAGGATTGGCAAGAATGTAATCTGCCTTCAGCGTAGGGTGCTGGTCATCATAGAAAGTGTCGGCAAAGATATTGCCCAGGTTCGCATCCAAGCCACGGATGGCAAGGTTCATGTGCGCCATTTTCCACGTATCAGGGTTTGCCTCCTGACCGTAGATACTGATTTTGCGCAGGTTTCCCTTGTGGCGCTCTATAAACTTGGCGCTCTGCACAAACATACCGCCGCTTCCGCAGCAAGGGTCATAGACTCTGCCCTCGTAAGGCTCCAGAATCTCTACCAGCGTGCGGACAATGCAGGAAGGCGTATAGAACTCGCCACCATTCTTGCCCTCCAAGCTGGCAAACTGCTGAAGACAGTATTCGTAGGTTCTGCCCAGCAAGTCTTTCTCCTCGCCAGCATCGTGCATTTCTATGTTCGTAAAGAGATCTACCACATCGCCCAGACGACGCTTGTCCAGCTCCGGACGGGCGAAATTCTTAGGCAGAATGCCCTTCAGCCGTTCGTTCTCACGCTCAATGGCGGTAAGCGCTTCATCTATTATCACACCTATTTCCGGTGTGTGGGCAGCAGCACTAATCTTGCTCCATCGAGCCTCAGCAGGCACGAAGAAGATGTTCTCAGCGGTGTATTCGTCCTTATCTTCCGGGTCGGCGTATTCGTCGCCCTGCAGCTCCTGGAACTTCTGCTCGAAGCGGTCGCTGATGTATTTCAGAAAAATGAGTCCGAGCACTACGCCCTCGTATTGCGAAGCGCTGAGGTTGCCTCTCAGAATATCGGCAGCCTTCCATATTTTCTCTTCAAAACCTATGCTGATTGTATCTTGTTTCTTAGCCATAATATGTTTATTTTTCTACGAGCACAAGCTTCCAGTCCTCGTTCTGCAGAACGAGGGTCCCGTTGTTGTCCGTAATGGTGAATATCTGATTATCTATCTGTATTTTGTTCTCCTTTATTAAATAGGTGTACTGACCGCAAGCAACGTTTTCGGTGGTAGTTTGGGTTATTTTACCGTCTTCGTCGAAGTGGTTCACTTCCGTCGTTTCGGAGAAAGAAATAGCATCTGAGGTGAAACTGCAGAACAAAGGAGCCTCTTTTACGTCGATAAAGATACTTCCAACGCGCTGATAAAGGGCTGAAATCTGCCATTCGTGGGCTAAAAATGTGGTTTCGTAATCAAAAGCCTCTGATTTTTCTGTTTCTTCGTCGCTAGAACAGGCGGTGGAAGAAAGCATAAAAAAAGCGACTATTATCATATAAAAATAAGATAATATTCGCCTGCGGATAAGAACATGATGATATTGGGCTAACTTTGTCTGAGCAAAATTACCCCCCCCTAAAGCTTTGTACGTCAAGAAGTTACACCTTTTCATCTTAGTACTGTTATTATGTAGTTTCTAGCTTTCCGGACTATTGCTACGTCAATAATTTGTTAATTGCTAGCAAAGATAATAAAAAGTTGGCAAACCCAAGAATTTTATCACGTTATTTAACGGAAAAATGCAAATATGGGGGTTAGGAAGATGTTTTACCCCCCTCTTCTAAGGGTAAAAAATGCCCCTCCTCGGACATTAAATCCGCCTCTAACATGACGTATTTTTGACAAATGCAACATAAAACAAGGATAAAAATATAGAATCGAACAACATATCAGCTAACTAAAGTGACTTAATATGTAGATAATTATTATACACAAAATATTAGAGTATGAATATAATGAAATACACATAACGCACTAACAGCCAACACATTCAGACATATACACAACCTATATCAGGTAAAACTCACAAGTTCATCTAGCGTGTCATTAAGGGTCAA
>OOBU01000134.1_pt1 | contig 50779 bp, 45 predicted proteins | sample 1671501 | NCBI WGS metagenome assembly OOBU01 (sample SAMN06348163, study PRJEB24527) | human gut metagenome | biome: human gut; feature: ankylosing spondylitis patient; material: feces | host: Homo sapiens | place: China | collected 2015-10
CGTGCTTACAGCGTATAGCTGCTTAGCACATTATTGAATTATTAACGAACTATTGTTATTTGATATATGCAAATAATCAAGTGCTTTTATCTTCTTTGAAAGCTGTTTTTATACAATCTCAAGAGGCTCGTGAGGATATCTTCAAGGCAGATTAATATGCACCTAAAACCCTCCAGTCGTCTATGAGTTTGAACAGTCGGGGCATGGCTGGCTTGTAGCTGTCGGGATAGGTGAGGGAATAAACGAAGAGTATTCTGCCACTCTTGATGAATTTATCATAATGACTGTAGCCATCTACTCTTACTCCGTTTTCATAGACAGGACCGGAGAGGATGAATGCCTTATTCGATGCCTGCATCGTCCGCTCCGAATGAAGCTTCTGGGCTAGAGAATCTGCACAAGCCTGGAGGGTGTTGCTATAGTTGGGGGTAACGTAACTCTCCAGGATGATGTTGGCATGATTGGTGAATGAGAAGCGGGCATAGCCCTGATATCCCGATACCGAAGTATCCTCCTGCTGGAAGAAGCAAGGATACTTGATAACGTAGCCGAAGTCCGGATCATTGTATTCCTTCATGGGCGCCATCTCTACCTTGGTCTTGAAATCCGCCATCGGTGTATGTTTCTCTTTCGTAACCTCATGGTGATAGTTGATGATGAAGTTTATCATCATCAGCAAGACAACTGCTATCAAAAAAATCTTCTTCATATCTTTGCCACTTTTATATTTTATATGCAAAGGTATGAAGAAGATGGGAAACAGCCAAATAATAAGTATGACATTTTAGTTTCTTAAATGTTTATTTCTTCCCTTTATTGATGATATAAATTCCGGCTGTAGCCAATGCGCCTGCTATCAGATACTTCCAGTAGAAGGTTTCGCCAAGACAGAGACAGGAGGTGATGGCTCCTACTACGGGGATGAGCGAATTGTATATCGCTACCTTTCCTACGGGATTGCAGCTCAATAATTTGTTGTAGAGAGCGAAACTGATGGTTGAGATGGCAATGAGCAGCAGAAGGATAGTGATGCCCCAGAGGCTGATGACTGGCAGATAACCACCCATTAACAATGCAGGAATCACCAGCAAGGCTCCACCGATGCTCAGCGAATAACCGGTTCCTACGAAAACATCCACCCTCTTGCTCAAGCCTCGGGTCAGCAGGGAAGCACTGGCTCCACACAGGGCATTGAGGATAATCATACCATCGCCCAGGAATGTGAAACTTCCACTTTCCTTTCCGCCAAGGTTCAAGGCAAGGATGCCCAGGAAGCCGATGATGCAGCCTAAAGCCTTTCGCCACGTCATCCTGTCGCTCTTGAAGAAGATGCAGGCAAGGATAACCACCGTGAAGACGCTCATAGAATTGAGTATCGCCGAACGTGCTCCTGCATTATGTGAGAGTCCGAAATAGAAGAAAGCATAATGAAGGGTGGTGTTGAGGAGTGCATAGAGGAGAAGGAACCAGACATTCTCTTGAACAGCTTTCTTCTTGAATCCGAATTCACGATGCGAGCTTCTGGCGATGGCAAGGATGATGATGCCGGAGATGAAGAAGCGGATGCCTGCAAAAAGCATCTTGCTTCCGGTCATGTCTGCTGTAATCTGATATTCCTCCATTCCCATTTTAATCAATGGGTAAGCCCATCCCCACGAGATAGCAGCCGTAAGGGCGAACAGGCTTACCCATACCGGGCGCTGAAATATACTGAGTGTATTTGTTTCTTTCTTTTCCATTATAATTTAATTGGTATTCCCTCGCTTCTGTGTTTGCTAAATGACAATCTACAAGTCCCCCAGATGTCTTTCTATAGGAATTCCGCGGTTCTTGTCCTTGTCATCCTTGTTGATGTCTATCCAGTTGCGCAGGGTATCCATGGCGATGCGGGTGGCATGGCGGAGATAATCGCCATCCTTCAGTCTGCCCACGATGATGCTGGAGAAGATGTCGCCGGTGCCCGGGAACTGAACGGGGATTTCTTCGTAGGGCAGGAGGAAATACTCTTCTGTAAGATGATTGAAACCTACCACGGCATGCTGACCCTCTACGATGCACGAGGTGATGAGCACGGAGTGGGAACCGATGGCTCTCAGTTTATCTATCAGTTCATAGGCTTCCTTCTGCGAGATTCCCTCTTCCTTGTATTCCGAATCCGTCAGCAGGCAAGCCTCGGTATAGTTGGGAAAACAGAGATGCGATACGCTCAGCATCTCCTTCATGCATCTCACGGTACTCTCACTGGCTCCACCATAGAGCTTGCCGTAATCGCCCATTACGGGATCCACATAGATGTCGGTGCCCAGTGCTGCCTGTTCTCTACAATAGCGTGCCACCAGCTTCGCCTGACGCTCCGAAGCCATGAAACCCGTAGTGATGGCATCGAAGTGAATGCCCAGTTCGTTCCACTTCTGCAAGGCTTCCTCGATATACGAAGTGCATTCCAGTATGGCGTACTTGCCGTATGGGAAGGTGTTGCTGATGAGCATGGTGGGCAGATTGAACACGTCGAGTCCCATATAAGAGAGGATAGGCATCTGAACGGCGGCAGATACCTTTCCGTAGCCACACATATCGCTGATAATAAGGATATTACTTTTCGCTTTCATTCTTTCTTTTTTCTACTTGCTTTTCTTTCTTATCCTGATTATCTCTTAATAGCTGGCTGTACACTTGATGCCCAGTGCCTCTACACGTTCCTTGATGGCATCGAGTACTTCCTTTGGTGCCTTTTCCAGCAACTTGTCTGGTGTTTCGCGGGCGATGGTATAAACCATTACCTGCTGAGGCTGGATGTCCTTCACTGCCTCTAGCCAAGGAGCTACGAAATGCTCGCTGGTATTGTCCAAACCGTCACCTCTCAGGAACATGGTCTGGATGATGACGTGCCCCTTGAACATCTTCAGATATTTGATCACATCCTTCACGTCGTAGTTAGGCTGCTGAGGGCGATCCAGCTTCTTGATGTAATCCATATCCACGGTATCCAGTTTCAGGATGTTGTTATCCACGAGCATCAGCGCCTCTCTCACTTCCTCCTTATATATATAGGTGGCGTTGCTGAGTACGGATACTTGTGCTTCAGGGAAATATTTCTTGCAGAGTTCCATCGTATCTTCCACGATTCCCTTGAAGTCAGGGTGTCCCGTAGGTTCACCGTTTCCTGCGAAGGTGATGTCGTCCAGAGGCTGGTTGTTGTCGTGGCGCTCTTTCAGAACCTTCTCCAGTCCTTCTCTTACCTCCTCGCGGGTAGGGCGCTTCTTCTTAGGACGGAAGTCGGCGTTGAATCCGCATTCGCAATAAACGCAGTCGAATGAGCAGATCTTGCCATCAGATGGCATGAGGTTGATGCCCAGTGAAACTCCCAGACGGCGGGAGTTTACCGGACCGAATATCGGTGATGGATAAATAATCGTTGACATAATCTTATTCTCCTTTATCTAATCTATTCTTTACTTTGGTAATACCTATTTTTATACCAATCTTATTTACTTGTTCGTAATTTGGTGGGCAAAAGTACTAAAAAATGTTGGAATGAACAAATAAATCAACTGAAAATCGATTTATCCTTACCATTTGTCTTCTATCTACGATAGATTGTGTACTTTTGTATTCAAATCCGGGGAGAATCTTGGAGATTTCGATTTGGATTTAAAGGAAAAAAACAAAAAAGTTGATGTTTTGCTTAGTTTTTCGCTTGGCTCAACTGTATAGATAGTATATGAACAGAAAAAAGGACATAGAACAGTTATTCCGTCAGCATTACGCGAAGATGTACAATCTGGCCAGATGCATTCTTTCGGATGATGACGAGAGCAAGGATGTGGTGAGCGAAGTATTCGCCCAGATTCTTGCCGATGATGTGGTTCTGGTGCCTGGGAGTGAGGAAGGTTACTTGATGCGGAGCGTACGCAACCGCTGTCTCAACCTGATAGCTCATAAGAGCGTGAAGGAAAGGGTGGCGAAGCTGCTGCTGGATGATGCCGACGTGATTCTCTCAGAAGAGACCGATGAACGACTCGACCGGCTGCTGCTTCTCATCGAAGACCTGGAACCGCCAATCCGGCAACTCATTTTCCGTCTGCGCTATCTTCAGGAGAAATCTTATCAGGAGGTGGCTGATGAAGTGGGAGTGAGCAAGGTGACGGTATTCAACCATCTCTCGAAGGCGATGGACTGGATTAAGAAACAATTTAAATGAGCAAGACAATGACAAACATGAGTAAAGAAGAAAAGCGGATGATGCTCTTTGACATGCAGGAGCATCCCGAGAAATATACCGACGAGCAGGTGGAGCACCTGCTTGCCGATGAGGAAGTGAAGGAGTTCTTCCATGAACTGGCGATGGCGAGAATGGCTGGCAAGAAAGCCAATCCGAAGAATGTGGATGTGGATGAGGCTTGGAAGGAGTTTGTTCAGGCACATCACGAGGATAAGATGGCGATAGATGCCGGCAAATCCAAAGGCGCTTATCGCAACCGGGTGAAGATTGCTGCATCCATCGTCGGCATCATCTTCCTTTCGGGTGTAGCCTTGGCTGCGATTCACAACGGCTGGTTGGGATTCCCGGCTTCTGATCAGACAGCGGATAACAAGGCTGCGACAGAACAGTTGGCAACAACCCAGGCGCTGTCGAATGACAGTCTTCGTGCTGCAACAGCAGAGAGTAAGGATTCGCTTGATATGAAACCCGTGGTGTTTGATGATGCTGAATTGGGAACCATTCTGGCTCAGCTATCCGGTTTCTATCATGTCAAGGTGGAATATGTGGATGCCGGTGCCCAGCACATCCGTCTCTTCTTCAACTGGAACAAGACGAAGACTTTGGAGCAGAACCTGGAGATTTTGAATGCTTTCGACCGCATACAGATAGAGTATATTGACGGTACATTGTTGGTGAAATAAGATAGGAGGATATATTTATGAGAGATTTTTGGAAACCAATGCCCGTTAGCGGCAAGCTTATCAGAGAGCTTCTTCTTCTCTTCCTGCTGTTTGGGGGTCAGCAGTCTTATGACCAACGCATTACCCGACAATATAATAATGTGTCGTTCTCTGCGGCGTTGAAGGATTTGAACGCCCGCCAGCATAAGTACACCATCAACTTCGTGTATGATGAACTGGAGGATTTCAGGGTAACCAAGAGCATCAGAAACCAGAGCGTTCCCGATGCCATCATGCAGCTGATAGGATTCTATCCCATCAGGATGACGCAGGTGGAGGATAATATCATGGTGGAGTGTATGCAGAAGACAACACTTCGTTATAAGGGACGTATTGTAGATGAGAGTGGCAATGCTGCCGAATATGCAAATATAACCTTGTTGTCGCCCATTGATTCCACAATCGTAGGACATGGTGTGAGTAATGAGAATGGAAGTTTTGTCATTCCTTGTAATTCCCGGAAGGTGTTAGCCCGCATCACATACGTTGGTTATAAGACAATCAGCCGTATATACAGCAATCCGGAAATGGGAATCATCAAATTGCAGCCTGAAACGATGATAATCAAGGGAGTTGTAGTGAAGGGTGAAAGACCTCAGTATAAAATGTCGCCTGGAGGAGTGGAGGTTGCCGTAGAGCATACCTTGCTTTCTAAGATGGCAAACACTTTTGATGTCCTGAATCTGTTGCCCCGTGTCTCTGTTGATGGGCAAAAGATATCCGTGTTTGGTAAAGGCACACCGATTGTTTATATCAACAACAAGCGTGTGAATGACAATAATGAGATTGTAAATATCACTCCCGACAACATCAAGTCGATTTCCGTGATTACAAGTCCTGGAGCTGAATATGATGCCGAGGTGGAATCGGTAATTCGTATCCGTACCAAAGAGCGCCATGCCAATGGGTTCAGCTTACGCGCGGATGCTTTGGGTAAATACAACAAATGGATATCTGATTACGAGCTTATCAACGCCCGGTATCAGACCAGGAAATTCGAGATAGCCAATAGCTTATGGACGAGGGACTATCATGTTGGTGAGGATAATCATCTGAACACCGATATCAATTTGCCCGACAAACATTATCACAACGACCAGCATTTTAATTTGGATACCAACAACCGCTTCTTGTCGGAATATCTCTCAGCCGACTGTTCGCTCAACGACAGCAACTCTATCGGTGGCTCTTATCGATACTATGGCATGTTGAATGGCAGGACGAATAGTGCTAGCCAACAGGATGTATTTCTGAATGGTGTGGCACAGGGTAGCATTGAGCAGAATGAGGTTGCAAAGCCTCACCTTAGTTCACATGAGGCAGAAATCTATTATGTGGGAAAGATAGGACAGGTAGGCATCGATTTCAATGGCACATACTATACTGTCAATAATAGACGTAATGACGAGAGTATTGAAAGTAGCAAGGAGTTGGGCAATCAGGAGGTACACTCAAGCAATCGTCAGAATAGCGATATGTGGGCAGGCAAGTTGGTTGTGAATATTCCTCTGTGGAAAGGAAATGTTTCTTTAGGAACAGAGCTGTCGAAGACCGACTCTCATGGAACGTTCCTGAATGAAGAGCAGTTGGTGCCATCTACAGAGACGGATATCCATGAAAGAAATGTTGCTGGCTTTGCACAATATGGACTGTCCCTCAGCAAGTGGACCATTGATCTTGGAGTGCGTTACGAGAATATCATTCGCGACTATTTCTCTGGTGGAGTCAAGCAGGATGATGTGAGCAGAAGATACAGCAACTTCTTTCCTAACCTCAGCATATCATGGAACAAAGGTAACTGGAATTGGCAGTTGAATGTCAACGAGAAAATAAATCGTCCAAGTTATCGACAGTTAGGCAACTTTATGCAGTTTGACAACCGTTTCCTTTATGAAGGCGGAAATCCTACCTTGCAACCGGAGAAGGTGTTCAATGTTGAGGCAATGATGACATATAAGTGGCTGAATGTTTCCACAGGGTATAAATATCTGATGGATGTGATAGAGTGGACCAAGTATATCTATCCTGGAAAGGAATTTGCTTATAGTACGTCGTTGAATTTCGACCATAAGCAGCTGCTTTATGCTTCTGTCAATGTTTCGCCAAAGCTTGGCATCTTTCGTCCTAGGTGGGGATTCTATTATAAACAGCAGTTCTTCGATACCGGGAAGTATGGTGCCAGCAAGGCATTAAGCAGACCTTTGCTGTTGTGCTTGCTCGACAATAATTTCGCTCTTTCAGAAACCATGAACGCGGCTATCAGCCTGAATGCAGCAACCCCCAATGCAGATGGATTTCTTATGATGAAGAGTAATTACAGCGTCGATCTGCGGTTCGACAAGTCGTTTGCCAATCGCACATGGATCATTTATCTTTCTGCAAATGACATCTTCAAGACTACAAAGGAACGTTGGACGATGTACGGACAGGGTTCGGGTACCATGAAAGACTGCTACAACTATACTCGTAGCATCTCTTTGCAGGTTACGTATAATTTCAATGCCAAGCGCAGTAAGTATAAGGGTACGGGTGCTGGTAATGAAGAAAAGAGCCGCTTGTAGTTCTTGTTAGGAAGAAACTCTCTTAATAAACAATGAATATATGACAATCGGTCAAGCGAAGGCAAAACCATATTGGCTTGCTCTTTGCTTGACCGATGTTTTTATTTTTCTTCAGTTAGATACTCCTTTATTTGTTGCTCTAATATCGGAAGGTCGTTTGTAATCACATCCCAAACAACGTTGTTATCAACTTGGAAATATTCATGAACGATATAGTTCCTCATGCCGTTCACTTGTTTCCAAGGAGTCTTAGGATGTGCTTGTCGAAATTCTTCGGTAAGCATATTCGAAGCTTCTCCAAGAATTTCGATGTTCTTGACTACTGCGTAATACATCATGTCGTCTGCGATAAAATCCTCAAAGTTTTTACCTTTTGTATATCGGCAGATTCTTTCTATCGCCTGGAGCATGTGCTCTAAGCGGTTTTTATCTCTACTTCGTTCTCTCATATACTAAGATTTTATCACGTTCTACTGATTCCTGTGCAAAAGGGAGTAAGGTTCCTTCTGATACCAAATCAACTTTTCTACCTAAGAGTTCTTCCAAATCATTCCACATACCGAAGAATTTTAAACCAATAGGTTTGCTCTTGTCCAAAGAAACCATAATATCGACATCGCTATCCTTCGTTTCTTCCCCTCTGGAGAAAGAACCGAACAGCCAGGCTTTCAGTACGGGTTGAGTGCTGAAATAATGGCGTAAAGCTTCTATGATGGCTCGTTTACCCATAATATAATGATGTTGTTTCTTGGTGCAAAGATACACTTTTTATTCGAAAGAGCAAGCTTTTTTCTAGTTTTTTATTACCTTTGCATTGCTTTTCCAAAAAAAGTAGAAGATTTCTTCATTTTAGGGGTAATTGATTTCAGGAAAGCTTGTATATAAGAGTAGAAACAAGAAGAAAATGACGTGATGACAGAAGAAAATGAACAGCGGATGGAACGGCTGTTCCACGACCATTACGAGCAGATGTATCGCTTCGCCTTTGCCTTGCTCCATGATAATGAGGAGGCGAGGGATGTGGTGAGCGATGTGTTCTCCAGATTGTGGGATAAACAGCTGGTTCCAGACCGGGCTTACCTGATGCGGAGCGTGAAGAATGCCTGCATCAATCTTATAGCCAGAAAGAAGAGAGATGAAAGACTGAAACGGCTTCTCCCTCTCTCGGAAGAGAAATTGACGGAGGAAGAACCTTCTCGTCTGGAAGAGCGATGGCAGGCTGCGGTGGATTGCATCGACCACGACCTGACCGACCAGACTGCTTCCGTCATCCGATTGTGCTATCGGGAAGGAATGTCGTATAAGGATACGGCGGAGGAGCTGGGCATCAGCGTCTCGGCAGTGAACAAGCATATCGTAAAAGGTTTGCGAACGCTCAGAGAAAAGTTGAAAGGAAAACAATAACCCTAAAATGAAGAAAGGAAAAGAAAATGAAACATGAATTATCTGACATAAATCCTCAGAAGATGGATTCTCAGAAATGGGATATGCTCCTCGATCTCCTGGAGCATCCCGAAAAGTATTCCGAAACCCAAAAGGATGAACTTCTGGGCGATGAGGAAGTGGACGAACTCTATCAGCAGTTGGTAGAGACCCGACAGTCTCTGGATTTCGCCAAGTCGAAGGAAAAGATGAAGATGCCTTCGATTGATGCAGAATGGGAGAAGCTGAAATATGAGATGAAGCTGAAAGAAAAGCAGCAGAAAGATGAGACGAAGCAGAATGCAGAAACCCAGCAAACCGCCAAGTCGTTTCCTCTCTGGAGCCCGATGAGAAAGGTGGCTGCCGTTGCAGCCGTCCTTGTCGTCTCCGGTATCACCTTTGCTGCCATTCATCTGGTAACCCGTTCTCATCAGGCATCAGATAACAGCAATATCGAACTCGTGGCATCCCGAAAGGATTCTATCCAGCAGATTTCTGCTCCTCAGAAATCCAACATAGAAGAAAAGACAGATTCTGCAAGTCTTGCCCGGCTCCCATTGGTTTACGAAAACGCTGAGCTTCAGAATATCCTGACTCCTATTGCCGGGCATTTCCATCTCCAGGTAACTTATCAGAACGAGTCGGCTCGCCACATCCGTCTCTTCCTGCAACTGGAGAAGAACATGAGTCTGGATGATATCATCGAACTGATGAATCATTTCGAGAAAGTGAATATTCGTCATGAAGGTCAAACTTTAATCGTGGAATAAGATGAAAAGATTAAGATATATCATGCTGTTGGCAGGTTTGATGAGCCTTTCTCTTCAGACCATCTATGCCCAACGCATCACCCGCAGCTTCCGCAACACTTCTATGTCAGAAGCACTCACCATCCTTGCCAAGAGCACCAAGGATTATCGTATCAACTTTATGTATGATGAACTGGAAGATTTCACGGTTACCACAAGTATCGTGAAGCGAACCGCTCCGGATGCCATCCGCCAGATCATGGGGTTCTATCCGATGAAGATGACGATAGATGGCGAAAACATCTTTGTGGAGTGTACGCAGAAGACTCCCACCAAGATGATAGGTCGCATTGTAGATGCGCATCATCGCCCTGTAGATTTCGCCAATGTAGCCCTGCTGAATGTTCGTGACTCTTCATTGATTAATGGTGGCGTGACGAATGAGAACGGCCAGTTCGTGATTCCCTGCGGAGCCAGAAAGGCGATAGTAAGAGTAAGTTGCGTGGGCTATCATACCGCTGTTGATACTTATAATACAGGTAAGATTGGTTCAATTACCCTGAAGGAGGCTACGTTGAACCTGCAGAAGGTGATAGTAAAGGCGGTTCGCCCCAAGACAAAACTGACTCGCGAGGGATTCCAAACCCAGGTGCAGGGTACGATACTGAGTGATGCGGGTATGGTTGCCGACTTGTTGAAGCAGGTTCCAAGAGTGCGTGTAGATAAGGATGGAAACTGTTCGGTGTTTGGAAAAGGCACACCGGAGATTTATGTCAATGGCAGAAAGCTGACCGACAAAAATGAATTGCAAACCATATCTTCAAAGGATGTGAAGAACGTGACGGTTATCACGACTCCTGGTGCGCAGTATGATGCCCAGGTCAATTCGGTGATTCGTATAACCACGGTCAAGAAGCAAGGTTATGGATGGAGTGGTAATTTCCAGGCAAAATATGGTTTTGCCATGAAGAATGCCTGGCAAGAGCAGGCTAATCTCAATTACCGTGTGGGTGGACTGGATGTATTCGGTGGATTGATGTGGTCAGATTCGTATTTCTATGATAAGTTGGGATTGGATGAATATATCAATGGAAATCAGCATCAGATATATCAAAAATCAGTAGGGCGCATAGATGCTAGAGATTATGGACCTGATGCCAATCTGGGTTTCAATTATGAATTCAACGAAAATCATACCATCGGTCTGAAATATAAGTTTGGTTCTGGCTATACCAAGTATTTTACTGATCAGAATAACTATTCCATCTTTCAGGATGGAGTTCACCAGGGAGATGTAAATTATCTCAACGATGAGTCTGATTCCAAGCAGACTCCTATTCATCAGGCTGACTTTTATTATGATGGTAAGATAGGCAAGTGGAGTATAGACCTGAATGCATCTGCTATGTGGCGGACGAAAGACCAGATACAGAAAGCCACAGAAACCAGTACTGAGTTGGGCGACCAGATAGTATGTTCTGATAGCCATACCAAAGGAAAGTTGCTTGCCGGTAAATTGGTAGTTTCTTATCCTTTGACCGACCAGTTGAACATAGACTTTGGTTCGGAATACACAAATTCTGATAGTCATACCAACAACCAGAACGAGGGTGGTGTGGCTGCATCCAATGATTCCAGAATCAAGGAACAGAACATTGCCACCTTTGCTGAGGCTGCATGGTCGTTGGGTGATTATTCTCTGAATGCCGGTGTGAGATATGAGCATGTAAAATCAGACTATTATGCCGAAGGAGTGCTCAACCCAGATATGAGCAGAAAATATGATAATGTATTTCCTAATGTATCCTTGGGATATGACAAGGGCAAGTGGCATTCTTCGTTGAATTTCACGGCGAAGACCTATCGACCAAGTTACTTCCGTCTTTCCGGTTATACCCGATATACGAGTCGTCATTCCTATGAAAGTGGTAATCCGAACTTGCGACCAACGGATGCCTATCATCTGGAATGGGATGCGCAATATTCCTGGCTGAGTTTCTCTGCTGAATATATTTACAACAAGAATGCTTCGGTATATATGATGAAGCCATTCCAGGGCAATAAGGATATAGCCCTGTCATATTACGAGAATGTAGATAAGATTAAGAACCTGAAGTTCTATCTTGAGGCTACTCCGGTGATAGGCTTATGGCATCTTGACTATACGGTAGGTCTGGTCAATCAGTTCTTTGATGCCAGCAAATACGTCAGCGACTATAATGCCAACCGTCCTTCTCTCTATCTGGATTTGGAGAATACCTGGGTATTGCCACATCATTGGAAGGCTCGATTAGAATACTCTTACCAGTCGCGTAATTATAGCGAATTGGGTGTCAACTATGCATGGAATTCCCTGGATGCGTCTATTTCCAAGTCGTTCCTGAACAACCGACTGGTTGTGAGATTGGAAGCAGAGGATTTGCTTCATGGGCAGAACGAGAGTTGGAAATATAATAATTCGTATGCGCACTTCACCAGAACCGGTATAGATAATACCCGCATGTTCTTGGTCAATGTAACTTATAACTTCAATGCCACCAAGAGCAAGTATAAGGGTACAGGTGCTGGTAATGAAGAAAAGAGCAGATTATAGTTTCAATTTAACAGGATTTTTTCCTCCGTTTCTTTGCCATCTCCATCTTTTTCCTTAATTTTGCAGCAGAAACTCTATAATAGATATTTGTAATGGCAATAAGAATGAAGATGAAACAGAAAAAGATAGGCATCGCTTCGGCTCTGGGCTTGGTGGTGCTCGTTATGCTGGGACTGTATGGTGCCAGCAACTATATGCTCAATTATTCGCTCAACTATCCAAAGGAGGAGAGAATGACAGCTGAGCATTGGAAGAACAGAATGAAGAACGAGTGTCCCTGGATGATTGGCTGGATGGACTCCGTGTATCAGCACCATTGCGTGAAGGATACCTTTGTCACGATGCCGTCGGGCTACAAGGCCCATGCCATCTATCTCTATGCACCGAAGACTACGGAAAAGACTGCCGTGGTGGTGCATGGCTATCAGGTGCGCTCCGAGGGAATGCTGCACATCGCCTATCTCTATAATCACGATATGGGGTATAATGTGCTCCTGCCAGATCTGTATGGACATGGAGAGAGTGAGGGTGACCATATCCAGATGGGATGGAAGGATAGATGGGATGTCATCAGATGGTCGGAAATCGCCAATGAGATTTTTAAAGTGAAGAGTGAAGAACGAAGAGTGAAGAATACCCGTCAGGTGATTCACGGTATTTCGATGGGTGCGGCAACCACGATGGCAGTATCGGGAGAGAAGACTCCCGATTACGTGAAGTGCTTTGTGGAGGATTGCGGCTATACCAGCGTATGGGATGAGTTTTCCGCTCAGCTCAAAGACCAGTTTGGCTTGCCTGCCTTCCCGCTGATGAATACCACTTCTGCCCTTTGCCAGTATCGCTACGGCTGGTCGTTTGCCGAGGCGCAGCAGATAGAGCAGGTTCGCAAGAGCACCAAACCGATGCTCTTTATCCATGGCGATAAGGATGCCTTCGTGCCCTACGCCATGCTTCATCCGCTTTATGAGGCAAAGACGAAAGGCAGAAAAGCTATCTTCATCGCCAAAGGCTCCGTTCATGCCATGGCATATCGCGACCATCACGAGGAATACACCCGCATCGTGAAAGATTTTGTTTCTAAAGAAGAATAGGCTATTCTCCGATATGTTGTCCCACCACATACCCCGTGGTCCAGGCTGCCTGCAGATTGAAGCCGCCGGTGATGGCATCGATGTCGAGCACTTCGCCGCAAAGAATCCTGCGGCACCCCCACCAATAATTGCAATATGTAGTGATTGTGGCATATCGTATTTTTTGATGATTAGGGTGCAAAGGTACTGCTTTTCTTTGATAAAAGAAGAAAAGTTCTCCTTTTTCTTTTGCAGATACGATAGATTTTTGTAACTTTGCGCAAAAATCATAGTATATCAAGTATCAAATAGATTTATGGCAAAAAGAGAATATGTTGAGGCCAACAAGCGTTGGCTGGAGGAAAAGGCAAAGGAGGAGGGCGTTATGGCGCTGCCTCGTGGTATATATTATAAGGTGTTGAAGCAAGGCGACCCGAAGGGTGCACAGCCTAGCCGACGCAGTATCGTGACGGCTCATTATACCGGTTGGACCATCAACGGCAAGAAGTTTGATTCCAGCCGTGGCGGTACGCCGTTCGCTATGCGATTGAGCGACCTGATAGATGGCTGGATTGTTGCCATGCAGCAGATGCACGTGGGCGACCAGTGGGAACTTTACATCCCTGCCGAGATGGGATACGGCAAGTTCTCGCAGCCGGGCATCCCAGGCGGTTCTACCCTGATATTCGAAGTAGAACTGCTGGGAGTGGGATAATCCGGATACTTGAAATTATAAAGATCATTAAGATAAGAGAGTCTTGTCCGGCTATAGTCGGTTCAATTCATCTTCCGCACTGTTCATGCCGTTGTATCTTCCCTTGCGCTTGTTGAATTTCCAGGTTACGGTCAACTTGTAGCTCCATAGCTTGTAATCCTCAGTCTGGGAGAAGTCAACGGCATGCTCGTGGGTTCGCTCCTTGAAGAGTTGCTGATGGAAGAGGTCGTTGGCACTGAAGGCAACCTGTAATCTGCCGTCCATCCACGATTTGTTGGCACCAAGACTCCAGTTCTGAGTGGGACGGAACTTCGTTTTACCCACTTGTCCGCCGTTGTCAAAACTGTAGGAGAGCGACAGCTGATAGTCGTTTGGTAGCGTGAAGTAATTGTCAAACGATGCATTCCAAGTTGCTCCGTTGTAACTGATTAGCTCTCCATGATCGTTTACGGAGAAGCGCTGGTAAGTGATGCTTGCATTGACATTCGGACGCCAGCAGCCGAAGACGTGTCCCCAGTTGAGATATGCCATGTATTTCTGCATCTTGTTGAAGTTCATGAATGTACTCACGTATCTTACGGGCTTGTCCTCCGGCACTTCATGAATGTACATGATGGAGTGGTCGATACGGGTATATCTCAGCATTCCCATGAAATCTTTCCACTGCACGGAGTAGGTCAGACGATAGGTGTTGACAGGCTGCAGCTTCGGATTGCTGATCTGATACTGAAAGCGCGAGATATAGTAGATGTTTCCACTGAGCTGACTGAAAGAAGGTCGGGCGGTGGTAGTTCGGAAGCTGAGCGAGTGATGCCACGATGGTTCGTTGAGAGTGATACCGAACGATGGAAACCACTGGTTGTAATGGCGCTCCATATTGTCGGGAGATTCCTCCGACAGATTGGTGTATCGGGATGTGAGATGCTCGTATCGGATGCCTGCCCACCAGCTCCATCTGCCAGCTTCACCCTGATATTGCAGGTAAGCAGCCGTCTTGGTATCGTGGTTTTTGTATTCCGTAGTTCCAAGCATATCGGCAGAACTTTCGGTTCTACCCTTGCCTTCCATCAGGCTCCATTCGCCACCATAGTTGATGGAATGTTTATCAGAGATGAGTTGCTTGACTTCGATTCTTCCACTATAGATATCGTAGTTGGAATTAGAGCGGTTGAGGGTTTCCTGCATCTCGCTACCTTCTTTCTCCGTGATAGGCTGTCTGTCAGAATCCTTGTTCCTTGCATAGTCCAGATAAATCTGTGATGAGAGATGTTTCGACCATTTAGCCAGATGGAAAAGATTGAAGTGGTGGCTGCGCTGGTGTCCCCATTGCTGGCTCTCCGTATCAAAATACTTCATTTCGCCATCCGCATCAGAAAGCTTCATCTCGCTATTTGTGTCTTCTCCTGTTGGGTTAGGATAGCGATAGTACTGCTGCTGTTTCTCGCTTCTGCCGCCATTCAGCCAAAGCCCTTCCCATTGTATTCCCACTTCATGCTGCTTGCTGATTAACCAGTCGAAGTTGAGTTCCGTAGCGTTATAATTTGCTTTGTTCTTGCCATGTCGGTCGGCTCCGAAGAGATATTCGCCATCATTGGCTCTTACGAGCGCTTCCTGTGGCTGATGCACATTGTAACGGTTGTCGGTGTAACCGTAAAATCCTGTGAGCGAAATTTTCTTCGTTACCCAACCCAGGGTCAATTCCTCGTGGTTGGTGTTCACCTCGCTCAACTTATCATACACCTGCATCTTGCTGAATATACCCTCGTCTGTTCTTCTCGTCAGGATTCTCAGTATGGCCCCCGTCGTTGCATCATATTTTGCACCAGGAGTGGTAATGAGTTCTATTTCATCTATCTGCTTCACATCGAGATGAGAGAGTTCGGCAGAGGTAGCCTTTTTGTCGTTGAGATAGATGGTGGGTGCTCCCAGTCCGTTTACTTCCAGAGTTCCATCGGCGGTTTGTTTCATGCCGGGGATGTGCCTCAATACATCTTCCAGCGTCGGCTCCTTTGCCAAAGGTGTATTGCGGACACGGGTAACCAGGGCATCGTTTCTCATTTTGTACATCGGGCGATGACCTGTTACGGTTACGGCTTGAATCTCGGCCTCCTTGTCTGCTTTGTTCTCAGCTTCTTGGTTAGCTTTGATCGAATCTTTTTCCGTCTGTATTGAGTCTGCGGAAACTCCAGATGTCGGGAATTTCCCATTTTGTGCTGTTACACAGGTGGCGGTGGCTAGCATCGCCCATAAAACTGTTTCTTTCTTCATATTCTTCCTTGTTTTTTGTTTTCGTTTGCAAAGGAACTGCTTTTCGGGCTCAAAATCGCAAATAATCATTACTGAAACATTACGCTGGCAAAATAATCGGACTTCACCTTATTATATATAGTGAAATCTTTGTACCTTTGCATCGAAAAAAGAAAAATGATATGAATAGAAGAATCAAACAAGTCTGGCTGCTCGCCATCCTTTCCTCTTTCCTGCTGATAGGCTTGCAGACTTATTGGCTATACAATAGCGTGACCTATTCGATGGGAGAGATGGGGAAGAAAAATGCCGAAAAGGCGGAACAGGCAATAGTCACTTATCAGACAAATATCGGAGCGGCGGTAAGAGAAAAATCACATATCGGTTATGTCGTTACTGCATATTTTTCAGACAGCAAGCGTCCCTGTACAACGATTTGCTCTCCACTGGATACGGATACAATCATTGGTGGAGTGGTGTATAGCAAGCCGGGATTCGGCAACGTGATGGAGAAGAGAGATACTTTCGATTTGCGTGAGACGGATTCCAACAATTCTTTTGATTGCCTGAATACTTACACCACTTACCAGCTTACCCACTTTGACAAGGCGCATTTTGACCGTTTCATCAGTAGGAAACTGGGCAATGATTTCATCGGGGCAGAGATGAAGACGGGAAAGCATCGTCTGTGGCAGACAAGAATCGTAGAGCCTCCTACCTTGTTTCATCACGAAATGCTGGTAGAAGTGCCTTTCAATCCTATCCAGTATCAGTCGATGCAGATGAGGATGCAGGTGCCGATGCTGCCCATCCTGAAGGGAATGATGTGGCAGATGATAGGAAGTCTGCTGGTTACCATCATGCTTCTCCTGAGCATAGCTTATCTCATCAAGGTGATGCTCCTGCAGAAGAAGGTGGATAAGATGCGAAGCGACTTTGTGCATACGATGATTCACGAGCTGAAACGCCCCGTGCAGACGCTGAAGATGTGTGTATCCGTATTCTCTGCTCAAAAGACTGATGAGAAGGATGAGAATGCTCTCATCATGGAGACGGTTAGAGAGGAGAGCGATAACCTGACCGCCTATCTCGCCAAACTTCGTGAAGTAATCAGGGCAGAGGAACATATCCCGCTCCAGATAACTTCTTTCGATATCCATGCCGCTTTGCTGAATCTGGTGGCAGTTTATCGAAAGAATAAGCAGAAGGAGGTGAATGTTTCGCTCGATTACCAGCGCACTTCCGACCAGATGATGGGAGATAGAGACCAGCTTCTGAATGTGGTAAGCAACCTGATGGAGAACTCGGTGAAGTATTCCGGCGACATAGTCAATATCCATGTTGCCTGCCGAGATACCGTGAAGGGGGAAGTCATGATTTCTGTATCAGATAATGGTATCGGAATTTCGCCCGACGAGCAGCAGAGAGTCTGGACGAAGTTCTATCGCAGCAATGCTTACCCGGATATGATGCAGCCGGGCATCGGCTTGGGCTTGAGTTTTGTGGATATGATTGTGAAGGCCCATGGGGGCAGAAAAATGATGCAGAGCGAAGTGGGCAAGGGAACCAGGATTTCGATCATCATCCCGCAGCACTCCTGATGCATCCGGTTTAACGTTATAAACAACAGAAAAAATGATCAAGATATTATTTGCAGACGATGACTTGAAGTATTCCATGTTGCTGAAGAGTTTCCTGCAGCAGCATGGCTACGATGTGACTTATGCCGGCAATGGCAAGAAGGCATGGGAGCAGTTCCCGGAAGTGAAGCCCGATCTGGTATTGCTCGACATCAATATGCCGGAGATGGATGGCTATGAGGTGGCTGAGCGCATCAGAGCCATCGACCCGAAGGTGCTTATCTTCTTTCTCACCGACCGTACGGAGAAGAACGATCGGCTGAAAGGTTTCTCCCTGAAGGCAAACGATTATCTTGCCAAACCCTTCTATCCGGAAGAGTTGCTGGCAAGAATAGAGGAGCGGTTCTCCATGAATGAGAGTGAGACGATAGAAGAGGAGGTGTATCATTTCGGTGAAACCACCTTCTGCTATAATAACAATGAGCTTCGCACCCGTTCCTCTCGTGTGCTCATCACCAGCCGACAAGCCGACATCCTCCGTCTGCTGGCGAAGAATATCGGCAATGTAGTAAGCAAGGAGATGATACAGGAGGCGGTGTGGGGTACCGTGAGCTATGCCAACTCCCTGGCTGTGAATGTGCAGATGACGTATCTCCGTCATGCTCTTCAGCATGATGCGACCGTTAAGATTGAGTCGCTGAAGAAAAAGGGATACGTCTTATCTGTTATTTCTCCAGAGTAACGATGATGTAGCTTCTGCCATCCTCTTTCAGACCTCTTTCCTGAATGGCTTTGGTGCCTTCTTTCAAGACATCGATGGCTCTGATCTTGCTGGGAGAAATCTTGTAGAATTCCTCTTTAGTCAGCTCCTGCTCTCTGCCCTTGATTAGATAGTGTGGAGCTGGCTTGGCAGCAGGAGGTGTGGTAGTGGTGATGATATGAATCTCTATCACATCTCTTTTGGGTGCCGGCAGGACGTTGGTGTTTACCTGGTAATTCTTGATGGTTTTACCGATGAGTTCCTTGCCGGTGAAGTTTGGAATGCGCTCGCCGTCGATGCTGTAGATACGCAGGGTATCTGCCTTGGATGCCATACTGCTGGTTATGCCCAGCAGAGCAAATGCAATGGTGAAAATATACTTTTTCATAAGCGTATAGAGTTTTATAAATCGTTTAACTGTGCCAATGGAAGTAGCTGATAACTACCATCTTGTGTTTCTTTGATGTTGATGGTGTAATGCTGCATGTTGCCGTCGTTGTCCAGGGTTGAGATAACGATGTTATCGCCTTGGCGGTTGATGGTAAGCTGCTCGGCAGAAGGCAGGGCGGCAGAGGCTACTTCATAAATCTGATTGAAATCTTCATGAATGCTTCTTTCTGTTTCAGAAGAGGTCTTTTCGGCATTGCCGGAAGTTTTCTCCTTATTGTCAGAAGAGGTCTCTGCTGTATTTCCTGCAGTCTTCCCTGTATGGTTCTCACTTCTTCCTGCGATATTCTTTCTTTTGGTAAGGGATATCTTGCTTGACTTCATCTCCTGTGGAGTCACGATATCCTTTGTGGCAGCCAGGAAGAGGGAGTCGGCACGTTCCATCTTTTCGTATGCGTTTAGATTCCCGTTTCCATCTTCTGAAGATGGCTGCGAACGAACCATCTGCTCTGTAGGAACCAGGTTGGCAAGACCAGGTTGTTGTTCAGAAGAGGATGAGAAATAATCCTTGATAGGGAAGAGCAGGAAGATGAGTCCTGCCAGCATCGCTGTAGCGAGAAGTATCGCAGAGAGGCGTACCCATCTCGTCTCGTGCTTCTTAGAAGTTGCAAGGGACATCTCTTCTTTACCATCCAGTTCTTCCATCATTTCCATTTCTGTTTGATGGAAATTCGGAGTATAGTTCTCCATTCCCAGCATCAGGTTTCTGATGTCGAGATCCTCATCCGTTAAATCCTTATTCTCGCAATGGCGATAGAAATCAGCCAATGCCTGTTCTTCCTCCACGCTGGTATCAGCATCGAGGTAGCGCTCTATCAGCTCATGGCGATAGGTTATATCTTCTAGTTTCTTCATTTCTTTCCTTTTTAGAGTTTATGACTTCATCATTTTCAGCAATGATCTTCTTGCTGCAGAAATCATCGTCTTGGTGCTAGTCTTGTTGGCTCCACAGATTTCGGCAATCTCATCGAGGCTCTTTCCCTCGCTTCTTAATAGCAGCATTCTTCTCTGCGTATCTGGAAGCCTGTCCATCGCCCTATTGAGTCGCCTTTGCGTATCTTCGCCGATGATGGTCTGGTCGGTACGCTCTGCTGCCGTACAGATATCTGCTGGATGCTTCATCTGTTCCAGCGATGCCGTCTGGGCTTTGTTGCGTCTCAGATGGTCGATGCAGAGATTCTTGGCTATCGTCATACCTAAGGCCTCGATGCTCTGGTATTCAGAGAGCTTTTCGCGCATCTTCCAGAGCTTCACCAGGGTTTCCTGCACGATGTCATCGGCTTCTTCGGCAAGGGTTCCTGCCGAGAGATAGCGTTGACAATGTGCCGTCAGTCTGGGGCGCATTTCCTGGGCGATATGTTCAAATTCTGTTTCTTCCATTTGTTTCTTTTTATGTGTATGACGCAAGAAGAGGCGAAAGGTAAACAAAAAAAATGCTACCTTCGCACATTTCTGTGCAAAGATAGCATAAAAATTTGAGATATAGACATATCTTTTATTTTATTTGTGGATGAAGTGGTTTATTCTTTAGTTTTTTCCATCATCTTCTCATAGAGTCCATCCACGATGGAGTCGGCGAGTGAGATGTTGGGCACCATGATGCTTTCACACTTCAGGTATTCGCATGCCTTGAGGAAGATCTCGGCGGCAGGAATGATGACGTCGGCACGGTCTTCTTTCAGGGAGAAAGAAATCTCGCGCTCCTCGATGCTCAGGGGCTGCATCATCGAGTAGAGACGCTTCAGTTCGGCAAGCGTCAGGTTTTTGGAGTCCTGCTTGCTGTGGCGTGCCAGCTTGTTCAACTTGTTGATGTTTCCACCCGAACCGATGATCCTGATGTCGCCGTATTGCTCGGCATATCTCGTCAGGTTCTCCTTGAAGAGTTTTTCGGTTTCGGCAGTCACCTTGCCGCTCAGCATTCTCAGGGTACCCATGTTGTAGGAATAGCTCTCGGCTAGAACACCATTATGGATGATACTCACCTCTGTGGAACCACCGCCCACATCAATGTAGGCAAAGCTGCCCTCGTTGGAGTCTGTTTTCTCTACCAGGTTGTTGTAGAGGAGTTGTGCCTCCTCCTGACCCTTGATGATTTCGAGTTTGATGCCGGTTTGCTTCTCTATCTTCTTGAGCACCTTCTTGCCGTTCTCGGCATCGCGCATGGCCGATGTGGCACAGGCGCGAAAAGCCTCTACGTCATTGAGTTTCATGAATTGCTTGAAGCCCTTCATCATGTGGAGCATCATCTTCTCACGCTCCTTGGAAACCTTTCCCAGGGTGAAAACATCCTTACCCAATCGCAGTGGGATGCGGATGAACATGAGTTTCTTGATGCGGTCTTCCTCTCGGATTGCCTCGGGATTGAAGCACTTGATGAGGAGTCGGGCTCCGTTGGAGCCAATATCAATGGATGCTAAATTCATCATTATTTATATGCTTTATAAAGTTCTTCCTGACTGCGGAATGGTTCGCCTTCCACAAATTCCTTGCCGCCCTTGCCATCTACCACTCGACCGTTCATCGTATCTCTCATACCATAGGAGATGGTGCGGAGCAGGTCTGCCTGCATATCCTCGTCATATACCGGGGTGAGTACCTCGATGCGGTTGATGAGGTTTCTAGGCATCCAGTCGGCAGAACCGATGAAGTATCTTGGCTTGCCTCCGTTGGCAAAGATGAGGATACGGCTGTGCTCCAGATAGCGGTCGATGATGCCCACGCAGCGGATGTTGTCGCTGAGCTTGGCGAAGCCTGGCACCAGCGAACAGTTGCCGCGGATCACGATGTCTATCTTCACGCCTGCCTTCGATGCCTGATAGAGTTTGCTTACCATATCGGTATCGGTGATGTGGTTGATCTTCATCTTCACCCAAGCCTCCTTGCCCTCGTTGGCATTCTTAATCTCGGTGTCGAGCATACGCAGGATGCGGCTCTTCATGGAGTTTGGAGATACGAGGAGCTCGTTGAAGCGGAATGGTGAGAATGGGCGGTCGATGAAATCGAATACCTTAGCTACCTCGTTTACCAGCTTAGTACGGGCTGTCATCATCAGATAGTCGGTATAGATCTTGGCATTGCCCTCGTGGAAGTTTCCGGTTCCCACGCAGGCGATGTTGCCCTTCTTTGACTCGATATAGAGTAGCTTGGAGTGAATCTTCAGTCCTTCTACACCGAAGATCACGTTCACGCCCTCTTCCTGCATGCGTTTGCTCCACTTGATGTTGCTCTCCTCGTCGAAACGTGCCAGGAGCTCTACCACGGCAGTCACCTTCTTGCCGTTGTGGGCAGCGGTGATGAGTGCCTTCACTACCTTTGAATCCTTTGCCAGACGATAGAGGGTGGTCTTGATTGCCTTTACTTCTGGCTTGGTAGCTGCCTCACGGAGCACACGGATGTAGCCGTTGAAGCTATGATAAGGTACGTGGATAAAGCGGTCTTTCTCACGAATCTGGTCGAGGATGCTCTCGTTTGAGAGGAATTCCGGCTTCATGATTGGAGCCCATTTTTCGTACTTCAGTTCCTTGTGTCCGCAATCTGGGAACGACATCAGATCCTTGTGGTTCTGGTATCTTCCGCCAGCCAGAGAAGCATCCAGTTCTTTGGTGTTCAACCGCTCACGCAGTTTCTTCTGAAGTTCCTTCGGCATCTCCTGGTCGTAGATTACGCGCACGGCTTCACCCTTCTTGCGGCTGTTTACACCCAGGGCAATCTTCTCCATGGTACCGAAGTCGGCATCGTTGTCCATCTCCATCTCGGCATCCTTGGTAAACTTGAAACTGAAGGCATGGTAGGTGCTCTTCTTGAAACCGAGGAATACCAGTGGCAGACAGTATCTGATTACATCGTCCAGATACATGATGTTGTCGAAACCATCGCTTGCCGGCACCTTTACCCAGCGGCCATAAACTCTATCCGGTACCTTTACTACGGCATATTTCTTCTTCTTGTCATCCTCAGCCTTTTCTACGGCGAGGTAGATTCGGTTGTCCTCCAGTGTAGAGAGGTCGTCTATCTCGTTGAGCCAGATAGGGTTTACAGAACCATTGAGCTTGTCGTAGAAGAACTGTGTGAGGAATTCCTTCTGCTCATCGTTGAGCAGGTCTTCGTTGAGCAGGCGAACCTTGTGTATTTCAAGTTCGCGGAAAACTGTGTCCACCGCTTCAGTGTATTCTTTCGAATAAGATTCATTGAGTTTATTTATTGTTTTAAGAGATTTCTTAATCTGCTGCTCGGTATCCTTGTCGAGTTTCTGGTCGAGCATACGGTTGAGGGATGCTACTCGAACGCGGAAGAACTCGTCGAGGTTATTGGAATAAATACCGAGGAAAGAGAGGCGCTCCAACAATGGCACATACTCTTTCTCTGCCTCCTGCAGAATGCGATGGTTGAAGTACATCCAACTGATGTCGCGTTCTACGTATGCTTTTTTGAGTAATTCTTCTTTGGTCATAACTATTTGCTAATTATTGAGTTACTTTGTTTTTGTAGACTCTTTCTTGGCCTTGTTATTCTTCTTTTCAGAAGTTTCTTTCTTTTCTTTCTTTTCAGAAGCTTTCTCGTCCTTCTTGTTCTTAGAAGGTTCTTTTGGGGTTTTGCCTGGCACTTCCAATACGAGGAAATCAGTATCTCCGTCGATGAAGTGAAGCTCTTTACGGAAGAATTTGCTGCTGCCGGCAGGAACGATGATGTCGTGCAACTTGTCGCAGTCATCGAAAGTATGACGGCTCAACTTGTCTGGAGTTCCTGCGAAAGTAATCTTCTTCAGTTTGTCGCATTCAGCGAAAGCATATGCTCTGATAGCTTTCACGCTGGCAGGTACATAAATGTTATCCAATTCATCACAATCATAGAATGCATCATGTTCAATCTCCTTCACCGTACTAGGGATGATGACATGAGACAGTTGTTTCTTGCCACGGAATGCCATCTCTCCGATAATCTCTACTCCCTCAGGAATCGTAAAACTGGCATCATGGTTCATGTAGTAAACCAAGCGCTTCTTGTCGGCGGTATAGACTGCCTCGCCGTCAAACTCAAAGTTATCGCTGTCAATCTTCTGTAAGGCGAGGTTGAGAACCAAGTTTTCAAACTTACCGTCTTTCTTGGATTTCTTCTTAAGAATATCCAAAATCGCTTTTTTATTTTCCTTCATAAATCATATATGTTAATTGTATTTCTTTTCGGTTGCAAAGGTACGGCGATATTTTTAAACTAGAGCGAAAAGATGATTACATGTTTGTGACGATGATGTTACATCGATATTACGGGCGTTACAATCTTATTACACGCTTTGTAAACAGGCAATGTAACACATTTGTAACACTTATGTTTTGTGGTAGAAACATTTTCTCCTTATCTTTGCAGCCGAAAAGAAATAGAATGGCATCTTGTAGGATTTCGATTCATAACGGGATTGCTTTCTTGTTGGTAACAATGAATTAAGGTATATATAATAAGGAAAAAATGAAGAAGAAAACGTATCTGTTGATGGCACTCACGATGGTGTCGATGGGAATGAATGCCCAAAACTCAGAAAAGAGTTCTCTTGGAAACGATGTGCCTGATTTCGTCAAGACCATGACGATTGGTGGAACCATCCGTTCTAAGTATGAATACCAAACCGAAGAAGGGGAGGGACGATTTGAGGTGCGTACGGCTCGTATCAATGTAGCAGGAAATGTAACAAAGGAGGTTAGTTATAAGGCTGAGATTGATCTCTGTGATGAGGGTAAAATCAAGATGCTCGATGCTTATACCCGCATCAAGCCTTGGAAGACCCTGCAGTTCACCATCGGTCAGGAGCGTGTGCCATTCACTATTGATGCTCACCGTTCTCCTCATCAGCAGTACTTCGCCAACCGCTCGTTCATCGCCAAGCAGGTGGGCAACGTGCGCGACGTGGGTGCTGAAATCGGATACACCTGGAATGTAGGTTTCCCAATCGTGGTGAATGCCGGTATCTTTAACGGTTCGGGCTTGACCAACCAGAAGGATTACTGGACAAAGGGCGTTAACTATTCAGCCAAGGCTCAGTTCCTCTTTCCGAATGTGAACCTGGTGTTGAGTACCCAGAAGATCAAGCCATCTGATATTACGGTAACGATGTATGATGGCGGTATCACCTTCCACAAGGGTGGTTTCATTGCTGAGGTAGAGTATCTTTACAAGCATTACAGCAAGGATGCCTTCCACGAAGTGCATGCTTTCGATGGATTCGTATGCTATGATATTCCGGTGGCTAATCCTAAGAGTCTCATCAGGAAGGTTTCTCCTTTGGCAAGATATGATTTCATGAGCGACCACAGTGATGGTACAAGATATGGCGGTTCTGATACAGAACTGGGTGCCTTGAAGATTAATGATTACAAGCGTCATCGTGTTACGGGCGGTGTAACCCTGAGCCTTGCCAAGCCATTCATCTCTGATATCCGTATCAACTACGAGAAATATTTCTATCGTAAAGGTGGTATAGCTAAAGTTTCAGAAAAAGATAAGATTGTTGTGGAGTTCATGACAAAGTTCTAATTTTTTTAGGCACGGATTACACGGATTTTTTGACTTGCGTAACTTAAAAAAAGTCATATCGCCAACCTCCGTGTAATCCGTGCCTAAAAGTTACAGCATTCCCTTTGAGCTAGGAAGCTCGAAGTGGTAGATGTCTCTCTTTACAGCCATTTTCAGCGAACGGGCAAGCGCCTTGAAAATGCCTTCTATCTTGTGATGCTCATTTTCGCCTTCAGCCTTGACATTGAGGTTCATCTTTGCCGCATCACTCAGACTCTTGAAGAAATGCTTGAACATTTCGGTTGGCATTTCGCCCACCTTTTCTCTGTGGAATTCGGCATCCCAGATCAGCCATGGACGGCCACCGAAATCCAATGCTACCTGACAGAGACAATCATCCATTGGCAGACTGTAGCCGTATCTTTCTATTCCGCGCTTGTCACCTAAAGCCTGCAGCAAGCATTCGCCCAGTGCAATACCCGTATCTTCAATGGTGTGATGCTCATCCACATAGAGGTCGCCCTTGGTATGGATGGTGAGGTCCATCATGCCGTGCTTGCCTATCTGTTCCAGCATGTGGTCGAAGAAACCAAGACCGGTAGAGATGTCGCATTTGCCACTGCCATCGAGATTTACCTTGATGTAGATATCCGTCTCCTTGGTGGTGCGCTTCACTTCTGCGATACGGTCACCGGCAAAGAGAATCTCGGCTATCTTGTCCCAGTCCATGCCATCCTTTCCGAGAATCAGACTCTTGCAACCCAGGTTTTCGGCAAGCTGGGCATCGGTTTCACGGTCACCGATTACATAACTGTTTGCCATATCGTAGGCAGGGTTATCGATGTATTCGGTCAGCATGCCTGTGCCTGGCTTGCGCATCGGCGAGTTATCTTCAGGGAAGTGGCGGTCGATGTGCTGCTTGGCGAAGTGGATGCCCTCGCTCTCCAGGGTCTGGATGATGAAGTTGTGTACCGGCCAGAAGGTATCTTCCGGAAAGGAGTCGGTGCCCAAGCCGTCCTGGTTGCTCACCATCACCAGCTCGTAGTCGGTGTGCTGGGCAATAAAGGCGAGATTGCGGAACACGCCCTTGGTGAATACCAGCTTCTCGAAGCTGTCAATCTGTTCGTCCTCTGGTTCCTGAATCAGAGTTCCATCGCGGTCGATGAAGAGTAATCTTGTCTGTTTCATGTCTCTTATATATTATGTTAATACGATTAATATTTTTCTATCTCTGTAGTTGCCATCTTCTGGCTTTCCTTTATTCTCTGTTTCTCTTCGTCTTGCACCTTGTAAGAGCCGAATTGATAGGCAAGTGAAATGCCAAGCCAGCTCAGGGCATAGATGATGAGCAGGAAGGTGATGGTGAACACCAGGAAGAGGAGTGGGGTGAAATAACCCGGCACACCGAGCGGGTCGCCATCAAGCGCACCGAGCTGTGAATAGAACTGTGCGATGATGAGGATGATGGAAGGCAGGGCTGCGATAAAGGTAGCGATGCCCACGATAATCATGCCGAGAAAACTGGTCAGGAAGAAACCTCCGAAGTGGCGGAGAATGCGGAGGAGGGATTTTCCTATCTTGCGCTTTTCGCCCTTAGGACACAGTTGCTTTCTTGGCAGAAGATGCCAGAATGATACGATAGCCATCACGATAGTGGCTCCGTAAATGATGGTTTGCAGAATGAACGAAGCCATCGGATTCACGGCTCCCCAATCGTGAAGCGGTTTGTTGGGGAGGAGGAAATAGAGTACGATAGCCAGCAATACTGCAAATGGAACATGGGTAGTCCATGTCTGTTTTACGAGTGATCTGAAGTCACTTGTTATGGTATCGTATGATGCTCTCATGCAAGCAGTTATACTGCGGTGCTTAAATAATTCATTTACTTCCATAACTATCTTGTTTTAATTTCTAATTATCGCTTTTTTTTTACCCTTTTTACTTTTTTACCCTTTTACCTTTAAAAGTTTCTTCTGAATTCAGAGCAGGTAATGGCGGTAGCGATAGCCACATTCAGACTGTCGGCGGTAGCTCTACCTTCCGGAAAGTTAGGGATGAGCAGCTTGTGATTCACCTTCTTTGCCAGGTCTGGCGAGATGCCTTTTCCTTCGTTTCCCATCACGATGAGTCCTCGGTTTTCGAGCTTTTGCTGATAGATGTTGTCGCCATCGAGCAGGGTGCCGTAAACGGGAACATCAGCAGGAAGTGATTCTACCAGTCCCAGCAGGTCACTATATTCTACCTTCACTCTTGCTATGCTGCCCATCGTAGCCTGCACCACCTTCGGATTGTATACGTCGGCAGTATCCTGACTGCAGTAGATATGGGTGATGCCAAACCAGTCAGCGATGCGGATGATGGTGCCCAGATTGCCCGGGTCCTGAACGCCGTCGAGCGCCAGACTCAGTTCGCTGGTATTAATAGAGTAATCTCCTGATGTTGCCTGTCTGAATACGGCAAGCACCTGCTGCGGATGTTGCAGGAAACTCACCTTCTTCAGTTCTTCATCAGTAACCTCTATCACTTCGGTTTCAGCCCCGAAGTGTTTGCCCCGGAGCCATTCGCCGGTAGCCACAATCAGGTCGGCAGGTTGCAGAGCGAGCAGATCGTCTACCACCTTGAAACCTTCTGCCACGAACTTTCCTTCTTTATTTCTGTTCTTCTTCAGTTCGAGCGAACGTATATACTTTATTTTATTCTTGCTAATCATTTATTGTCGTCTATTGTCATTAATGGATGCAAAGGTACTCAATTTTCTTTAAAGTGGCAAAATAGTTGTATTAAATTTTGGAAAAGTAAAAAAAAGGCTGTATATTTGCACCATATTTTATAAAATAGGAGATTTTAGTATGAATACAATTGCTTTAGATAATAAGACATACAATAATATAGAATGGTATGCTCGGCAGAAAAATATCAGCGTAACTGAGGCTGCGATATCTGTATTGAACTCTTTCTTGGATAAAATCAAGCCTAAAGAACATCAAAAGGACAAGTTTTATATAGCTCCTGAGGTGAAGGCTTTAGAGGTAGGCTTTCAGTGCCCTAATGAAATGTCTGATGATTATAAGAAAGAAAAGGGTGAAATTTTAACAGAGAAATATTTATGAAATTGTTTTTAGATACTAATGTCTTAATTGATTTTATATTAGAACGCCCTCAGTTTTACAATGCAGCAGCAATGATAGTATCTTATGCATTTGAGAAGAAGGTCTCTATTTGTGTATCATCTTTATCGTTAGTAACTGCTAATTTTATTTGTATAGAACGCTGTAGTATGCCGATAGATGTTTTTCGTAGAAAGATAGATTTTCTGCGTAATTTTATGGAAGTTTGTTCTGTTGATTCTTCTGATATTTATCATTCGTATGATTTGGAATGGAAAGATTTTGAGGATGGAGTACAATATTATTCTGCAATACGTTCGGGGGCTGATTATTTAGTAACCAGAAATGCTAAGGATTTCGAAAAGAGCGATATTGAGGTTGTTTCTACTGATGAAGCATGTGCCTTATTGTAAATTTAAGATAGATATTTTGAAAAAAGAAACGATTTCATTACTTGCCTTGCCGCTGCTCATAGCATCTTGTTCTTCAAGCAAAATGGTGCCGGAAGGGGAGTATATATTAAATAAGGTAGAAGTGAAGAGCGACTCGGCAGGCTATAATGCCGGGGCGCTCAAGCAGTATGTACGCCAGAAAGAGAAGCCGAAACTCTTCTCGCTCTTCAAGAATCCTTTCAGCAAGAAGCCTGTCATCTACGATACTTTGCAGGCGCGGCTCTCCTGTCAGGATCTGCTTACCGCCATGCAGAACCAGGGCTTCATGCATGCCGGGGTGTCGCTCTATACCACCAAGAAAGGAAAGAAACTGGATGCTACCTATCTGTTGCATCCCGGAGAACCTTTTGTGATAGGTAAGGTGAAATATGAGGTGGAAGATGAACATATCCAGCAACTTCTGCATCTCGATAACCCCGATAATCAGCAGATTAAGCCGGGAATGAGATTTACGGTAGAAACATTGGATAATGAACGCAGGCGTATCTCCAGCCTTCTGACCAATGATGGCTATTTCCGCTTTCATAAAGATTTTATCCAGTTTTCTGCCGATACGATTGCGGGACAGAAGGATATCGCCCTGACGCTCCACCTGATGAAGTATAAGGCAAACAGTAATGCTCCTGAGGTTGATCATACCCGATATGAAATCAGAAACATCAACTATCTGAGTAATGACAGCGACCGAATCCATCTGCGCCATCAGGTTTTGCTCAATGCCACTGCCCTCAGCGAAGGCCGTCCCTACAGTGCCGCCGCCTTGCAGCGCACCTATAACAACTTTGCCCGTCTGCAGGCGGTGAAGTATACCAACATCAGTTTCTCTGAAGTTCCTGACAGCAACCAGGTTACGGAGAACGGAATGGAGAGGGACAGTATCAGTCGGCAGATGGATTGCAATATCCAGATCAGTACCAACAAGCCTTCTACCATTGCCTTCCAGCCGGAGGGAACCAATACGGCGGGCGACTTGGGAGCTGCTGCTTCGCTCACTTATACCAACCGAAATCTCTTCAGAGGTAGTGAGCAGCTGAGCATAGAACTTCGTGGTGCTTACGAGGCTATTACCGGTCTGGAGGGGTATCAGGATCAGAACTATACAGAATATTCGGTTGAAGGCAAACTGGTTTTCCCTCGTTTCTTGGCACCTTTCCTTTCAAGAAATTTCAGAAGAAGACAGACGGCAAACAGCGAGTTGTCGGCAAGTTGGAATCTTCAGAACCGTCCGGAGTTTCATCGCCGCGTATTCTCTACTGCCTGGCGTTATCGCTGGACAGAACCGCGTCATCACCTGGCTTGGCGTTTCGACCTGCTTGATCTCAACTATGTGTATATGCCATGGATATCCGAGACATTCAAGAGAGACTATCTCGATAATGCAGAAAACAGAAATGCCATCCTCCGCTACAATTACGAAGACCTGTTTATCATGAAGATGGGTTTCGGTTTGAGTTATAGCGATGGGGTAGATGCTGTGCGAGTGAATGTAGAGAGTTCGGGCAATCTGCTGAGTGGTGTTTCCAAGACATTCGGTTTCAAGGTGAACAGCCAGGGGCAGCGTACATTATTTAATATAGCTTATGCCCAGTATGCCAAGTTTGATGTAGATTATACCCATCTGATGCAGTTTGATAAGCGCAATGCTCTGGCGCTGCATGCGGGCATCGGTGTGGCTTATCCTTACGGCAACAGTACGATGCTACCTTTCGAAAAGCGTTATTTCTCGGGTGGTGCCAACTCGGTAAGAGGTTGGGGCGTAAGAGAATTAGGTCCGGGCAAGTTTAAGGGAACTGACGGCAGAATAGATTTCATCAACCAGACGGGTGATGTGAAGCTCGACTTGAATGCCGAATACCGCACTTCGCTCTTCTGGAAGTTTGAGGGTGCAGCGTTTATCGATGCCGGTAATATCTGGACACTTCGCAATTATCAGGATCAGCCTGGCGGCCAGTTCAAGATAGATGAATTCTACAAACAGATAGCTGTAGCCTATGGCTTAGGTCTCAGGTTGAATTTCGATTACTTCATCCTCCGTTTGGATATGGGTATGAAGGCGATCAATCCAGCCTACGGAACGAAGGAAGAGCATTGGGCGATTATCCACCCGAAACTAGACCGCGATTTCGCCTTCCATTTCGCAGTTGGTCTGCCGTTCTAAATGCAGCTAACAGTTTATAGTTAACTGAACTTTCGCATATCTGGAAGTTAAAGGAGTTAAGGAAGTTAAGGAGTTAAGACGTATGTCTTGCTGCTTAAAAAACTACGCCAAAAAGACTATTGTCTTAACTCCTCAGCGACCGTAGGGAGCGATAACTTCTTTAACTCCTTTAACTCCTGAACTTGCGAAACTCCTTACTTTTTTCAAGGCAATTTATCCAACTTAATCTTCCAGAGTCCCTTTTCCATACACATCGGCAGTTGGAAATCGGCCTGTTCTATGAGCTGCGGATCCTGCCCGATGCTGTCCATCTGCAGAAAATTATGAACCGTAAGGGTAACGGTGGCACTTGTTTCATCGTCACCGAAATCAATATCCGTAATCTCGATGCTGGCATCCTCCGGCTTCTGGCGCAGCAGTTCCACGTCAGTCTCGTTCACATTACTTGCAGCATAGCGCAGCCAGCGCTCCGATTCCTGGGTGCAATACTTCACGGCTTTCGGGAAATGCCAGTTGAAATAATAATTGGCAAACGAATCAACATCAGCCTTCAGCTGGTCCTCGCTGCCTTCGTGAGGTTCACATCCCGAAAGGCTGAATATACTTGCGGTCATGCATGCCACAGCTATGCATAAACCTATCATCGGCTTCTTTATCATGATTCTCAAATCTTAAAAATTCTATTTTTTTTCGATATTTCGGCACAAAGATAGTAAAAAACTTTGTAATAAGAATCTTTTTTGCTAACTTTGCATGGAAAATAACAATTAAAATGCTGAAATTTATATCCTTTGGCAGTGGAAGTAGTGGCAATTGCTATTATCTTTACACTGATACGGATTCGATACTGATAGATGTAGGAGTAGGAATAAGAATATTGAAGAAGCATTTCCATAACTATGGACTTCGCTTCGAGGATGTGCATCACGTCCTCATCACCCATGACCACGCCGACCATGTAAAGTCGGTGGGGAGTCTGAGTACTGACTATCATCTACCGGTATATACGACCCGTAAAGTACATCAAGGCATCGAGCGCAACTATTGTGTTCGAAAGAAGATAGAGCCTAACCATGCTCGTGTGATAGAGAAGAACGTAACTTTCACACTGGGCGAGTTTAAGATTACTCCGTTCGGCGTACCCCATGACAGTACCGACAATGTTGGCTATTTCGTGGAGTGCGGAGGTGTGAACTTCTGCCTCATCACCGATGTGGGCCATATTACCGAAGAGATGCACGACTTTATCGGCCGTGCCAACTATCTTGTGCTCGAGGCGAACCATAGTGTAGAGATGCTTCAGCAGGGTCATTATCCCCAGTATCTGAAGGAGCGCATTCTGGGAGATAACGGTCATCTGAGCAACGACGATTGTGGCGAGGCGCTTGCCAATTATGCTACACCGGAGCTTCATCACGTCTGGCTCTGTCATCTCAGCGAGGAGAACAACCATCCTGAGCTGGCACGCAAAACCGTGGAGCAGATCCTGCGCAGCAAAGGCATCATAGCCGGCAAGGACTTCCAGCTGGAAGTATTGAAGCGCAAGACACCGAGCGAAATCTTTAACCTGGTGTAGGGCAGGTGTAAAACTAAAAAGGTAGCCGGATAAGGAGTTATATTGAGTTAACTCCTTATCCGGCTATTTCATGAATACGAAATAAACGGCTGCAATCAGGCAGCAGAAGGCTGCGAAATGATTCCAGTGCAATCCCTGTCCCTGAAAGAGGATATTGGCGATGATGGCGAAGACGATAAGCGATACGCATTCCTGAATCACCTTGAGCTGGACCAGATTAAACGGTCCGCCATTATCTACGAAACCGATGCGGTTGGCTGGTACCTGACAGCAATATTCGAAGAAGGCGATGGCCCAACTGAAGGCGATGACACCGATAAGAGGCCAGTTGCTGCTCACGCCCGTTTGTTGCAACTTGAGGTGCCCGTACCAAGCCAGCGTCATGAAGATGTTGCTCAGCACCAATAATAATATAGTATACAATCCGTTCATAATCTTATTTTTTTGCGGATGCAAAGGTAATATATTTTTTTTACCCCTCCAAATTTCAGTGAAGTTTCATTTCGTTTTTGTTTTGATATGGCTGTTTTTGGCAGATAAATCTCCGATGTTCTGATATTTATCTCCGAAAGATAAGTGTGCTGTTTGCGTATGGTCAGTAGGCTGTTTGGGGCGAACAGCCGACTGGCAGAATAGGGAACAGTCAGCTGTTCCTATAAGACAGTCATCTCAGACGGGGAAACCAGATTTCCCAATCCTATCAATATGATTTATGTTTAGCATTCTGCAAAAATCTCTTCACTCTTCACCTTTCCTCCCAAATCCCCTGTGTTTATCGGCATTTCGGGAGGTGAAGAGTCATCAGCAACTCTTCACCCGCTCTTCACCACTCTTCACCTCCGTCAACCTCCCTGTTTATCTGGGGTAGGGTGAAGAGCTTTATCTTGATTACAAAGACTCATCCACTTCTTTCCAATCTATCAATCCCTTGCCCTTTTCATCGAGTTCCACTGCCAGGGCGATAACTTTGCGTTTGTCTGCCTTGAATGGTTCTGTGTAGCTCTTTTCCTTTATCTGGCTCTCGGCAGCAGGAATGCCGCCATTGTTCGATAGCTTCAGCTCCAGGACGTAGATGAAGGATGGAACCTCTACAATCATATCAATCCTGCCAGTGGCCAGCATCCTTTCTACTTCCACCCTAAAGCCCAAGGCTCTGAATATCGTACTCATTATCAGTCGGTAACGTTCCTCCATATCCATACTTGCCATCTTCTTGTTGCTGTATGGAACATCGGTGATAAGAGCCTTTAATGCCTTCTTGGCTTCAGCGGTATTTCCGTCCTGCATCATTTTTCTGAGGAAGCTCTGCGCAGAAACCACTTCCGAATTCGACTTCATGGTCAAGGCAGGAACCACTACCCGGTATAATGCCTTGCGAACTTCAAAGTTAGGGAAGCCCAGGATGTAAACGCCATCGTCGTAACCCTTGATGGTGAGATAACCCGACTGATAGAGGAAGAGCTCGGCTCCGCCATTCACCACATCCGATGTTTCCAGGGTATCGCGCTCGATGAAGCAATGGTCAAAATATTCCATCTTCATCTCCATGTCATCCACGAACTTTGGCAATAGGGAAGTGGCCCCTGATGAAGCCCAGTAATTTCTCAATTCCCTATCATCCAGGGCATTGATGAGGCTGAACGGATTGAAAATATCCACCATATTTTTGCGGCAGAAATGATATCCGTCGTAAAACGCCGTGAGCTGCTTCAGGGTCTCCTCTGGAGTCCATCCGTTTTCTTCTCCCATTGCCTCAATCTCAGGTATGAAGTTTTCGGCAGCTTCCTGCTTTGAAATACCGCAGATAGTGGCGTAGGGTGCATCAAAACTGATGTTGCTCAGGTTGTTGAGCACGGAGAAGAGAGAAATTTGAGTGAACTTGGTGATGCCTGTGATGAAGATGAACCGCTCGTGCTCGTCCTCTTTTTTCAGAACAGCAAACACGGATTTATAGATGGCTGTACAGGCATCATGCTCTGGAGTCTTCCAGGAATGCTGCAATGGAGAATCATACTCATCGATGAGGATAACCGCCTGTTTTCCGGTCTTTTGAAACATCGTTTCGATGATGTTCTGGAAGCGGACGGCAAGGGAAGCCTCCGGGCGTACGGCTACTTCATACTTCTGTTCGTATTTATAGAAGGCATCGTCGAGATAGGAGTTGAGTTCTTCTGGTGCAGCACCTCCGCAACTCATGTCGAGTCGAATGACGGGATAGCAGGTCCATTCTTTCTCCAGTTTCATCACCTTCAATCCTTCGAAGAGTTCCTTTTTCCCCTCGAAGTAAGCCTGGAGTGTATCCACGAGAATGGACTTGCCGAAGCGGCGTGGGCGGCTCAGGTAATTATACTTTTTTCCCCTGTTGGCAAGTCTCCAGATTATATCAGTCTTGTCAACATACAGATATCCTTCTCTTCTTATTTCTGCAAAAGACTGGATGCCTACAGGCAATTTTCTATCGTTCATTTCTGTCATAATCTAATCTCCTATGTTTTCAGGATAGCTTTTTGCGAGCTATTCGCCTTACTACAAATTCTATTTGCAAAGATACGATGAATATTTTGATTTTGCAAGAAAAATGGGGGATAATATAAAAAAGGTGGCGAATCTTTTTGTTATCTCTGATTTTTGCAGTATTCTTGTCAATTCGTAAAATGGCGGGGCGTTTTATTTATGATGGAGGTAGCCAACTGTATTCTTTTCAGTAGGTTTCTTGAAAAGGTATTCAGGTGAAGAGTGGTGAAGAGTTTCAGAGAACTCTTCACCTCTTCCAACCGCCCTGTTTATCGGTGTTTCGGAGGGGTTGGTGAAGAGTGAAGAGTATTTCCGTGTTTGCTTCTTCTCTTTTTAATTTTATCTCTCGAAATATGTGCCAATGGCTATGAGAGGGATATTTTCCATCCATTCTTGATCTACGTATCCTTTCATGGAGATGCGTAATCCTTTAAGCCCTGGGTTGTCTTTGATGAATTGGGCCAGGGAACGGGCACGTAGGGCCCTGCACCCTTTGCGTACAGGTTTTGTATTCCTTTTCTCCTAGGTGTTGCTTAATCCAAGTCTAGCTTATTTTTATTACTTTTCAAGGAGAATTGCTGAAATTACAAAAAGATGGACTCTTTTTATATGATTTCAATTTTCCAACCTAGGTTCAGGGCAACAGAAATCTTATCAAGCATTTTCTTCTTATCTTTTGTGTTGCTATGTGTTAAGACATATAGTCCTGGAGTAACCTCACGTTGGGATCTTCCGTATTTCTTGTCCTTAGTTGTGGAGACGATGTTTACACCGCAATATTTTAAACCAAGAGAGCGAACATTGAGAATACCAGCTTGCTTGATAGCTTCTGTAAAAGTAGAAGCTGCATCTTTCTCATGAATGGTAGTGCCGTTTGGCGTATGCACCAAGATGCCTGTTCTTGGCGCTTTTTGTTCTATTTTCTGTGTGCGATGGATGCCTTCGCGATGAGAGACTTCTGGGTCAATCTCCAGTTTCTTGGCATTGATGATTTCCGAGATATTGGTCTTACGACTCAATGCTACGCTGATAGGGGAGCCAGGCTTGTACTCTACTACGAGTACCAGTTCACGCTGTATCTTGGATAGTAAAGGTTCAATGTCTTGCGACATGGCAGGGAGGATTTCTTCCTTGATGAGTTGCTCTTCCAATTCATCTGCAGCCTTCAAGGTTTCCTGGTTTAGCGGCAAGCCAAGATCTTGAAGACCTTTAATACTTGCATATAGTTTTTCGAGCTTTGTCATATTCTCTATGTTTTAGATGAAACTATACCTCTTTTTATATATGGTGAGGATAGAGTCACATGTTGTTATTTATGGCACAAAAGTACTAAAAAAATGCAGATTAACCAAATATAGGAAGATATTTTTCAGTTTTTCTTTGTCATTTCGATTCTTTTCATTACCTTTGCATTTGTCATTCATGCAGATTGTAGGCAAATGCGTTGCTTGCGCTAATCTCATGCTTGGCCTAGCATAACGAGAAAGACGTTTATCAGCGTTTTCCTTCTGACCTATTGAAACGTAGGAAACTTCAACTTGTGTTCAGATGGATGATGACGATAGACGCCTCCGCTGTGTGTATATACACTTGCACGAGTGTACCCTTTTGTCAAGAAGGGTATGCTCTGTGCTTTATATATATACCCATTTGGCGTAGGTGTATCTATTGGCTTCTTATCCTTGACACAAAGGGTTTTTCCTACGACCTCAATAGGCAAGGATGATGTAAGCGATAGGTTCCCTGCGCCATTTCTTTTATCTTAGAAACCAAACAGCTTTTTCTTTTTCCATTCTGGGGGAGTCGATGGAGACTTAGATACTTAACGTGCTGCCTATGGACTCACAACTACATCATATCGACAATAGCCTATTGCTCGACAATTCTAACGAGGCACTTAATATGGTCAATGCCATCAGTGTGTTGACTGCCCATCCGGCTTGTCGTACCATAAAGATAGCCACTGGTTATTGGGATATTCCCGGTACTTCGCTTGTGCTCAAAACTTTAGAGCAGTTTTTGGAGAAGGAAGGTACGAAAGTGCAATTGCTTATCGGAGCAGATCCAGTGGCAAGAGTGAATCAATTGAAAAATCCACTTTATAAGGATGCCAAATTTCCTCAGGATTACATCAAGCGGGATATTCACGAACTGGAGGTGAAGGAGGAATATGTAAGCGTGGTGCGCCTGATTAGGGAATATTGCAAGAATGATGAGACTGAGAGTAAATTGCAGATTCGCATCTATCAGAAAGATGATGAAGGAAATGTGCAGTTCTTTCATTCCAAGTGCTATATTTTCTTAGGCGAGAATTATGCCAAGGGAATCATCGGCAGCAGTAACTTTACCCAAAAAGGATTGCAGGGAAATTCTGAACTGAACTATCTGGAATGGGATAATGGTAAGGTTTCTCTTGTACCAAATGAATATTCTCATTCCAAAGGACATGTTTTTTGGTTTGACGAGAAATGGAAGCTATCTGAATCATGGAATCAGTATTTTTTGGAAGAAGTTTTGCATGGTTCTCCAATTGATAAAAAGGCTGAGGAAAAAGAAACTGCTCAGAGAGCTTCAGAAGATACTCCACTTACTCCTTATGAACTTTACATCAAACTGCTCAACTATAAGTTTGGTGATATTGTTGATCTCAATCAGCAGCAATTGATTGAGAGTTATTTGCCTGAGCGATACGATCCGTTGGATTATCAGATTCAAGCCGTAAAACAGTGCTTTTCCATCATGCGAGAACATGGCGGTTTTATGCTTGCCGATGTCGTGGGATTAGGCAAGACTATAGTTGGTGCATTAGTTATCAAGCATTTTCTTACCATGCCTGATGATGATGGACGTGAGCGAAAAGTGTTAGTTATCACACCTCCAGCCATTCGTTCTGCATGGCTGGAAACTTTAGACGAGTTTGATCAAGGTAAGGACAATAAGATGATGCCCCTGGTAGAGTTTGTCACAACGGGAAGCATAGGTAATATTGCCGATGTGGAAGATGATGCTGTAGATTCGGGCGAATTCGATTCAGCTTTGGAGTTCAAAAACTATGGTATGATTCTTATCGACGAGAGCCATAGGTTTCGTAATAGTCAAACTGCCATGTATCAATCTTTAAATAAGTTGATTGGTGACATTGGCTCTGCTACAGGATTTTATCCTTATATCGGATTGCTTTCAGCTACTCCTCAGAACAACCGACCTGCAGATCTTCAGAATCAGATTTATCTTTTCGAACGTAATCACACAGACAGTACCTTGAAAAAGGCAAGGGGCGGAAACTTGGAAGGGTATTTCTCAGCCATTAACAAGAAATATGCTGAGTTGATTGCTGCGCCAAAAGATGAAGATGGAGAAGTGAGAGAATTAACCGCAGAGGAAAAGGCTTTGCGAAGAGATGAATTGAAGGCACTGTCGCAGGATATTCGTGATCATATTCTGGAGGATATTCTTGTTCGCAGAACTCGTACTGATATTAGGAGGTATTATGGCGGTAGTCTGAAATTTCCAAAGATAAGCGGTCCGCACATGCTGAAATATAAGATGGAGGATGGTTTAGCAAAATTGTTTGCCGAGACGATGAACTGTATTGCGCCTACTATCAAGGTGGAGTTTATGCAAGGTAAGGGATTGGGATATTATCGGTATCGTGCCATCGAGTTCTTGTTAGATTCTGATATCAAGGCTCTTTATAAGGGTGGTAATATAGATCCCGACAGATATTCTCGCCAGTTGGCTAAAATCATGCAAACCAATCTTGTGAAGCGTATTGAGAGCAGTTTTTCTGCTTTCAAAACTTCACTTGCCAATCTTCGTCAATATACCCAGAATATGATTGAAATGTGGGAGGCAAATACTATCTTTATCTGTCCGGATATCAACGTTAATGCAGAATTGGACAGAGAGAAAAAGTTGGCTCGTGAAAAAAGACTCTGCACATTTGCTGAATGTGTGGATGACTTGAGAAAGAAGATCAAGCGTTTGGACGAGAATGGCAAAAACGATAAAAAACGAAATAGAGAGTTGACTCGTGATTCCTTCAATGAGAAATATATCGAGTGTCTGCGTAAGGACTTGACTATTATAGAATTCCTGTGTAAGCGTTGGAATGCTTATAGTTATGACCCGAAGTTGGAAGCTTTCAAAAAGTGTCTGACTGGGGTACTCTTTGACAAACAGCGTAATCCAGCTCAGAAACTGGTTATCTTCAGTGAGGCGATAGATACGGTAGATAATATCAAACTGGCAGTGGAAACAACAAATCCTTCTCTTCGGGTGCTTACAGTTAAGGCTTCTAATAGAGATGATTTGGAGCAGACCATTCAAGAAAATTTTGATGCAAATTACAAGGGGACTTGGAAAGATGATTATCAGGTAATTATTGCTACTGAGGTTCTTGCCGAGGGTATCAACCTACATCGTGCCAATTGCATCTTGAACTATGATGCACCTTGGAATGCAACCCGACTGATGCAGCGTATTGGACGTGTAAATCGTATCGGTTCCACTGCAGATACGGTGTATGTATATAATTTCATGCCGAGTGCACAGGGCGATGCTCAGATACAGCTGGTGCAGAAAGCCTATACCAAGCTCCAGTCTTTCCATACACTTTTTGGCGAGGACAGTAAGGTGTTTACATCTGATGAGGAAGTGATGCATTACGATCTCAATATCCAGGTGAATGGAGAGGAATCTCCTATGGAGAAATATATCAGCGAGCTGAAGGAATATAAGGCTGCTAATCCTCTTCGTTTCGAACAGATTGTTGCAAAGGAGAGTGGACTTGAACTTGCTATTCCTACCGGCGAAGGTAATAGCTATTTCTTGGTAAGGAACAAAAGACTGTCTGGTATGTTCGTCAAGGTGGATAAAGACGGAAAAGCCCAGTTGTTGTCTGGCATCGATATGTATTGTGAGTTTAGAACCAATCCTGATGTGCAGACGTGTCAGCTTCCTGATGACTGGGATAAGAGAAAGGCTGCTGCTGAATTGGAGGTGAATAGAGCGCTGAATCATGTGAATCTACATGTACGTAATTCAGAGAAGGCAACACTAGCCAAGGAAATTATCACTCGGATGAAGAATGAACTAACGTTGTCGAAGTCTTCTCGCAAGATACTTGCCAATGCATTCAATTTCATTAGCAATGGAAATATCGATATTATTAATAAGGTGATAGCATTGGATAAGAACCGGAATTCGGGGCCTTCGCTTTTCGAGTTGAAACAGGATGAAATAGATGATATCTTGGAACGCGAGATTCAAAAGATTGTTGAACGAGTGCAGGTTCGTAATGGAAAGGCAGAAGTGTATATGGCATTGAGTAAATAACTGACATTGCCATAGAGTAACAACAAAAGTAAATAAATGAACCTATAAATGATGAGTAATATGGTTGATTTAAAAGAATATTTCCAACAAAAATATCAAGGTAGGGATTCCTTCCTTGAAAACATCGTATTCCCTATTTTTGGGGAAGAGAACTTTTCAGACCTCTACGGCCAGTCGGTATTCGATGAGCGCCCTGAAATGAAACCTTTAGCCAATAGTACGGGTATCTCTTCTGTGGTTTGTGTCGGGACGATATTGGTGGATTTCAATCCTATCAATATCTTCGACATAACCGTGTCTAGTCATGTACTGATGAATCGGAACAGGGTGGGTATTCAGCAGTTGATTCGTCGTATTATGCCCACATATTCCAGTGCCTTCATGATTTTTCATTATGAGGATGCCGATAATTGGGATTGGCGATTTACATTCTGTAGTAAGGCACGTAATGAAGAGTTAACCGACAAGAAGCGTTTTACCTTTATGTTGGGACCTAAGCAATCGTGTCGCACAGTGGCTGATAATTTTCAGAAACTGATGGACAAAGAGGGGAAAATCGAATTGCAAGATATCGAGGAAGCCTTCGATGTAGAGGCTCTTTCTGATGAATTCTTTGGCAGGTATAAGGATTTCTATGAGCAGTTTGTACAATACGTCACAGGTAAGAGATTTGTGAAAAGTGGTGGCAAATGGAAGGAGAAGAAAATACACGAACCTCACGAGCAGATGTATGCGGCCTTTGTGCGGAACGATAAGCATGTGCGTGATTATGTAAAGAAGATGATGGGACGTATTGTATTCCTTCATTTCTTACAGAAGAAAGGTTGGATGGGTGTACCAGAGGATAAGAAATGGGGTGAGGGTGATGTAGAATTCATGCTTCATCTATTTGAGTATTCTTCTGAGAAACAGAAGGATAATTTTTTGGATGAAGTTCAGGAACCTTTGTTTGCTGGTGGCTTGGATGCTGACCGAACTTCAGAGGATGATCTCTTTGATACGCATGTGGCATTGCCTGAAGGAAGTAAGGTAAAGGTGCCTTATCTTAATGGTGGACTTTTTGAACGGGATGCACTTGATGAGATTGCCACTAAGTTTCCGAGTGAGTATTTTGAAAATTTACTAGAGTTCTTGCATCAATATAATTTTACGATAGATGAGAATGATCCAGATGACGCTCAGGTAGGTGTAGACCCGGAGATGTTGGGACGTATCTTCGAGAATCTCTTGGAGGACAACAAGGATAAGGGTGCTTATTATACACCGAAAGAAATTGTGCGTTATATGTGCCGTCAGTCGCTGGTGGCTTATCTTGTTACTGATATTGATGATGAGGCAAAGAAGCAAAATGTGGCTGATTTCGTGAGAAATTATGATGTGGAGTTGTTAGGTGGGAACCAGTCTGACTTTGCACAGTTCATTGATGAACGTTTGAAAGAGGTAAAGATCTGTGATCCAGCTATCGGTTCAGGTGCATTTCCTATGGGCTTATTGAAAGAACTATTTCTTTGTCGTGGTGCCATCGAGAATTTTAGTAATGCTGCCGACATCAAGCGTCATATTATACAGAAGAATATTTATGGAGTAGATTATGAGCGAGGTGCTGTTGATATTGCTCGCCTCCGCTTTTGGCTCACGTTGGTTGTTGATGAGGAAACCCCGCATACTTTGCCTAACTTGGATTTCAAGATTATGCAGGGTAACTCTTTGTTTGAATGGTATGAGGGTGTAGATTTGCGTGGCATTGTGGGCGAGGTTGGAGATACCATCACTTTCAGAGAAAAAACTACCAATCCTACTTTCATCAAAAAATGGTTGGACCAATATTTTGAAACCAACAATCATGAGGAACGCATCCGATTGCGTGGTAAAATATCGGGTGCAGTTGAGGGACTTATCGAATCGAACAATCCAGCCTTGAGAGACAAACTCTTCAATCTAGATATTGCTGCAAACAATTGTTTCTTCTTATGGCACACATGGTTTAATGATGTTTTCAAACGTGCAGAGGAAAATGGTGGATTCGATATTGTGATAGGAAATCCACCTTATGGCGCTAAACTGGATGATGTTCAGAAGAAAGCTTTGAAATCGTTATATCAGACAACCCAGACGCTAAAGGACAAGAATAATAAGAGTCTGACAGTCCAAAAAGGGTCTATGGATACCTACACCATGTTTATTGAGTTGGCATATAACATCATGAGGGTAAATGGCTGCATGACGATGATTGTACCTATCTCTTTGACTTCCAGCGACTCTCTGTCGGGTGTTCACAATATACTGAAGAGCAAATGTGATGATATTTATATCTCTTCATACGCAGTTCGTCCACAACCGGTTTTCAAGAATGCTATGGTCAATACTTCTATCTTGGCATTCCGAAAATCAGGAAAGCCTTGTAGTGGCATCTATGCCACCAAGATGTATCGCAAAGGAAAGAACTTCAATTTGCAGATGTTGGTAGAGCATCTTCAGTTTGTGGAAGTTAAAGAATTGATGCTATTCGGTCGTATCCCTAAGATTAGCTTGGAGATGGAAAAGGACATATTGAAGAAGTTGTCTGGTTGTGATAAGTTGAAACTTTATGAGAGAAATTTGGGCTCTGATATCTATTATAGAACTTCCGGTGGACGATATTTTAAGGTAGTAACTAATTATTCTACAGGTTCTTCTAAAGAAAAACCAATAGTTTTGGATGAGAAATATGCCAATGCTTTAGGATGTATTCTAAGTAGTAATCTATCTTTCTGGTTCTATCAGATATATTCAAACAACTTGGATTGGAAGAGTGATGAAATTGAGAATACACCGATTCCTCCATTATCAAATGATACGATAGAAAAGTTGGATGAACTTTACAAGGAGTATCTTGCCGATATAGAGGCGAATGCCAATAAGCGCCTAACCTCGGGAGACTCTACTTATAAGGTGGATTCTTATAAGGAATATAAGATAGGTAAGTCGAAGGCAATCATTGATAAGATAGACGATTTGATTTGTCCTCTTTATGGTTTGAGTGCTGAAGAAACTAACTTTATCAAGAATTACGAGATAGAGTTTAGATTATCTGGAGAGGAAGAATAGAACTAGTACGAATATGCGGGATGCTCAATCTGTTGGGCATTCCGCATAAATAAAAAGTCTAGTCTATTTAAGCATTATTTATAAGCCGTGCGCAAATGTTCTGACTGCATTTCCTGCAACTTTTTATCGCTCAGCTCGCCAGATTCCCAAAGTTTATCTAATTCTTGCTGCAAACGCTCGTTCATGAACTTTATTTGTGTTGCCATAATTGTTATTTTTAAATATTTCATGTGCAAAGATACAGATATTTGCTAATACTCCAAAGATTTTAAGAAGAAAAAAATATACCGGGTCGTTTTTTATCCAACTTAATCTGCATAATCCGTTAAATTTCAGCGTTCTCCGCAATTTTATAGTATTTTTCTTGCGAATACCAATCTTTCTTCGTACTTTTGCACCAATAAGCAATGTAGAATTTAAAAGCGAAAGAAATATGGAGGAAAAGAAATATCATATCGATGAATCGAAGGTAGCAGGGGATAAGGTTTGTGAGCCATCGCCTGCTTATCGTTCGACTGCATCAGCAGCATCATCAGTATCATGGGATGAGGCTTACGACACCGATTCCTATCCTATGGGGCGCTCGCTGGAGCAGGTGATGGAGCATTGCGCAGAAATAGACAAGCACTTGGATGACCCGAACTATGGTCATCCAGTGGATGATTTGATTGCAAGATTAGAACAGAAGATTGCGCAATGGAGATAAAGGCAGATGATTTGTTTGATAGCGAATTTGACAAATCTGTCGATTCTTGAAAAAGTATTTAGGTGAAGAGTGGTGAAGAGTGGGTGAAGAGTTTCAGAGAACTCTTCACCTCCGCCAACCGCCCTGTTTATCGGTATTCCGGAGGGGTTGGTGAAGAGTGAAGAGTATTTGCTGTGTCAGTTATTCATTTTTTTAAGGAGCAATATGATGGTACATCGAGATAAGATATTATGTTTTTTGGTTTTATTCTGCAGCTTCTTTGCACATACTCCTCTGCAAGCCCAGCAGCCACGCAAGAAGGTGGGGCTCGTTTTGGGTGGAGGTGGTGCCAAGGGTGCGGCTGAAGTAGGTGTGCTCAAGGTGCTGGAAGAGGCTGATATTCCTGTAGATTATATTGCCGGAACCAGTATCGGTGCCATCGTGGGCGGACTCTATGCCATCGGCTATGATGCTGCGGATATCGACAGCCTCTACCGTAACCAGAACTGGCTTTTCCTTTTGAGCGACCAGGTGAAACGCGAATCGGAGACTTTTCTTTCTAAAGAAGAAAGGGAGAAATATATCGTTCATATTCCTCTTTCCAAAGAGAGGAAGGTCTCGTTGCCAACCGGTTATGTGAAGGGGCAGAACATCCTGAATCTTTTCTCGAAACTTACCGTGGGGTATCATCAGGTGGATGATTTCTCCAACCTACCCATCCCTTTCCGTTGCGTGGCGGTAGATCTGGTAGAAGGCAAGGAGGTGGTGTTTTCATCGGGCTCGTTGCCATTGGCGATGCGTGCCAGCATGTCGATACCGGGCGTGTTTGCTCCGGTAGAATGGAAAGGGAAGATGCTGGTGGATGGCGGCGCCTTGAACAATCTGCCGGTTGATGTGGCAAAGGAAATGGGAGCGGATGTGATTATCTGTGTAGATTTGAGTACCGGTTGGAAGAAGAAGGAAGAGCTGAAATCGGCTTCTTCTGTTGTAGAACAGCTCATAAGTATGATGGGGCAGAACAAATACCGGAAGAATATGGCTGAAGCCGATCTTTATATCAATCCTTCTCTGAAAGGTTATTCGGCTGCCAGTTTCCAATCTGAAGCCATTGATACGATGATACAGCGGGGAGAACAGGCTGCCCGCCAGAAATGGGATGAACTGATGGCTCTGAGAAAGTATATCTATGCTGATGCTTGTGATTCTGTTGCATCCGATGATACATTACAGGATAAACGCCTCAAACTGCAGAAACCTTCTCAGACGGAAGCTTATCATATAGGAAGCATCCGGATAGAAGGCATCAGCGGAGAGGAGGAAAAGTGGATTAGAAAGAAAATAGCTTTACGGGAGAATTCGGAAGTCAGTCCTGAGGAGATAGATGGCACACTTGCTATGCTCAGGGGACTGAATATCTTTTCGCGTGTAGAATACAGACAGTCTAACGAGGAACCTTATGACCTGGTATTCATGCTGGAACCCAACGAATCGAGAAGAATCAGTGTAGGTGCACGTTTTGATACGCAGGATTTGGCGAGCGTCATTGCTCAGATATCCAATAACCAGCAGTTTTCTACCCGTCATCACTATGCCTTTACAGGACGCATTTCCAGTAATCCCTATCTGGAAATGAAATATGCCTATGGCAACCTTTTCGGAGCGAAAATAGGCATTTCCTATCGTATGGCTCATTATGATTTCGACCTTTATGCAGACAAGCATAAGTTGGATGCCCTAGAGTTTCTTTCGCATTCTTTTGCTGGATTCTATACCCGTGATATTGGTAATTTCAGATTGAAATCGGGAGTGCAGTTTGATTATTATCATTATCATTCTGATATGTTCGAACGCAACGGAAGCATCCAGACACGTTCGTCAGACCATTTTCTGAACTACTTTGCATCTGTTGTGATGGATACTTACGACCGCCGCTATTTCCCGACCCGTGGCAGCCGCATTCAGGTTCAGGGCATTCTGCATACGGATGACGGAATACATTATGCTGATGGTAATCCTTTTGGCGAGGCTGCTTTTCAAGGAGAATGTGCCGTACGTCTCAATTCCAGATTCTATCTGCTTCCTAAGCTCAAGAGCCGCTTCTTGTTTGGCAGTTCCGTACCTGCCATTTATCAGAATTATGCAGGTGGAGCAGCTGACGGTTACTATCTGCCTTGGCAGATGGCATGGGAGAGTGCGCAGCATGTTCATCTGCTGGATCGCAATGTGGTGACTGGTCAGCTCGGTTTCCGCTATCGGGTGAAAGGAAAGTTCTATCTTACCGCTCTGGGAGAGTATGGCAAGGAAGCCCGCAAGTTTTCCCATATTCTCATCGGTGATGATTTGTGGGGAGGAGCCTTGAGAGCATCCTATGATTTCGTATTGGGTCCGGTAAGCATTCAGGCTAATTATTCTAGCTTGGGTAAGAATGTAGGATTCTATATCAATGCAGGATTCTTGTTCTGATTTCCTTAAATGCTGCCCATATAAATAAATAAGGTGTTGTTTCTCTTTGCCGAACAAAAATAAATCATTACCTTTGCAGCTGTTTAGAAAACATATAGAATGTATTTTGCAATCTTGAATTTTAGAATATAATAAATAAAAAGAGAGAATAAGATGAAACTGAGATTTTTGAAATTGATGCTGCTGCTCTTCATCCTGCCATTGCAGATGCTGGCGGCAGAACTGGGCGTGGCTGGTAAGCAACTGGCTGCTTTGCCTGGAGTAAGTAACGTGGAAACGCTGAAAAGTACGCATTTCCCGGAAAAGTATGTGTTCTTTATCAAGCAACAGCTTGATGCCAAGGATGCATCCAAGGGCTATTTCGAACAGAGGGTAGTGCTCTGCCATAGAGGATTCGACCGTCCTACCGTGCTCGTGACAGAAGGATATAATGCCAACTATGCGCTGCGTGAAGGATATATTGAAGAACTTTCCAAACTCTTCGATACGAATATCATTACCGTAGAGTATCGTTATTTCGACAAGTCGATGCCTAGTCCTTGCAACTGGGATTATCTTACCGTTGAGAATTCGCTCTATGATCTGCATCATGTAAACCAGACCCTGCATGCGATGTACAAGGGAAAATGGATTGCTACCGGCATCAGCAAGGGCGGACAGACTACGATGTTCTACCGTTCTTACTTCCCTGATGATGTAGATATTTCTGTGCCATACGTAGCTCCGCTCAACAAGGGTGTGGAGGATGGACGACATGAGAAGTTCCTGCAATATCAGGTATCAACCAAGGAAAACCGACAGAAGGTGCTCGATTTCCAGTTGCTCCTCTTCAAGCGAAAGGCTGCGTTGCTGCCAATGTTCGAGAAATATTGCAACGATAAGAAATATGTATTCAATGCTCCGCTGGCAGAGATTTTTGATTACTCTGTATTCGAATACGCCTTTGCTTTCTGGCAGTGGGGAGAAGACATCAACAAGATTCCTGCAAGAGAGGCAGATGACAAGACGGTGTTTGATTACTGGATTAACATGTGTGAACCTGACTATTTCACCAACTATAATGCCACAGCCTCGTTTGATGTGCAGGCAGCCCGGGAGTTGGGTTATTACGGCTATTATACCAAACCATTCAAGAAATATCTCAGTATCAAGACAGCTAAGGGTTATCTGAAGAAACTGATGGTGCCAAAGGGGGCAGAAAACGTGAAGTTCTCGCCAGCACTCTATAATCATACGGTAGAGTTCCTGACCAAGAATGATCCGAAGATGGTTTATATTTATGGCGATATTGATCCTTGGGGAGCTTCGGGCATTTATGGCTTGCCTTTCACCAAGAACAAGAAAAACCTGCATGTTTATATGTGTCATGGCGGTTCGCACAAAACTCGCATCTTGTCGTTCCCAGAGCCTACAAGACAGGAAATCATCAGTCTGATAGGTGGTTGGCTGAAGGAATAATGCTTCTATGAACCAATCATAATGGATAAAATGAAAGTTTTTATCAAAAAATATCCATAAAAATTTGGTGGTTTCAGAAAAATGTATTACCTTTGCACTCGCTTTTGAAAACAAAGCTTTTAGCAGAGGCACCCTTAGCTCAGTTGGTAGAGCAACTGACTCTTAATCAGTGGGTCTAGGGTTCGAATCCCTAAGGGTGTACAAAAAACTCCGAAGAATCAATCTTGGTTCTCCGGAGTTTTTTTTTGTAATAATGATTACCATTATACGATAGAGGCGATTTTGTAATTTTGCGCCATCAATCGTTGTATTGTGCAAATACTGACAATTATAGAAAATATTCGCCAACTGCTACAACGAAAATGCGCCAACTGCCACAACGAAAATGCGCCAACTGCCACAACGGAAATGCGCCAACTGCCACAATGAAAATGCGCCAACTGCCACAATAGAATAGAAAAGCAACAAAGTTTAACTGTTTTATTTGCTTGATATTCAATAAAATATATTATTTTTGCATCAGAAATTAAAAATGAGATTTTATGAAAGAATATAAAGCAAGAATTGCAGATAAAATATTGGCAGAAAAACTGGATGCGATGGGGGCTGTTTTGATAGAAGGTCCTAAGTATTGCGGTAAAACTACTCTAGCCAGCCAACAGGCTAAAAGTATCCTGTCTATGTCTGATCCAGATACTATGGAGCAGAACATTGCTATGGCCAATACCAATATCAAACTGTTGCTTCGGGGTGAAACGCCACGATTGATAGATGAATGGCAAATAGCACCTAAGTTCTGGGATGCCGTCAGAAATGAAGTGGATAAGCGTGATGATGATGGGCAGTTCATACTGACCGGGTCTGCTGTACCACCTAGTTATGACGAAATCTTTCATACGGGTACGGGGCGTTTTGCCTGGCTCAAACTCAGAACGATGAGTTTGTGGGAATCAGGAGATTCTACAGGAGAGGTGAGCCTTGCCAAATTGTTCGCAACCGACAGGACCGATTACTTCGTAGAAGGAATCAACCCAATTGACTTGGAGCATCTGGCATATTTGACTTGTCGGGGTGGCTGGCCGAAAGCCTTGGATAAGAAAAGCAAACAGGCTGCTTTACAGCAGGCCATTGAGTATTTTGAGGCAGTAACCAGATTCGATGTATCCCGTGTAGATGGAGTCAACCGTGATAGTGAATTGGCAAGGAGGATTATGCGTTCGTATGCGAGAAATCAGGGAAGTCAGGCTACGGCAGGTACCATTTTGGCAGATATTGCCAACAATGAGAGTACTGAGGTTAGTGAGAATACCATCTATTCCTATATCAAGGCTTTGAAGAAGATATTTGTGATAGAGGATTCTACAGCCTGGAACCCGAATATGAGAAGCAAGTCGGCAATACGTACTTCAGATACCAGATATTTTACCGACCCTTCGATAGCAACGGCTGCATTGGGAATGGGACCGGATGACTTGATTAATGATTTGAGTACATTTGGCTTATTCTTTGAAACCTTGTGTGTGCGTGATTTGAGAGTCTATGCCGATGCATTAGGCGGCTCCGTTTATCATTTTCGTGATAAAAATGGTCTGGAGTGTGATGCTGTAGTTCATCTTCGTAATGGTAAGTATGGATTGATTGAGGTGAAGCTGGGTGGCGACAAGCTCATAGAGGAGGGCGCAAGAAACCTGGTGATATTGGAAAGTAAAATCGATACCGATAAGATGAAGTCCCCGTCTTTCAAAATGGTGCTGACTGGTGTCGGTAAATATGCCTACCAGCGTCCGCAGGATGGTGTATATGTTGTGCCGGTAGGGTGCTTGAGAGATTAGGAATCTATTTCTTGTTTCCTTTCTCTATTAATGGTACGTTATGATATTGACTATAGATAATAGTTATTAGATATGGATAAAAGAAAAAGGGTTGCTATCATCGTTAAGATGGATTGCAACCCTTTATTTTCTTATCTGAAATCCATAGTGAAATGGATGATAAAATATTTCGCTAAGTTGTTTATAGTAAATTAAATACACTTAAATATGGGTTTTAGGTGCATTTTATTTATATGTAGCATAAAATATACAGAAATTGAAAAAAAAAATAAGTAAGTTTGTCTTATTTTTGAAATATTTTTGTTAATTTTGTAGGCGAATGGTGGGTGGTAAGCCAACACAGGATAACAGCTTGCGAAACTATCGCCACCAACTTTCTTGGCTTTGCCTGGAAAGGAGGAATTTATTAACAACTTTGCTAAAGGCTGGCAGAGGTAAAAATAAAAAAGATGATTTTTTTAAACCTAAAATCCGCAACTATCATCCAATACACGATTAAGGGTAGATTTATGAGTCGT
>OOBU01000135.1_pt1 | contig 50559 bp, 82 predicted proteins | sample 1671501 | NCBI WGS metagenome assembly OOBU01 (sample SAMN06348163, study PRJEB24527) | human gut metagenome | biome: human gut; feature: ankylosing spondylitis patient; material: feces | host: Homo sapiens | place: China | collected 2015-10
GCAAAGGTACGAATAAATGAGAAGTCTACAATGGTATAAACGCGGAGCCGCTTACCTACACTCTACCAGATACTGTTTCTTTGCAGCCGTGTCGCTAAAATAAAATTTATCTGCATTTTATTAGGATAAAGATGCTTTAGTTTCAAAAATAATCCGTATCTTTACAGTCGTATTCTTCCCGATAGTAGTTCTTGAATGCTTAATCTGGTAGAATGAAATTTAGAAAGAGCGGACATTTGGGATGCTCATAATTTAATAATGGAGGATTGGATATGAATAAATTAACAAGAGAAGAGGCGCTTAGACGTTGGAAATCTGCCAAGGCCACAAAGAAAGCCATGGTTGACAAGATGCAGAAGATGCTTTATGAAGACTACAAATTACGTACAGGCGAGGAGCCTGTGAGATTTAATGTCTTGTAATGAAAGAATTAGCGACATCTTTATAATCCATTTCATGTTGTTTTTATATTACCATCAACAATTGCAGCAAAGCCTTAAAGCCGCCCTTGTTCTTTCCTTTGTTTTTATAATGAACAAGAATACCATAGCTATACTTTGTCAACTTCTTTTTTTCAAGAATATGGTTGAGCATGGCTTTCTCTAGACTTTCCAAATCATCCAAAGCAGCACGTCCTTTTGTTTTTATCTGCGAAGAAATCACTTCACCCACCTCGTCAACATTTACTTTGACCATATCATAGGCTTTGAGTTCGCTAAGTGCCACACTATACTGGGCATCCGTCAATCCTGCCGGTGCCTCCTCATGCTGTTCTCCATCTGCGAGATGTTTCAGCACTCTTACTTTAAGTTTAGAAAAAATATATTCCATATTTCGATATTTTTGTCTCAAAATTACAAAAATATTCCAATAAAAAAGAAGAAAAATTAAAAAAACTACAATTATCTCCATAATTTTTATTACCTTTGCACTTAGGTTATCCTTATTACTAAGGAAAAGCCAAAGACATTGTGGGTAAAAACAAAAGCATTCGCTATTATTTCGCGTTTAGCCAAGAGCCTCGGAAACTCAATTTGGAATAAAAAGCACGAAAATAATATGTGACAGGTGGCTCGTATAGTAGCCTCTGGAAAATTCGATAAGCGATGCACACGCTTTAGGCGTGGTGCATTCTTAGAATTTTCCGGGGCTCCATTCCGAGGCCGCCCCGTGCTAAACGCGATAAGAGGCATCACGCCTTTTTTATACCCTATTGCGTTTTGCGGATTGATAGTTGGGTGCGTAACAACTATCAATAATTATGGCAAATAGTACATTATCAAATGCTAAGGCTGCCAAGAAAGACGAGTTCTATACCATGTTTTATGATATAGAAACCGAAATGGAAGCCTATCTTGATTACAATCCAAATGTATTTCGTGGCAAGACGGTTCTTCTGCCTTGCGATGACCCGGAGTGGAATATGCATCATGTATATGGAGGATACCGCCAGGGAAATATACATTAATGGGAACAACAACCAAGAGTCTTACCATAGTTGCAATAGGCAATCTTTACCGTGCCTGGAGAGTAAGAAACGAATAACAATAACTTTACAATATTAGAATTATGACTGACGAAGAAAAGAAAGAGTTCGAGGAATTCCTTCAGTGGAAAGCCGAGAAGAAGAAAAAGGAGGAAGAAGAGAAACGAGAGCAAGAAAAGCTTGAAAAACTAGCAGAACAGGCTAAGCAAGAACGCTTGGTTGCAGAACAAGCAAAAGCTAAACAACAAGCTACTAATCCTTCTACTCCCAACAAATGGACAAATGAGAAAAGTGAGCACGATAAATTTGTATCGAAAGTTTTATTCTTTGTATGTAGTATCATGATTGTGGCTTTTGCAATTATTCTAGCCAGAAGAGAAAATGATCCTTACAAATCTCCTGCTACAGTAGCAAAAGAGAACATCCATAAGAAAGATTCAATTGATGCGATTATAGCCGCGCAAACTGAGAAAGAAGAGAAAGTAGCTTATAAAGAAAGAGTTCGTCTTGATAGTATCAGAAAGGCCAACAGAATAGATCAAGTAAAACATTCTGTTAAGATTTTAAAGGCTTACTTATCTTCTCCTAATAGTGCAGGTGGTGTAGATGCTCATTTGGTATGGAAGAATGTTTCTAAGAAAACAATTAAATACTTAACATGGAGTGGCTATCCTGTCAACGCCGTAGGTGATGCTGTTGCATGCGAAATTCGCGGAAGATCAGAAAGTGGTGGTAAAGTCACCGGACCTATTAAACCTGGAACTACGTATGGCTACGGCAAATATTGGGAATGCTTGTGGTATAATTATTCTGCTAAGAAGTTAGTTCTTACAGGAATTAACATCGAATACATGGACGGTAGTACTATGCGTATAAACCAGAATGAATTGAAATACATTCGTTAATAAACTATTCCAAATATTTATATGCAGTTAAAATAAAAATAGATCTCTAAGAGCAAAAAGTCTGCAGTACTCGAAGAGGTTAAAAATATCAATGTGCGGACATAATAAAGTTTTATGAAAAAACATCTTTGGGTTCTATTGTTTTTGTTCTCTTGCCTGTCTATAACAGCACAAACAAGAGGACTTGTTAAGGGAGAGACAATTATGTTCTATCCTGTCTGTGATGATTTGAAAAATCAATATACGGGATACGATTGTTTTTATGATACAAATAAAGCGTATCATAATCACAAATTTAATGAGAAGGAGAAAAATAGATTTGCTACTGATGAGAATAAACTAACACCTTTTAAAGAGATAGAAGATCATTATTTTTATGTAGATAATACGCAAAAGTATAGTAAAAATGGCAAGTTGAAAAATGAAGCATACATTGCGTTCTTAACAAGAGATGATGGTGCAAAGATGATCCTTCGTGTTCTCTTTCAACCAGATAAGAATACAAATGCGATAACTCAAGGTATGTTAGTTAAATTTTATTCAGGTGGCAAGATGACGACAGGTGTCAGTCTGCCATATATTACAAAAAGTGCTTGGGAAAATTCCCATGCACTAAAGGGGACAAAACTTGTAAGAACCAGTAATGATAATTATTATCTTGGCAAAGATATTAAGTATCTTAGAAATGGTAAAACTACAAAAGGCTACATTTTAGATTTGGTTGCTGAAAACGCAAACAGATTAAAGGGTAATAATGTTGATCCAAATAGAATTTTTCTAAATGGCTCAGTTATTGGTGTGAATAATATTCTATTTAAAAATGTAGCTAATTATGCATTTCAGCAACCTTTTGCATGTGTGGATTTTTACGATAGCACAGTTTTCTTGCCTTTAAGCGATTTCTATGGTAATGGCCCTTCAACATTACAGATGGGCTATAATATTCTAAATTATTTCTGTGATTACAATCAGAAATATAACGAACTCGTAGCAGACTTACCACCAGTTCATTCTGAATTTTATAAAGGCTTAGAAGTCTATTATGGAAGAAAAACTATGTTTATAGAAGGTGACGATGCTGCACATTTTACAGGAATTGGCAATAGCAATATTCCTTATATTCTAAAACCAGGATATTATACATTTGAGAAATTTGATTTCGACTTTGATAAAAAGAAACTGAAATTATCTGTTTATCTAAAAGATTCAGTTGGTACTGAGTTTGCTGTCACTGCCAAAAATTATGATAAGCTCACATATGAGGGGTATGCTCGTTCCTTTTTTGAAGCTTTCTATAGAAAATCTGATATAATTACTAAAGATTCTTTAGCAGCTGTTAAACGAGATGCTGAAGAAAATTTAAGAAAGCTTTTAAAAGAAGCTGAAGACCAAGAAATAGCATCAGTCTCTAAAAAATATGGCTCCAAAATAGCACATTATTATCGCAACCTTTCAGCAGATGATAGAGAAAAATTCAATAAAGCTGCCTCTAGATGGGGTGCTTCGACTGCAAAAGACATTGTTGATGGTTACGTTAGAATTGGGTGGAATAAAGATAAATGCCGCATGTCCTGGGGGGAGCCAAGAGACATTAATACCACTATCGGAGCATGGGGAAGAGAAGAACAATGGTGCTATTACGATAGTTATCTTTATTTTGAAAACGGAAAATTAACTAGCATTCAGAACTGATGAAGAAAGCAATTGTAACATGGATTCTAATGTTATTAGTAATCCCAATGTATTCTCAGAAAGGAGAATACTACATAAAAGAAGGTCGTTCCAAATCTCTACATTATGGTAGATATATTGAAGATTTTGGAGGGTCAGTTTACATAGGTAGTATGAACTTACCTAGTATAGGTTCAGAAATGATTGGTGGCTTTGAATGCACGATTTGGAACTTCTATTTCGATTATATGGGAGCTGCATTAGGTCATTCTAAATCTGTAAATGTAGGAAAATGGGAGAATCAAAAGACTGGTTCTACTTTCCACTTTGGCTACAGATTAAGTATCTATCGGAATTTTGCAATAACTCCTATCATTGGAAGAGCGACCATGGAAATCGGTACTGTAGATGGTTACGACTATTCTGTAGATAATGAGGGGAATATAATCAACTCTTTTAATGTTGAAGGCAGAGAAAGCAAACAAGATTATGGAGCGATTATTTCTTATGATTTCGGCAGGGTAAGAGATAATCACACAGACTGCTGCTTAAAATTAAGCTTTGGCCTTACTAAATATTGTATTTGGGGCGGCATTGGTTTCTCTCTGAAATAAAAAATGGGACAATGATATCAGAATATTTACTCTACTATCATTTTAGTTCCCTCAAGAAGTGTATAAAAAATATTTGAAAGTATGAAAAAAATATCATTTGTATTATTTTCCATTATTCTGTTGTCATGTAATGGAAATAATTCTGTTAGAAATCAAGAAACAATAGATGCAGATTCTATTGCAACTGTTGACACTACAGTAACTCCTCCTATGGAAAAAAAGACCACTCCTAAGGAAGAGAGTAAAACAATTAATAAAGTAAGTAAAAAACGCAAGAGTGAAAATCAGATTGCTGGAACCTATTATTGTCGTAAGAGTGGTGATAGATATATTTTGAATCATGATTATAGCGGTTTGTTCTTACCAAAAACTGGTGAAACTTGTACTATAGAATGGTATAAAACAGGAAATACAGTCTCTGTTACCTTTACAGGAGAAATGGCGTTCCTAGGAACACAAATTCTTAACTATGCTGAAGAGGGACATTTTCTGATTGAAAAATCTGAAATTTATGGCTATCTCAAGTATACTAAGCAATAAGGATTAAAGAACTTACGTATGCTAGTCTCTTCTGTTTAGTTATGAGAGTGTAAACTACAACACTAACAATGATATAATTATATACCGCCAAAGTACTCCTGATATCATGTACTTTGGCGGTAGTTATAATTCTAGCCTGTCAGTATCTATGTCGAATACTACAGGCTCATTTATCGGCTCGTTTATCGGCTCATTTACAGGCTCATTTACAGGCTCATTTACAGGCTCATTTTGTATATGCAACGTTAATTTAATTGACGCTAGTGCAGTATCGTTACCAAGCGTAGCGGTGTAATCGGTATCATGCTATCGTCATATTTTATATTGAAATAAAAATTCCCCAACCCACTTAAGAAAGTAGGTTGGGGGATTTTTTCTTCTGCCACAGTCTTCGTTTCTATCCTGATTTATTCAGGTTTCCCTGATTTCTTCAGTAAAGGGGCGAGGAACTTATAGGTATATCCCTTCTGCTGCTTCACCATTTCTTCTGGTGTACCGGCAAAGAGGAGCTGACCGCCGCCTCGTCCACCTTCCGGACCCATGTCGATGAGCCAGTCGGCGAGTTTGATGACATCGAGATTGTGCTCGATGATGATGACCGTATTGCCACGATCTACCAGTTTCTGGAGTACATCCATCAGGATGCGGATGTCTTCGAAATGCAGACCGGTTGTCGGTTCATCGAGAATATAAAGCGTCTTGCCCGTATCACGCTTCGAGAGTTCGGTAGCCAGTTTTACGCGCTGACTTTCACCGCCAGAGAGGGTAGTGGAACTCTGTCCTAACCTGATGTATCCGAGTCCTACATTCTGTAATGCCTTGATCTTCTGCAGTATCTGAGGAACATTCTCGAAGAAATCTACCGCCTGGTTGATGGTCATGTCGAGAACATCGGCTATGCTCTTTCCCTTGTATCTTACCTCCAGCGTCTCGCGGTTGTAGCGTTTGCCGTGGCATACCTCACAAGGTACGTAGACATCCGGCAGGAAGTTCATTTCGATGGTCTTATATCCGTTACCCTTACATTCCTCGCATCTTCCACCTTTCACATTGAAGGAGAATCTGCCCGGCTTGTAACCGCGGATCTTTGCTTCGGGAAGTCCTACGAAGAGTGAGCGGATATCGCTGAACACGCCTGTGTAGGTTGCTGGATTGCTGCGAGGCGTTCTGCCAATAGGACTCTGGTCTACATTCACTACCTTGTCGATATTCTCGATACCCTCGATGCTCTCGTATGGCATCGGTTTCTTGAGCGAACGGTAGAAATGCTGCGAGAGGATAGGCTGGAGAGTCTCGTTGATGAGAGTGGATTTGCCTGAGCCGCTGACACCCGTTACGACAATGAGTTTGCCGAGTGGAAAATCAACATCCACCCCCTTGAGGTTGTTGCCCGTAGCTCCGTGAATGGTAATATGCTTGCCGTTGCCTTCTCTGCGGAGGGCAGGCACCTCAATAGCCATCTTGCCGTTGAGATACTGGGCGGTGATGGTATCGGTCTTGAGCATCTCCTGGGGTGTGCCCTGGAAGACAACTTCACCTCCCTTGCGTCCCGCCTTCGGACCGATATCTACTATCCAGTCGGCAGCCCGCATCATATCTTCATCGTGCTCCACCACAATAACGGTATTGCCCAGGTCGCGAAGTTCCTTCAGACTGTTGAGCAGACGTTCGTTGTCGCGCTGGTGCAGACCGATGCTCGGCTCATCGAGGATATAGAGCACGTTGACCAGCTGGCTACCAATCTGAGTAGCCAGACGGATGCGCTGGCTCTCGCCACCCGATAGAGAAGCCGACTGGCGGTTGAGCGAGAGATAATTGAGTCCCACATCGAGGAGGAAGGTAACGCGTGAGCGCAACTCCTTGATGATTTCGTGAGCCACCTTCGCTTTCATCGAAGGCAGATGCTGTTCCACTTCTTCGAGCCAATCGCGCAGTTCATCGATGTCGAGACTGGCTACTTCGGATATATTCTTATCCCAGATCTTGAAAGAGAGCGATTCTTTTTTGAGTCGCAAACCATGGCATTCAGGACATTCGATGGTAGAGATAAACTGGTCGGCCCATTTCTTGCCCGCCGCACTCTCGTCATCCTCCATCACCTTCTGCAGGTAGTCGATGATGCCATCGTAGGCGCAGAAATAGTCGGTAGAGGTATGCACCTTTTCCTTTTCTATCTTCACGTTTTCGAGCGAACCATAAAGAATTTCCTGCATGGCATCGCCCGGAATCTCACAGATAGGTGTCTTCAGGTTGAGGTCATACTTGCTGAGCAATGATTCTATCTGCCAGAAAATCATCTGGTTCTTGTATTTGCCGAGCGGAGCGATGCCGCCTTCATGGATGCTGAGTTTATCATCGGGAATTACCTTCTTGATATCAATCTGGTTCACCTTTCCCAGACCCTTGCAATGCGGACAGGCACCTTCGGGAGAGTTGAAGGAGAACATGTTAGGAGCTGGATCCTGGTAGGCGATACCCGTTACAGGGTCCATGAGACGCTTGGAGTATGTCTTGGCCTCCTTGGCACCTTTCTCAAGAACCATTACCATGCCGTCGCCCTGTTTCATAGCCGTTGCCACACTCTTGCGGATGCGTTCCTCATCTTCTTCCTTCACCACCAGTTTATCGACCACAGCTTCTATATTGTGGTTCTTGTAGCGGTCGGTTTTCATATTGGGAACGATTTCGAGGATGTTGCCGTCGAGTCGCACATAGAGATACCCCTTTCTGCGCATGCTTTCGAAGAGTTCGCGATAATGACCCTTGCGCTGGCGTACGAGGGGAGCGAGCAGGAAGATAGCCTTGCCCTTATAATCGCTGAGAATCATGTCGATGACCTGTTCCTCGGTATATTTCATCATCTCCTCGCCACTCTGATAGCTGTATGCAGTACCGGCGCGGGCATAGAGCAGACGGAGATAGTCGTAAATCTCGGTGGTAGTGCCCACGGTAGAGCGGGGATTCTTGTTGGTGGTTTTCTGTTCTATGCTGATGACCGGACTCAATCCCGTAATCTTATCAACATCCGGGCGTTCCATATTACCCAGGAAGTTGCGGGCATAGGCAGAGAAAGTTTCGATATATCTGCGCTGACCTTCGGCAAAGATGGTGTCGAAGGCCAGTGAACTCTTGCCCGAACCCGAGAGCCCGGTAATCACGGTGAGGGAATCACGCGGAATCTCCACATCTATGTTCTTGAGGTTGTGGACCCGTGCGCCCCATACATTTATCTTTTCTTCTGAATTCATATTCCAATTCTGCTAATTGCTGTTTGCCTAATAGTTACTGTTCTGCTCTTCGGTATAACCTCTGAGCAGGTTGACATCACGTTTGATGTTATACACCACGCCATCTGCCCCCTTCGCCTTGACGAGACAGAAGTAGACACCCTCCTTGACCGGTTTTCCGCGGTAGGTGCCATCCCATCCCGTGGCAGGGTCGGTCCATTCATAGAGTTTCTGTCCCCACCTATTATATATATAGGCGTGGAACTCCTCAATGTTCCGGTAACCATCCTTGGGCTTGTAGATGTCGTTGATGCCATCGCCATTTGGAGAGAAGGCATTCGGCATGAGAAGAGAACTGACCTTGGTCGTCTCTTCTGTGTCGTCCTCCTCGTCGTCGTTGACTTCCTGAGCGTGTAATTGACACGTCAAAAGTGGCAACATGATGCAAAGTAATGCTATTTTTCGTCTCATTTCTAAAATAATTTGTGCAAAGATAATAAAAAGATGAGAGATATTGCGTCAGATGCAAGATTTTTTGTATTTTTGCAGATGAAAACATGAAATATTTGAAGATATCGTTAAAAAAATCTTGTGATATGAGACAAAAAATGAGATATTTCCTGCTGTTCGTTGGGCTTCTGCTCAGTGTCAGCATTGGCGCGCAGACTGTAAAATGGCGCGACATTTACACGGTTAAGAAGAAAGATACCATCTTTGGTATCGCCAATAAATATGGATTGAGCCTTCCTGAACTGATGGATGCCAATCCAGAGATGAAGCGTGAGGGATACATGCTGCAGAAGGGAGCTACGCTCTTTATTCCATACACCAAAGACCAGAAGAATCCTAATCAGGTGAACGGTCAGAAGTCGGGGAATGGGGCGACGGTTCAGAAAACTGCTACAGCTCCGGCAACCTCAAAGGCTGCAGTTGCCAGAAATGCGGTAAAGGTAGGCGTGATGTTACCTTTGCATAATGTTGATGGCGACGGCAAGCGAATGGTGGAGTATTACCGCGGATTGCTGCTGGCTTGCGAAACCCTGAAGCAGCAGGGCACCGATATAGATGTGCGTGCCTGGAACGTTCCTATTGATGCTGATATCCGGAATACACTCTTGCAAGAGGGCGCTAACCAATGCGACATCATCTTTGGTCCACTTTATACCAAGCAGGTGGCTCCGCTGACCAACTTCTGCAAGACCTACGGCATCAAAATGGTGATTCCGTTCTCTATCAGCGGAGATGATGTAGAAAGAAACAAAGAGATTTTCCAGGTTTATCAGAGCGATGATGCGCTGAATGATGCGACCATCAAGGCATTCCTGAGCCGATTTACCAATGTGCATCCTATCTTTATAGACTGCAATGATTCTACTTCGAGAAAGGGCAACTTTACGTTCGGTCTGCGCAAGGAACTGGAACGCAGGAAAATCAATTATAGCATCACCAATGTGAATTCAAGTATCGAGCAGTTTGCCAAGGCTTTCATGCCTTCCAAGCAGAATGTGATAATCCTGAATACGGGACGTTCGCCACAGTTGACCCAGGTGTTGAACAAGCTCGACGAATTTGATGCGAAGTATCCGGGTGCAGCCATCTCTCTCTTCGGCTATACCGAATGGCTGATGTATGCCAAGTATAATCTGGAAAGATTCTATAAGTATGATACTTATATCCCTTCCACCTTCTATTATAACCCGAACTCAGCACAGACCAAGGCGCTTGAGAGCCGTTATGAGCGCTGGTTCCATCAGCCTATGATGGTGGCACAGCCAAGATTTGCCATCACCGGTTTCGATCACGGAATGTATCTGATTCAGGGTGTCAAGAGATATGGCAAGAACTTTACAGGTGAGCGCCAGCAGATGACTTACCAGCCTGTGCAGACTCCACTCCGTTTCGAGAAGACCAGTAGAGGAGGATACAAGAACAAGAGTTTCCAGTTGATTCACTATACCTTTAATCATCAGATAGAGGCGGTGAAGTACTAGTTTATAGTTTACAATTTATAGTTTACAATTTATAGTTGATAATGAATAGAAATATTGGGCTGCTGATTCTGATGCTCATCTTCGGAATTCCAGTTTCGGCACAGATAGGAGAGCATCGTAATGATTTCGCCATCGGTTTTAATGGGGGCTATATGATGAGTAGCGTAGGATTCATACCCGAGGTACAGCAGAAGCAGCACGGCGGACTGACGGGCGGTTTCTCGATGAGATATACCTGTGAGAAATATTTCAAGACCATCTGTTCTATCTATGCCGAAGTAAACTATGCGCAGGCAGGATGGGAAGAGGATATCCTGGATATGGAGAATAATCCGGTGATTATCACCGAAACCAAAGAAGCGATGGCTTACAAGCGTACCATCAACTATATTCAGGTGCCAATCTTTGCGCATCTGGCATGGGGTAGGGAGACAAGAGGACTGAATATCTTCGTGAATGCCGGTCCGCAGTTTGGTCTCTATCTGAGTGATTCGCAGAAGACAAACTTCTCGGTAGAGCACATGCCGGCAACCGACAATAACCGTGTAAGTCCGGTGGTGGCTCAGGATACGATGGCAGTCAAGAACAAGCTCGATTATGGTATCGCCCTGGGTCTGGGTGCTGAATACAGTATTCCGAAGGTGGGGCATTTCCTTGCCGAAGCCCGATACTACTATGGTCTGGGAAATATCTACGGTGCTTCTAAGCGTGATTATTTCGGAAAGAGTAACTACGGACAGATTGTTCTGAAACTCTCTTATCTCTTTGATATCACCAGAACGAAGAACGTGAAACGGAAATAGATGATAATTAATAATTGATAATTAATAATGATAACGGGTTTATCATTTATGTTTTGAAAAAAAATGAGTACAACAGAAAAAATGCAGATGAAATTGAGCGACTCTAAGTCAGCTCGCTGGACCGCCCTCCTCATCGTGAGTATCACGATGATGTTCGGTTACTTTTTTACAGATGTGATGTCTCCACTGGAGCCTCTCTTGACAGCAGCCAAGGGAGCAGAGAATGGTCTCGGACTCGGATGGAATTCGGATGAGTACGGCTTCTTCTCTGGAGCTTACGGATACTTCAATGTGTTCCTCCTGCTTCTCTTCTTCGGTGGTCTTATCCTCGATAAGTTTGGCATCCGTTTCACTGGTATCCTTTCTACCGTCCTGATGTTTGGTGGAGCCTTGTTGAAGTGGTATGCTTTAGGTCATGAGTTTGACGGAACGGTTGCTGTACCATTCTTCGGTACTTACAGTACGCAGGTAGTGATAGCTGCTCTTGGCTTTGCCATCTATGGTGTAGGATGCGAGATATGCGGTATCACAGTGAGCAAGGTTATCGTGAAGTGGTTTACGGGTCATGAGTTAGCTCTGGCAATGGGTGTACAGGTTGCTACGGCTCGTTTGGGAACTGCTGCGGCCCTGAGTGCTTCTCTTCCTTTTGCCAAGGCAATGGGTGGAGTATCTGCTTCTGTTGCTTTGGGCGCTGTATTGCTTTGCGCTGGTGTACTGGTTTATCTGGTTTATTGTGTGATGGACAAGAAGGAGGATGCTTCTGCAGCAGCTGTAGCTACAGAACCGGAAGAAGGTTTCAAGTTTTCAGACTTGGGCGGTTTGTTCAAGACAACAGGTTTCTGGTATGTGGCATTCCTTTGCCTGATGTTCTATGCCGGTGTATTCCCATTCCTAAAGTTTGCCACCAAACTGATGATTTTCAAGTATGGTGTGGATGCTAATTTGGCAGGTTTGATTCCTGCGATGTTGCCATTCGGTACCATCTTCCTCACACCGCTCTTCGGTAGTATATACGATAAGTATGGCAAGGGTGCTACGCTGCTGATTATCGGCAGTTGCCTCCTGACCTTTGTGCACGTCATGTTTGCCCTGCCAATCAACTCATGGGTGCTTGCCATCGTGCTGATGCTCATCCTGGGCATCGCATTTGGACTGGTACCATCAGCCATGTGGCCATCTGTGCCAAAAATTATCCCAATGAAACTCTTAGGAACTGCATACGCCCTTATCTTCTATATCCAGAACATCGGACTGGCTCTCATTCCGGTATGGATTGGTAAGGTGAACCAGGCTAACACGGGTGCTGATGGTGTTATCGACTATACCCAGACGATGACTATCTTTGCAGCCTTCGGTGTGATTGCTATTATCATCTCTTTCCTCCTCTTGTTTGAAGATAAGAGAAAGGGATATGGATTGCAGAAGCCTAATGTGAAATAAGTGAAGAGTGAAAGTATAATTTTTAAAAGAAAGGAAATAACCATGAATGCGACACCTGAATCATTGATTAAGGACTATGCTGACCCGATAGAGCAGCAGGAGATTGACAAGTTTGTATGTTCTGAGATGGGCAGACAGATACACCGGTATATCAAGGGTATGTCGGGTACCAAGCAAGCTATGTTGAAATTTGAGGAAAGGCTAGCCAGCCTCTCTGTACCAGAGAAGGAGAAGGCGATAGCCAAGTATATTGATCTGAACAGAAAAGCATTGGATGGTCTTGACTTGAAGATGATTCTGGTCCGTTCGGTAGCCAACTATTGTGACACCTTCCAGTATATGCTGGATTTTGTCAACGATAAGCGCAAGATGGTTTTCTATTACCAGCGCATCAAGGCGAAATACATTCAGTATCATGAAGTATTTGAGCAGGATGGAAAGTTTGGTATGAAAGATCATCAAGGCAACATCTTACTCTCGCCAACTTATGATTTCTTGCGCACCTGCTACATTTATAATGATGACTTGAGCATCATGCCGGTAATAGCTGAGAAGAATGGCAAGATGGGACTGGTAATGCCGGATGGTAACGATACGGTAGTGGCGGATTTCCTTTACGACGAAATTTGCTTGCGTGATGAATATCCTTACTTCGAAGCATCCCGTGAAGGTATCAGTGGCTTTATTGATAAGTTTGGAAACTTTGTTAATAGTTAATAGTTAACAGTTTATAGTTAATAGAGAAAGGGCAATCAGATTGGGATGAACCAACTGATTGCCCCTTTTTACTTTCGTTGCTATGAGCAACTTGGTTTTATCTATTTTTCTCTCGTCTTCAAACCCTAGTGAAGAAAAGCAAAAGAATTCTTCACTCTTTACTTAACTTATCCCAAGTACTTCATCAAGATTTTGATCTTACCGCTATCACGGAGCTTGATGATACTCTTTTCGCGAATCTGGCGAACACGCTCACGGGTAAGGTTGAACTCGCTGCCGATTTCCTCCAAACCCTTCTCGTGGCAACCGATACCATAGCAGTAGCACAGAATCTTGCGCTCACGGTCTTTCAATACAGAGTTGAGAACGCGGTCAAGCTCGCTCGCCATAGACTCGAAGTCTACACCCTTGTCGGTACGGCTGTCATCACCCGAAGCCATCACGTCGACCATCGCATTGTCATCATCATCGCTACCGAATGGAGCATCGATACTCATGTGGTGATTATCTGCCTTGATAGTCTGGTCGATTTTGCTTTCTTCCATCTTTGTAATTTGAGCGAGCTCAGCAACAGAAGGTTTGCGCTGGTTCTCCTGCTCAAACTTACTGATTTCTGCACTAATCTTACTCAATGCACCTACCTGGTTCAAAGGCAGGCGAACGATACGGCTCTGCTCGGCAATAGCCTGCAGGATGCTCTGACGAATCCACCATACGGCGTATGAGATAAACTTAAAGCCGCGGGTCTCGTCAAACTTTTCAGCAGCCTTTACCAAACCGATGTTACCCTCGTCGATGAGGTCGGTAAGAGAAAGACCTTGGTGCTGATATTGCTTAGCAACAGATACAACGAAACGAAGGTTTGCTTTTACCAATTTCTCCTTGGCACGTTCTCCCTCACGACCGCCTTTGCGAATCTTCTGGGCAAGTTCGATTTCTTCATCGATAGAGACCATAGGCTCTCTACCAATCTCCACCAAGTACTTGTCGAGTGCTTCACTGGAACGGTTGGTTATACTCTTACTAATCTTAAGTTGTCTCATAAATATCCTTTTACCTTTCTATTTAGAATTTTTTGAAGTATTTTTGTGTATCCCGAAACCTCCTCATGGTTTCGGGGTGCAAAGGTACGAAAAAAAATGCAATTACGTTGTAATATAAACGGATTTTTTTAATCTGATTTGTCTGTTTTTTAGAATTTTAGCCGGTTCCTAGTAGAAAAATGCTATGTGAAGTGCGCTTTTTGGTGCAATAAGTTTGAAATATGGAATAATTTATGTATCTTTGCACAAAAATTGCGAGAAAAGAATAACTAAATAATAAAATAACAACAAAACAAAAAATTATGTTTGAGAATCAACCAAAAGGTCTGTGGGCCTTAGCTTTGGCAAACACGGGTGAGCGTTTCGGCTATTACACCATGCTTGCTGTGTTCTTGCTTTATTTGCAGGCCAACTTCGGTTTTGAAACCGGATTGGCAAGTACTATTTACTCTACATTCCTGATGATGGTTTATTTCCTTCCTATCATCGGTGGTATCGCAGCCGACAAGTTTGGCTTTGGACGTATGGTTACCACAGGTATCTTCATCATGTTCATTGGCTATCTTGTTCTCTCACTTCCTCTTGGCAAGGAAACTGTTGCCGTTGCTGCTATGGGTATTTCACTTATTCTCATCGCTTTGGGAACCGGTCTGTTCAAGGGTAATCTGCAGGTGATGGTAGGCCGTCTCTATGATGAGCCACAGTATGCCAGCAAACGTGATTCCGGTTTCTCACTCTTCTATATGGCTATCAACATCGGTGCTATGTTTGCTCCTACTGCTGCCATCAAGATTATGAAGTGGGCGCAGGAGAGCCTGAGCGTGTCGGTGGAAGATTCATACCACTTCGCTTTCGCCGTGGCTTGTGCTTCACTGATTTTCAGTATCGCTATCTACTATGCCTTCAGCTTTACATACAAGCATGTTCTTGCTTCTGAGACCAAGAGTAAGGATGATAAGACTTCTGCCAAGGAGACAAACGAACTTTCTAAGGCTGAGACCAAGGAGCGCATCATCTGCCTCTGTCTCGTATTCGCTGTGGTTATCTTCTTCTGGATGGCTTTCCATCAGAACGGTAATACATTGACACTCTTTGCCCGCGATTATACACAGAAGACTTCAGAGGGGCTGCAGTCAATGGCGTTTGATGTTACTAACCTCGTAGCCTGCATCTTCGTGGTCTACGGTTGTTTCGGTCTGGCACAGAGCAAGACTGGCAAGGGTAAGGGCATCTCTCTTGGCGTCATCGTTGCTGCCATCGCTTTCCTCTTCTACAAGTACAGCAACCTTGAAGGTGCCGTAGATGTTGAGGCTCCTATCTTCCAGCAGTTCAACCCGTGCTATGTAGTGGCATTGACACCAGTGAGCGTTGCTTTGTTCTCATGGCTTCACAAGATTGGCAAGGAGCCTACATCGCCAGAGAAGATTGGTTTGGGTATGCTCGTAGCTGCTCTCGGTTTCGTATGGATGGCTGTAGGATCTATGGGACTGGAGCTTCCTTTGACCCAGGGTGATGCGGCAACAGAGGGTACACGTGTAAGTGCCAACCTCCTCATCTCTACCTATCTCATCCTCACCTTCGCCGAGCTTCTGCTTTCTCCAATCGGTATTTCGTTTGTATCGAAGGTAGCTCCTCCAAAGTATGCTGGTTTGATGATGGGTCTCTGGTTTGGTGCAACAGCCATCGGTAACCAGTTGGTTATGATTCCTGGCATCATGTGGGGTCAGAACTTCAACCTCATTGCCATCTGGGGTGTTCTCGCAGGTATCTGTCTGGTTTCAGCTCTCTTCATCTTCTCTATCATCAAGAAGTTGAATCGCGTAAGCTAAATCTTAGAATTATAATATATAAAAAAGGCTTGCTTCATTTTTCGAAGCAAGCCTTTTTTATCATATTTCCAGAAAAAAACATCTTTTTCTTTGCTAGTTTGAAAAGAAAGTTGTATTTTTGCAATGTTTTAAATATAAAAGCGTATGACAGCTCGGGAAGATAGAGAAAAGTTAAGGTCTAGCCGCGAGAACTTAAGTAAATTCTTCTATGATTTGGCTAAGGCTACTTTCACAGCTATGGTTGTGGGAGATGTAGTAACTATGTTTTTAAAGGAAGATGTAACAACTATTAGTGTTTGGCTCTTTGTTACTGGTTTAGTTACTACAAGTTTGTTGTCTACGATTGGGTACAGAATTTCTAAATTGTAAAGATATGGAAGCATTAATTATGACATTGGCTGGTACTGGAGTAGTAGCTTTGGTATTAAATATTTGGTTAAGTACCAAATCTGGTAAAAAATGGCTTAAAAGTCTTTAAGGAAAAAACGAGGTATCAGGCGTAACCTGTTACCTCGTTTTTTTTCGTTTTTAATATATTATTTCTTCAACCACTTGTCTAACCAGCCGAAGAAGGTGCGCTGCCAGAGCACGCCGTTCTGTGGCTTCAATACCCAGTGGTTCTCATCAGGATAGATGAGGAGTTCGGCTGGGATGCCACGCATGCGGGCTGCATTGAAGGCGCCCATGCCCTGGTTGGCATTGATACGGTAATCCTTTTCGCCGTGGATGCAGAGGATTGGAGTATCCCACTTGTCTACAAACTTATGAGGACTGTTCTCGTAAGTCTTCTTGGCGTTGGCACTCTGGTCCTTGTTCCAGTAAGCATCCTCGTATTCCCAGTTAGAGAACCAAGCCTCCTCTGTATCGGTGTACATGCTCTCCAGGTTGAAAGCACCATCGTGAGAGAGGAATGCCTTGAAACGCTTGTTGTGATGACCGGCGAGATAGTATACTGAGAAACCACCGAAGCTGGCACCTACACAACCCAAACGATCCTTGTCTACGTAAGGAAGATTGTTGGCAGCATCATCAATAGCTGAAAGATAATCGTTCATGCACTGGCCTGTCCAGTCGCCAGAAATCTCTTCGTTCCATGCGCTTCCGAAACCAGGGAGACCGCGGCGGTTTGGCAATACGACTACATAACCGTTGGCTGCCATGATCTGGATGTTCCAGCGGTAGCTCCAAAACTGGCTTACCGGACTCTGAGGACCACCCTCGCAGAAGAGAAGGGTAGGATACTTCTTGTTGGCATCGAAATTAGATGGCAACATGATCCATACCAGCATCTGCTTGCCGTCGGTAGTCTTTACCCAACGCTGCTCACACTTACCCATATTCAACTGGTTCAGAATATGGTCGTTCTCGCGGGTAATCTGCTCTACCTTGGTACTCTTGGCATCCTTGCCTGGAGTTACGATGTAGATATCTGTAGGATGACTCATGCTAGCCTTGGTAGCAAGAAGCTTGTTGCCGTTGTTGGCAAGCGAGATGCTTCCGTAGTCAGCCCACTCGTTGGTAATCTGCTTTACTTCGCCCTTGAAGTTTGCCTGATAGAGGTTCAGGGTTCCGTGCCATACACCGATGAAGCTGAGGCTCTTGTTGTCCTTGTTCCATACGAAGCCCTCTACGTTAGAGTCGAACTTCTCTGATACATAGTTCTTCTTGCCGGTAGCGAGTTCGTAAACACAGAGGCGGTTGCGGTCGCTCTCGTAGCCATCGCGAGCCATGCTCTGCCAAGCGATGTACTTGCCGTCAGCAGAGAACTGAGGGTTCACGTCGTAACCCGGATTGTTCTTCAGATTCTCAGGAGCGTTGACAGCCTGGTTCTTCATGCTCTTGGTAGCATCAATCTTAGGCTCAACATAGCCAGCCTCCTTGCAGAGGTTCTTGGTCTCGCGCGTACCTATATTATATAGGTAGATATCTGAGTCGGTAGAGATGGCATACTGAACGCCCTCTTTCTTGCGGCAGGTATAGGCGATGGTCTTGGAATCCGGACTCCATGCCAGCTGCTCGATGCCACCGAATGGAGCCATAGGGCACTCGAATGGTTCATCCTTCAGGATGTCTTCGCCGGCATTGATGGTACCGTCTTCAGCCACATCAGCCACGAAAGGATGGAGAAGGCTCTCTACGTAGTGGTCCCAGTGGCGATAGTTCATATCAGTTACGAGACGGCCGGTAGCCAATGGAAGATCAGAAGGATTCTCCTTGATGGTTCCGTGGTAAGGGAGTTCCTTGATGAGGATTACCTTCTTGCCGTCAGGAGAGAAGCGGAAACCCTGGATGCCCAACTTGTCGTTGGTGAGCTGCTTTCTGCCTGTACCGTCAGGGTTCATGCTCCAGAGCTGTCCGTCGCGGATGAAGGCAATCTTCTGTCCGCCCTGAATCCAGGCAGCATCTGTTTCGCTCTTTGCATCGGTGGTCAATGCCTTCTTGTTCTTGCCGTTGGCATCCATGATGAAGAGCATCTGATGACCCTTGTTCTCCTTTACACTGTAGTAACCCACCTGGTACACCACCTGCTTGCCGTTAGGCGAAGCTTCGGCGCCACCGATACGTCCCATTGCCCAGAGAGCCTCAGGAGTCATCAGGTGGTTTTCTACCTTGATGTCATTTTTCTGAATCATAGTCTGTGCATCAGCTGCTGTGCCCATCGTGAGAGCTGCAGCAGCTAAAATCATAGCTTTAATCATGTTTCTAATTTTACTGTTATAATGTTGCTTTGTTGTTATGTATCCTATTTGTCCTAAATCTGATCCAAAGCCTGCTTGATATCATCGAGGATGTCTTCTACATCTTCGATACCTACAGAGAGGCGAATCAGATCTGGCGCAACACCTGCTTCCTTCAGCTGCTCTTCGCTGAGCTGGCGATGGGTGTGACTGGCTGGATGGAGCACACAGGTGCGGGCATCGGCTACATGGGTTACGATGTTGATCATGTCGAGAGAATCCATAAACTTGATGGCTGTCTCGCGATCTCCCTTCAATCCGAAGGCGATAACACCGCAGGTGCCGTTTGGCATATACTTCTGGGCAAGCGCATGATACTCATCGCCCTCCAGACCGCTATAGTGAACCCAAGCCACACGCTCATCGTTCTGCAGGAACTCTGCTACCTTCTGTGCATTGGCACAATGCTGGCGCATACGGAGGTGGAGACTCTGAAGACCGAGGTTGAGGATGAACGAATTCATTGGGGCAGGGATGCTGCCGAGATCGCGCATCAGCTGAGCTACGAGTTTGGTGGTGTAACCCATCTTGCCGAAAGCCTTCACATAGGTCAGACCATGGTAGCTGTCATCCGGTGTGCAGAGACCTGGGAACTTATCAGCATGAGCCATCCAGTCGAAGTTGCCGCTGTCTACTACCACGCCACCTACCTGTGAAGCCGTACCATCCATATACTTGGTGGTACTGTGGGTAACGATGTCGGCACCCCATTCGAATGGGCGGCAGTTGATAGGCGTAGCGAAGGTGTTGTCAACGATGAGAGGCACCCCATTCTTGTGAGCAATACGTGCAAACTTCTCGATGTCGAGTACTGCGCAGCCCGGGTTGCTGATGGTTTCGCCGAAAACAACCTTGGTGTTAGGGCGGAAAGCTTTCTGGATTTCTTCTTCGCTATCGTTCGGATTCACGAAAGTACACTCAATGCCGAGTTTCTTCAGGGTTACGCCGAAGAGATTGAAGGTACCACCATAAATCTCATTAGATGTAACGATATGGTCGCCCGCTTCGCAGATGTTGAACACAGCATAGAAGTTGGCAGCCTGACCGCTGCTGGTTAATACGGCTCCCACGCCACCTTCGAGTTCGGCAATCTTCTTAGCCACAACATCGTTGGTAGGGTTCTGGAGACGAGTATAGAAGTAGCCTTCCTTCTTCAGGTCGAAGAGCATAGCCATCTCCTCAGAGTTGTCATACTTGAAAGTAGTGCTTTGATAAATTGGCACTTCAATCGGCTCACCATTTTTTGGGGTATATCCACCCCTCACACATATAGTGTTTACTGATAGTTTCTTTGTTTCCATATTGTGTTAAAATTATACCTTACTTGCATATTACTTGCATTCCTACTTCTTTGCAAGCAAATCCATTAGCTGCTTGATTTGAGCATCCTTGCTCTCTACTTGCTTGCGCAGGTCTTCAATCTGTTCTTTCAGCAACTCTACTTCTTTCGAATCATTATTGCTAACAATCTGTTTATTGTGATGGGCATTATCCTCGTTCACCATATTTATATTAGGTGTTCTGTCTTTACCGAAAACCCAGTCACTTGGACTAACGGCAGCTTTATCATCAAACATTTCGCCATCAGAATTTACTAGCCATTCTTTTCTCAGACCTAGATTGTAGCAAATCTTTTGAATATCATTCTTGGTGAAAGAATACTTTGTATTACTTTCGCTCATCTTTTTATTAAGATTAGCTTGGTTTATGTCTATCACCTTGCAAAACTGAGACATCGACTTGAATTTACTTATATCGAAGCAAAACTTTAAGTTCTTCGCAATATCATTCATAATTCTTAAAATCTGTTTAGAAATTACACATTATGCGCCACCTTTCGTAAATAAAGGTTAAATAACCAAGAATAACAAAACTTTCTCTTCAAAAAGTTTGGTTATTTGAAGTTATTTCCGTACCTTTGCAATCGTTAATCAGTTACAACACTGATAGACGAAAAAGGTGGGACGGAGTTCAAAACACCGTCTAAGCTATTTATCCACTGCAAAGATAGTTATTTAACTTCGTTCCACCAAACTTTTTTGGTTAAATATAGTTATTTGAAGAGAAATAATGAAGATAGAATATAATCAAGAAGAGGTTCGTCAGAGGGTTGCAAAGGTTATAGAGTTGGGCAACTATAAGTCCACAAGGTCGTTTTCGATTGATGTTGGTCTCGATTGCTCTAACCTATCAAAGATGCTAAGAGGTAAGCAGAATTTTACCAAGGCAGCTATGATGGCTATTTGCTCTAACCTAAAGGTTGATTTACAATGGCTCGCCTACGGAAAAGGTGATGCACCTGTAATGATAGGTCAGATAGATGACGCAACACAATTACGAATCGAAAAGGCAAGACTTGAAGAACGAGTACAATGCCTAGAAAACGAAAAAGCATTTCTGCAAAGGATGCTTGAAAAGTAATAGGAGAATAATAAAATGGCAACACCGAAGAAGAAAGTAGTGGTCGAAAAGATTGCTAAGAAATGGCTATCAACTGATGAAGCTGCATCATACATAGGTATGGGAAAGTCGTTCATCGTTGAATTGAGAAAGAGCGGAAAGCTACCACACTGCATGATAGGTCACTCTGCATTCTTCCTCGCAAGCGATATAGATAATCTGCTTGAAAGCCATCGTGTATATTAGAGTTCTGTTGTTTAATATCACCAAGTGTGGTGGATGGGCGAGTTTTTAACTATTTCTTTTATATGCTCGCCCAATATGGTTTCATAGCTCAGATGGTTAGAGCGGTCGGCTGTTAACCGATAGGTCGTAGGTTCGAATCCTGCTGAAACCGCAATTCTTTTAGAATCAGATTATCACTACAAGTGATGAAACTGAAAGCTAGAGAAGAGTTCTTTGACATATTGACGCACAGAATATAGTATGCGTGGAAAAGAAGTAGCCGGAGAGCATCAATGGATGCCGTGACCTGGCGAAAAGGACGCACGACATACGAAAAACTAGTCAGTAATAGATATTACATAGACTATACCGATGAACTATGCTGAAACATCAGCACAAGCAAAGGGCATAATATAGGTCTGTATCGTTTGCTATGTAGTATTCTAGTCGAAGTATGTATTATTGCCATCTTACGTGTAAGATATTTATAATATGTATGGAGTGTCATACGGAACGTCAATGCTAGCTGTATCGGGAATACGGAAACGATTAATATCGTGGCATTCACAAACGACAGAAAGTTCCATGGTTTTAGATACATAAAACAGCAGGGTATGGTGTAAGTGGTATTCTTGCACACCTCGCACAATAGATGATACCTCTTTTTATCGTGTGAGATAGTGGCGGTTCGATTCCGCCTCCCTGCACAAATTTTCAATTATTATTAGATAGTACAACGTTTATTACGAATATAGAAGTCTAGCTAACTCTGAACAGAGTTAAGTCAAAGAATGAGACTTAAACACTACTTAAAGTAGAGATTACTTTCTCAATACTTTAATTAAATAACAACAAAGAGATGTTTAGTGTAAACGGAAGCACGTCATACAACTTGAAGATACCGTTCTTATCGTATGGAAGTGTTGGTTCGAATCCGACAATATCTCCAAAGTTCTAAATGTTTTTGCATAAATATTTTATTTGATTACTTGTTTGTTTATATTTTAATTAACAAAATTTGAATTTGAATTTGACAATGATGGCAATGCAGTCTGTCTGTGAAGATAGGCTGCACAAATCGCAGGTTGGAGCAGTGGTAGCTCGCTAGGTTCATGTCCTAGAGGTCGCAGATTCGAATTCTGCACCTGCAACACTCATTTTTTTGGTTATAAGGTTATAAGGTAAAGTTGATTAGTTTTCTAAATTTTAGCATCAAGTTCGTGAGAATATGATGCTTCTGGTTCTATGGTGTAACGGTAGCACAAGAGATTTTGGTTCTCTTAGAGATTGTTCGATTCAGTCTGGAACTACTCAATATCAATACATTTTTTATTATTAATTATCTTTCATACTTGTATGACAGCTTGTGAAAGTAGTTGTACTTTATTTGGAATCGGCACTTTTTAAGTGCTTTGTTTACTTAAATAATTTATTTTTTCTCAACTGCTTGGGATAAGTCGTTGAGTTTTGCCCTTAAAGTAATTAGGTAATGCGCTACATACGTAGATTTAATGCTCCGACCAGTATGTAGAGAAGATGGCTCGATACCATCTAAGGGCGCATTTTTTACTTTGTCATAAGAAAATGATTAAATTTTAAAATTAGGCTGTTTTTCCTTGGCGGTCAGATTATTAAGTTAGTCTGCCGCCAAGGTTTTTAAGCGAAAAGAACATGAAGATTATATATAGTATAAAGGTTCACAGAGACCACTTGAAAACGCTGCAAGGTCTGAAATGCTTGCAGTCTGTTGATGTCGGTGAAGATGGCAAGTCAATTACTTGTCAGTTCAAAGACAACAAGACTAGAGGTTGTCTGATTGCTCATACAAATGATTGGCTTGTTGAATTTGCGACAGGAGAATGGCAGAAGTTTGGTGATGCTGCTTACCAACAACTAGTTTGGAATCCGAACAACGTATCTAAAGAATATTAGCTATGGCTGCTGCTAGGGTTATTCAACACAAGTACACATCGAAAGATGGTACTGAGTACGATAGTAAAGAAGAATATCTGTATCACCAAATTCTTCTTACTGATAAACGAGTTTCTTGTATTCACAGACAAGTAAAACTCAGTATATTCAAATCCCTTTATATGATTGTGCCGAAACAGCTCAAAACAAAGGTTCGGTACGATAAAAGACTGATGGTTAGCGGTCATAGCTATAAACCAGACTTCATATTTTGGGAAGATAAAAAGTTGATTGTATGTGATGTGAAATCTAAGTACACCCATTCTCTCAGGGAGTTCAGAATAACTGCCAAGGGGTGTATCAATAAGATTGTTGCACACAACAAGAAACGTCATAATGGTGAGCCGTTTGTGGTTTTTCGTGAAGCTATCCATATCAAGAAGAACGAATGGAAGATAATCGACTACCCACCTGACGGAAATAGTTATTGTGAGATTTAATTCATTCATAATTTATTTAAAATTTATAGTTAGTTATGTAAACCGCCCCTACGCCGACTAAGGTTGCCGTAGAATAGGATGTGGAGTTGCTCTTTGGGCAAGAGTATGAATCGAAAACGCACCAAGGGGAAATAAAACCTCTCGTAAGTTTGGCATGTGGTGTGTCTTTTGAAACCTCGGAAACGAAGCATCCTTTTAAAAACAGTTTAATAGATGAATACAAAAGAATTAGACGGTTATCTGAAATTTCTCTCAGAAAAACAGACTGCCGTTCAAGAAAGCGGTTTTGACGTTGAGGATAGTGATTTGAGTCCTCAACTATTCCCATTTCAAAAGTATTGTGTTAAGCGAGCATTGAAAGCTGGTCGCTTTGCTATGTTTGAAGACTGTGGATTGGGAAAGACGTACCAGCAATTAGAGTGGGCACAACAAGTGGTTAACCACACTAATAAACCTGTTCTTATTCTTGCGCCATTGGGTGTTATAGGTCAGACAATCAAAGAAGGAGTTCATTTCGGCTACAAAGTAACTGAGATTGCTCTTACGACATTCGACCAGGACTTGGATGCTGGTATCTATATTACCAACTATGATAATATGGATAACATTGATGCTTATCTGTTTGGGGGGGTCGTTCTTGATGAGAGTTCAATATTGAAGAACTTTGCAGGTAAGACAAGAACCGCTCTTATTGAGGATTTCAAGAATACACCTTATAAGTTGTGTTGTACTGCAACGCCTTCTCCAAACGACACAACCGAGCTTTGCAATCATGCAGAGTTCTTGAATATTATGACAAGAAACGAAATGCTTGCGATGTACTTTGTTCATGATGGCGGTTCTACATCTGATTGGAGACTGAAAGGTCATGCACAACAAGATTTTTGGGATTTCGTTTCTACTTGGGCAGTAATGCTCAGTAAACCATCTGATATTGGTTTTAGCGATGATGGATATATTCTTCCACCAATGAATGTTATTGAAGACTACATCGTTACCGAGAAGAAAGATAACGGTGCTCTCTTTAATGATATGGCAGTGTCTGCAACGGATTTCCATAAAGAGCTTAGAAGAACTATCAAGCAACGTCTTGAAAGAGTTGCTGAGATTGTTAATGCTTCTTCTGAGAATTGGATTATCTGGATTGGGCAAGATGAGGAAGGTAAGGTTCTTCGTGAGCTGATTCCCGATGCAGTTGAGGTTAAAGGTAGTGATAGCAAGCAATACAAGAAAGATAAGTTGCTCGGATTTGCCAATAACGAGTTCAGAGTGCTTGTCACTAAGTTGAAGATTGCATCATTCGGTCTTAACTATCAGAACTGCCGTAATCAGATGTTTGCTTCACTTGATTTTTCATTTGAAGCTACCTATCAAGGTATCAGACGTTCATATCGTTTCGGTCAGAAAGATGAGGTGAATATCCACATCATTACTCTTGATACGATGCAGAACGTGAAATCATCATTCGAGGAAAAGCAAAAGCAGTTCCTCGAAATGCAGAAGTCTATGACCGAAGCTATGTGTCGTAACATCAATAATCAGATAAAGTTAAAGAAGATGGAAGTTGATAATAAGTATCAATCAAAAAACTGTGACATTCGCCTAGGTGATTGCGTACAGCTCATTCAGAATGTTCCCGATGAGAGTATAGGTTTCTCTATTTTCTCTCCACCATTTGCGGAACTTTACACATATTCCGATAAGTTGGAAGATATGGGTAACTCAAAGGACTATAAGGAGTTCTTTACTGCCTTCAAATATCTTGTTAAAGAACTATACAGAGTTCTTTGGAGCGGTCGTAACGTTGCTGTTCATTGCATGGACTTGCCTATCCAAAAAGGTAAGGAAGGATATATTGGGCTTCGTGACTTCTCTGGTATGATTCTTGAAGCATTCCAAGAAGTAGGTTTCATTTATCATTCAAGAGTAACGATTTGGAAGAATCCTGTAACCGAAATGCAGAGAACAAAGGCACTCGGTCTTCTCCATAAGCAAGTAAAGAAAGATGCGGCTATGAGTCGTGTTGGCATCCCTGACTATCTTATGGTATTCCGAAAGGAAGGCGAGCATGAACACCCAGTTCATTGTGATATATCTGTTGATACTTGGCAGAAGTACGCTTCGCCAGTGTGGATGGATATTGATTACTCTAAAACACTTAATGGTATTAAGGGGCGTGACGAGAATGACGAGAAGCATATCTGTCCATTACAACTTGAAACAATCGAGCGAGCAATAACTCTTTGGAGTAACAAGGGTGATAAGGTTCTTACACCATTCCTTGGAATCGGCTCTGAGGTTTATCAGTCAATTAAGATGGGTCGCTTTGGTGTCGGCTTTGAATTAAAGGATAGTTACTTTAATGAAGCTGTAAAGAATTGCAAAGCTGCCGAGGCTGATACAAATGCACCTACATTGTTCGATATGTAGTTTTTCATTTGCCCTTATATATGCTCACGTGAATCGGTGCGGTGGAACTTGCGTGAGGTTCACTTTGTAATAGTCTGAGCACTGCACCGATTATTCTTTGGATATTATTTTCTTTCATAACCAAGCCCAACCGATGATAGTGTTCCTTGGGCAAGAACGATAATGGTACGACACTGCTAGAAATAGTAGCACTCTTGAAATTTGGTGGCTATCATCGGTACTTTAGATGTCTTTAGAGTAGGTCAATGTTTAACGAGCCAAGGCAGTTCCGACCGACCATCGGGAAATAGTCAATACAATCCTTGTAGGATTCATCACTTAAATTTTGCCAACTGCCGAGGCTCATTTTTTTCAAAGTATGGGAGGTGTATAATGGCGAGATTAACGATTGAAGAATTAAAGAAAGACCCATTGACAAAAGGCGATTTTGAGCGTATGAAAATTATGGGATTAGACCCAAATGAGCCTTGGGCGTTAGTTTGTAAGATATTGGATTTTTGTGACGATGGTTACTTTAATATGAGAGCTTTGAATCTATTCTCCATATATGTAACTGGTTACTTCGATTGTTATCGTAGATTAAATTCTGAAAAGATAGAAAAGATTAAAAAAACTTTTGGATAATGAAAGGTATGTATTATATATGCTATCTTGTTGTTATGCTTGTTCTTGTAGTTGCTGCTGAGATAATTAACTTCACAAGCAAGGCTGTATGCGGCAAGAAAGTTATCAAATATTTTGAATTATGATTAGCGAGTATAGAAAGAAATTGATTGCAAGCGGCATTCCTGAAGGTGTCGTAAAGCGAGCATACGATTTTGTTGAAAAATCAGGGATAGGCGAAGAACTTGTTGGCAAGGAAGCTGAACTATGTCAGCTTTTCAAAGACTTTGCTGTAACTGCATATATCACAGGTGCTATAGAACAAAAAGAAGAAATACTCAAAAAGTTAATGGATAAATAATCGGTATGAGTATAATTTTATTTGCGCTTGCTGCAACCGCTCTTATGTTCGCAGTTGTTGGTGCAATAGCGATGATGCTAGGTCTGGATAAAGAAGATTAGCAAAATGAGAAGTGAATCAAGACGCAGCCAGCTCGACCACGAAAGATATATGAGAAATCGTGAAGAAAGACTGCAAAAGCAAAGAGATTATTACAGAGATAATACTGAACTTTGCAAGGCTAGCGTAAAGCGATGCAAAAAGAAAAGAGTAGAAAGAGAAAGATTATTATTGTTTAATTAAATATGTAGCTATTATGGCAAAAGACAAAATTAAGTTGGTTTTTGAGATTGACCGTTTTAAGGTTATCGGTTGTGTCGCACGTAACTGTGAGACAAAGGAAGAGTACGATGAATTGGTGAAAATCATCAATAGTACTGATGAGGTTGTTCGTAATGACGCAGAAGTCGAGAAGACAAATTGTGTACTGATTCTCGACCAGTTGTTACACGACAACGAGAACTTGGCTCTTCGCAAACGCCTGGAGAGCGAAAACGAAACACCCCACAATGGTGAAGGTGATGGTAATGGTGATGGTAACGTAAAGTGCATCGAAATCAAAGGCGAGGTTGCCAAAGACATTTTTGACAAACTAGCATCTTTGGCTGGAAAGGGAAAGGAGGATAAGTAATGAGAGTAAGAACTAGTACTTGGTATGAGACAAAAATCAAATACCAGAAGATGATGGAAGACTGCTCAGAGAAAGTAGTCAACGAACTTTATGTTGTTGATGCACTTTCTTGCACCGAGGCAGAAACATCTATCATTGACGAAATGAGTTGCTATATTAGTGGTGATTCTGCCGTTACAAGCGCAAAGGAAACCAACTATGGCGAGATTTTCTTCTCTGACTTGAATGATGATGATAAGTGGTACAAGGCAAAACTCCAGTTTATCACTATTGATGAAAAATCCGAAAAGGAGAAGCGTTCTAACGTTACTTACTTGGTTCAGGCTAAGTCGTTAGCACGTGCTCTTCGATATGTTGATGAGGCGATGGGCAAGACAATGATTGATTACGACATCGTAGGTCTCAACGAAACAAAGGTCTTCGATGTATTCGAGCATCACGCCCCATCTTCCGAAAACAAAGAGGAAAAGAATGAGTAGAATCGACAAACTTATAGCATCTATGCCGCCAAGAATGGCTAATGCAGTAATCCATCAACGCAAGTTACATGCTTGCTTGATGGAACTTACTACAAACAAGTCAAGAGAAGTGGCGGCTAGAGCTATTTTTCTGAATTACCAAGATGGTGATGGCAGAAAGTTAGGTACGATTCCATATTATTACGAAAGACCTACAACTACTGGTTCGGTAATGGTGGAAACGTACTTTAGTTATATTGATAGAGTACATTAAATCTCAAAGCTATGGCAAACAGTAAACTAGCAACTTTCTATAAAAGAAGCTGCCACGATTGTATATTTCTCCAAGTCTGCAAAGACCCTAATGCAAGCTACAATGGTGATTACGTTTGCAAAGATTGGGAATGGAAATACGAGTGATTAATTTTTAAAAGTTTTAACGTAAAATGAGTAATACACAAGTTGCGACACAACAAAACAATATGTCGCTCGGTGAGTTGATGCACTCACCTGCCGTAGTTGGAAAGCTCAACGAGGTTTGGAATAGCCCACAAATGGCTAATAGCTTTATGAGTTCAGTTATTAGTGTAGCTAACGGAAATCCACAGCTTCGCAATGCTGAACCTATGAGCATTATCGGTGCTGCTATGGTTGCTGCAACAATGCAGTTGCAGGTCATACCTACGCTTGGGCAGTGCTATATCATTCCTTATGGAAAGAAAGCACAGTTCCAAGTTGGTTACTTAGGGTTGCTCCAACTTTGCCAACGAAGCGGTCAGTTTAAGAAAATCCTCGCTGCTCCTGTTCACGAAGGAGAATATGTGTCAGGTGATGAGTTCGATGAAGAGTATGTCTTCGATAAGAAACAAAAGAAGTCAGATAAGGTTATTGGTTATATGGCTAAGTTTGAACTTCTCAATGGTTTCACGAAGGTTGCTTATTGGGATATTGAAAAGGTGAAGGCTCACGCTACAAAGTTTAGCCAAGCTTTCAGAGCTGGTTTCAATTCTCCTTGGAAGTCTGATTTCGATGCTATGGCTCAGAAGACGGTTCTCAAATCAATCTTGAAGTTTGCTCCTAAATCAATCGAAATGCAGAATGCGGTTACTTTCGACCAATCTGTTATCAATACCAATACTTCTGATGTTCAAGATTTGGATATTGATGCTTTTGCTCCAGAGTATGTTGATAACATCGAAAGCGAGAAGAAAGAGAATATTGCTGCAAAGGCTGCCGAAGCTGCTAAGGCTGATGCTGCCAAGAAGGAGGAACAGAAATGATTACCGACAATGTAGAACAGCGGAGTTTAACGTGGTTCAGAAATAGGGTCGGTCACATAACAGGTTCAAAGGTTGCTGACCTTATGAAGTCTGGTCGTAAGAAAGATGAGGTTTTCTCAGATACGGCTAAATCGTATCTTTACCAAATTGCAGGTGAACGTCTTTTCAATCCCGATTTCTTGAACGATGACGATATATTCCAAGATTACATCGACCAAGTCTCAGTGAATACAAAAGCGATGCAGTGGGGCGCTGATATGGAAGACCAAGCAAAGGCTTGTTTCTGTCAACTTCCACAAAACGAAGGAATAGAGATAGCAGATGTTTCTTCTTGTAAGCACGACACAATCCCTTACTTCGCAGCAAGCCCTGATGGTGCAATCTATGGTCGTGATGGTGGCGATATTAAGATTATTGAGGTTAAATGCCCTAACATCAATACTTATATGAAGTACCGCACGCTTATCCACGATGCTGCATCGCTCAAAGAAGTTGAGCCTAAGTACTACTGGCAGATGATGGCAGAAATGAGTTGTACTGGTGCTACTAGCGGTATCTTCATTACATACTGCCCTTGGTTATCTAAGCCTATTCATTGGGCTGAGATTGAGAGAAATGGAGACGATGTAATGCTTATGGAAGCTAGGGTTATGTTGGCAAACGAGTTTATTGACGAAATTATTAATAAGTAATAATGGAAATTCAAGGAAAAATTATTGTGGTGCTACCTGAAAGAAGTGGAACATCACAAAGAGGTAATCAGTGGCGTAGTATTACCTACGTGTTGGAAACACAAGAACAGTACCCTAAGAAATTGGCATTCGATGTTACAAACGACAAGATAGACCAATTAAATATTCAATTCGGCGAGATTCTTACAGTACAATTCGACATTAATGCTAGAGAATATAATGGAAGATGGTTTAACTCGATTAACGCTTGGAACGTTATCCGTCAGACACAGCAAGCTCCTACACAAGGTGGCGGTTTTAGTGGCAATGTTCAGTCTGGCGCACAAGCGGCACAACAAGCTATGGCAAGTTCTGCTAATGCTGCTGGCGTGGCAAACCCGACGAATCAGCAAAATCTGTTTCCACCTGAACAGCAGTCTGCACATCAGCAAGCACAGCAACGAGGGAACTCTGATGACCTTCCCTTCTAGTAGTGTAGAATTAATCAAACGAGCATTCAACGCTTATGTGGTTCAACCTGAAAAATGTGTTTGAACTTGAAACGTTTAGGAAAAAAGTAGCCGAGTTGGAGAACAAAGGCGCTATGGTAGAACTGAAAGAGAAACGTGGTCGTTCCTTAAATCAGAATGCATACCTTCATTTACTTCTATCAGCCTTTGCGCTTCAATACGGCTACACTCTAGACGAAGTTAAGACACATTTCTATAAGCTAGTAGTGAACAAAGATATTTTCCTCAGAGAAGGGATTGATAAATTCACAGGAGAATGCTATAAGTATCTTCGTTCTTCTGCTGACCTTACGAAAGACGAAATGAGCAAATCAATTTCTGATTTTAAATCGTGGGCAAAAGAAGAAGCTGGATTTGATTTCCCTGATTCTGATGAATATATCGCATTACTGCATATTCAGCATGATATAGAAAGACAACAAAATTACATACAATAGCTTATGATGTTACCAACTAACATACGTCAGAAGTCTAGCGAATTGTTCCCTAATGACGCAGAGAAACAGAGAATATTTCTTATGGGTGCTGCATTTTCGTTAGGAAACGATTTGTCGGATTTCGAGATTACTACAGAGCAAAAACAAGAAGAATATTATCCTTGTAAAGAAGCTCTTGAAATGTGGATTGCATACAAGAAAGAAAAACGTCAGACTTACAAGCCACGTGGGTTAGAAGCTCTTAAAAAGAAACTTCTACAGTTATCAAACGGAAACCCCGAATACGCAAAGGTTATCGTTGAGTATTCCATGGGCAACAACTATACAGGGTTGTTTGCTCCTAAAAATAATGGTGTGAATAGTTATGAACAACAGCAACGAACTTTCAACAAAATTAGTTCAATCCTTGCCGACTGAATGTAGCCAAGCGGTAGCAAAATATGGCAAACAATATGCGCTATTCTTGGAAAAATATCCTACTCTGCAAAATCGAACGGACGCCATAACTTCTATATATGATTCTGTAGCTAGAGGCGGTATGTCGTTTGTCAGTATTGATAAGTACTTCAAAGAGGGCGCAAGCGAGTTTTGGATTAAGATAATGCTCATTGACTTGTTTATGGTTATTGGAGCTATCGATTCAACTACTCCTTACCAGTTCAAGGCGATGGCACAGCGTATCAGACAAGAATACTATCACCTAACGCCTAGTGAGCTTACTAGATTCTTTTATGAGTTTTCTATGGGCGAGTATGGCGAAATCTATGTAGGAAAGACAGTAAATCCTCAAAAACTTTTTATTGCTCTCGAAAAATACATGTGTAAGCTTTATGAAAAGAGAGCTGAAATTGATTCTCAGAAGTTAGCTGAGAAACAGAAAAAAGAAGATGAGGAATCTAGGAGAAATGCAATATCCTACGAAGAACATTGCCGCTTAAAGGGTGTTGATATCGAAAAATCACCTCTTGAAAAGCTAAAGAGAAAACTTGAAAAAGAATCAAAACGAGACAGAAATGGCAGACGTAAGTAAAATGGCAGAGGAATGGCTCAGTGAGCATCCTGATGCGACAAAGAAAGAAATATGGTTGGCTGGTTATTGGAAATCTACCGATAACCGGTGTAACCGAACTAAGTAAATTTTAGAATTATGACGCAGAAAGAACGTTTTGAGAACGCTACCACCAAACAGGCGGTAGTGTTCATCTGTATCTACTCCTGGGTTATTGTGAGAAACCTAGGAAGAGTAATCAATAAGGCAGTTCACAAGCTGCCTTGGTTGTTCATCGTGGTAACGGTAGTAATATCTTTCATCGTTAGCTTCATCTTTATCTCTAAGGCTAGGGCAGAACGAGATAGCTACAACCAGAAGCTAGTACACGCAACACAGTAGCTTGATAGTTTCTATGCTGCATACGGAAACTTAAAATCAAAGTAATATGGACGGAATGGTAATCAATAATTTGTCTGCACAAGCAACTACAGAATGCGGACTTCTGCAACAAGAACTTCTCAAATCGTTTGTTGAGGCTGAAAAACAAAAAGGTATTACAGAAGGCTTAATGAAAAGATTGGCATCCAAAAAGATAGATGCAATATCAAATATGTATGGAAACGTACATGTTACCCATGATATTTTTAGAGGATGTTCATGTGATTTCAATATTGAGGTTATATGTGATGAAATTGTATTAACTCTAATATATTACGTTTCTAAGATACCTTTGGATGGGTTGTCTAAACACGACAGAATTGTTGCTAAACGTTACAATGAATATGTGTATAGCTATAATTCTGCCAATAATGTATCGTCTGAGTTCAAGACTTTCCATCCATGTGGTGGTCTTACTGGTAGTTGCTGCTGGAGTTTTTCTATTGATGATATTCTAGAAAGCGATTTCTTGACTAAAGGTATTCGTATTATCAGTAAATCTGATAGTCCGTTTCACATTTTTCTCAAATAGTAGTATATGAAAAAGTACAAACATACAATACTGATGATTCTGCTTATAATAGCAGTAATTATCGCAGGTTACGGATTTCTCTGCTTTATGGTTGAACATGTAGCACTCGCATTGCTGATGATGTTCTTCATCTGTTGTGCGTTTGCTATTGAAAAGGATATGTTATAGTATGCAGACAAATTGGAATCCAAATAATTCGTGTGTACTCGCAGGTATTCCTCTTGCAGTTCCATCGAAAGAACAGATAAGCAAACTCTACATGCTTTTCTATTCTATGGTAGGCGGCTTTGCTAAAATTGTCAAGTCTAACATAGATGAAACATTCAAACTGGTATCGGAAGATGAAAAGCTATTTAAGTTTGATGTAAAGAGAAGAATGACAGAGGCGAAGGAATTTTCCGATGAATTGATTGACTTATTCAAAGAACGAATGAAAGCTGACGGCATGTCTGAGATATGGGATAAGCTTACTTTTATCATCAAGTTCAATCTACAAGATGATGTAAGGAAATGTTATTACGCACTCGATAACCAATTTCTAAAGCATCATATCGAAAGGCATAAGATGTACACAATGACTGTTATGTCTGGAATATTGAGCGGAATGCTTGAATTTTCTGTTTCTGCATTTAAAAAGACAATGGATGAATATAATGGTTCTTGGGCAACAAATATAGCCGAATACTTTATTATCCCAATTAAGGGTGTTCATTCTCGTATGCGTAATGCAGTGGAAGCTATATATCCTGAATCTGTAGATAAGAAAGTGTTTTCAGAGTGCCCTGACAAACTCTCTCTAGGATTCGAAATCATCGGGGAAAAGGTGCTTGATTATAAACGTGCCGAAAAAGCACTTGCAGATGCTTGTATATTCAGTGGTCTTAATCTTGATATAAACGGAATTATCGTAGATGGAGAAGACGCACAAGATAACACTGGCACTCCTTGGAATGAAGCTCAATTAAGAGCATTGAAAACAGGTTACCCAGACTCCTCTAACAAAGATATTGCTAGAATAGTTGGCAGAAGCGTTTACGCGGTCGCTAAACAAGCTAAGAAACTCGGATTGAAGAAATGTGAGGAGTATCTTAGAGAAACTAGAATAGCTAACTTAAAACGTAAGAAAAATGAAAAAGATTCCACAGCTGTATACAAAGAACAGTAAAGGTCGCTATCAGGAATACAAGATTCCTGACCTCGATATATCGAAGACGTTCTATCGAAAGATAAATGGAAAGTATGAACCTACGAATATGCTATTGTATGACTCTATAGAAGAGGGTGTATGGGTAGTTACTCGACAGTCTTCAATAACTAACATTATTCGTGCAGATTATCTTCGTGAGAGCTTCCATCTTGACAAAGCTGCCGACATTGAGCGTTTTCCTCTGTCTAAGATGGGGCACATCAAGAAGGTTGCAGAACGTATCATTGATGAGCTGAGACTTGGTAATACAGACACTAGAGTCATGACAAACAATGAGCTTATCAAGTTGGTTGTCGGACTTGTTTACAAATACAACGAGGAGGTGTAACTATGGAAGATTTACCTATTGGGTCAGAAATCGTCTTAAAGGTGGTTGAGACAGAGAAAGAAGAATGTAATGGCTGTTTTTTCGATGAGATATGTAACAATATCTATGAGAATGTTTGCGGAGATTTTGACTGTAGCGCAAGCACTAGAAAAGACGGAAAGGCTGTTCAATTTAAAAGAGTAAAGTAATATGGAGACAAAGATTAATATAGCGGAAATCCTAAAGGATAAACCACAAGGTATAAGATTATACTCACCTATATTTGGAAAGTGTTGTTTAAATACTATTAAGAAAAAATGTAAATTCCCGATTAAAATAGAAGTTGGAACAGCAAGAGTTATATATAGTTTCACTTCTGATGGTAAGTATTCTGTATCATGTAAAGATGGAGAAATGTTGTTGTTCCCGTCTAAGGAAATGCAAGACTGGTCTAAGTTCCAATGGAAAAAAGGTGATGTACTGGTAAGTAATGATGGTAGTACAGAAGTTATCTTTGATAAATGGTACGATGATACCTATACCAATTTCTATTGTAAGCATTACCTTAATAGTGAAGATGAAAATAATATTAAGTATAATGAAGCCTTCCTTTGTACAACTGAAAGATATTCTCTTGAAGATAAGAATTCCGTCCAGACCTACATCAACACCATCGAAGAGAAGTTGGGCGGACAACTCAATTTTGAGGCTTTGGAGATTGAGAAAGCTCAGTCAAAAGTCGAACTGAAGTCATTGGATATGGTGTTGGTGAAGGATTACAAGGATTCAGAATGGTATTTAGATACTTTTGAAAGTATGGTGCCTAATTGTATATATCCTTATAAATGTATGATGAATCTCTGGAAATACTGCATTCCTTACAGAGGAAACGAGCACTTATTAGGTACAACTAAAGATGTGGAGGGCTAGATATGGATATAGGGAAATTAATAGGAGAAAGACATCTGTCCCATCTATAGATTTCAATCAAGTAGTTAAGAGTGATAACCTCCGATACTGGAGAATTAGCAATGCTACTTGGGAGAAAGATAAAGTAGAACTTCATATTACCTTTGAAAAAGATGGTATACAAAGTTCCTTAGATAAAAAGTTTGATACAATAATGGAAGCTGTTGGATATTTCTACAACTTTCTTAAAACAATTTGATTATGATAGACGATAAGAAAATAGAAGCTGCTGCTAATAAGCATATTGAGACAGAGTATGCTAGATACAATAGTGGCGAGGTTGAGGAAGAAATGATTTGTCTTAGGGGCAAAGATAGCTTCAAGGCTGGTGCTAAGTGGATGCAAGAAGAGTTCTTGAAGAACTTGTTGCATCCTGCTAACGAAAAGCCGAAACGCAGATGCAACTATTTATTGCTTCATTACAAAGACAAAGAAGAAGAATGTTTTGAAGCTGATGTCGTCGATACAAAGGCTTGGGATTGTTACATTAAAGGCTCATTAGTAGAATATATCAATATTGATGATTTGTTCCCAAAGGAAGGAGGTGAGCAATGATTAGAGACGATGCAAAGATAATTGTAACATCAACTGATGTATTACTTAAAGAAGCCTTGACTAGTGAAGAAATCAATGCAATCAATGAAGTTCATATGTATAGAGGTTATGATTGTATTCCGCAACTAAAGTATGCTGGCAACCCTCCTAGTGGCAAGGAAAAACGTAGAACTAGAAGGATGTTGGAACTCAGAAAAAGAAAGGGTAGATTATGATAGACATAAAGAAGAAAATCCAAGCCGCCAGAGATTACGCAAGCAAAAGCTATCGTGTAATCAGAAAGGTTAGCAAAAACGGCTTTATGGTTCAAAGAGATAAAAATGCCGATAAGCATTTCTTGGATGGCATTGATTGGGCAGAGAAAGAGATATTCAAAGATTTGCTTCACCCTGCTAGCGAAGTTCCACGTAACGACAACGGAAAGGTTCTTGCGTTCTCAAGAGTATTCTGTAATAGAAAACTCTACGACATGAACGCTATGCTCGATAAGACTACTTGCAATACATATCAAGAAATGTGGGAAGAGCAAGTCTATATGTTCCATTTGTCTGATTGGATATTCGTAGATGAGTTGTTTGACTTGATTACGAAAGGAGGTGAGCAATGAAAGAGCTTAAAGTTGGAGAAAGAATCACTCTTGAAGCAGTTGAGCAAAATGGTTGTAGAGGTTGCTTCTTTGAGGATAATCCAGTATGTATAAAATTTGCATGTTGTGAAGGTGTACGCTCAGATGGAAAATCGGTAATTTTTAAAGAAGTTAAGGAGTAAAGCATATGAAACAGAAGTTAAGAATGATATGGCGAATCCTCCGTGACAGACAGGTTGTAGTAATAACCGAAGACCACGGAAAAATGTACTATAATTGGAGCACTAGAAGTATATCAGACGTACTTCAAATGTGTCACAAGGTATGTGAAATGGCTCTTATGATGGATAATAAAAAGTAAAGCGTATGAATACAAACAGCTATTTACGAATAGAAAATGGATTTGATATATCTAAGATAACTGGGGTTATTCCTCAGAATATTGGAGAAGGATTTCAGTTTAATCTCTCTGGTAAAACATATACGACTATGGGTAGCTATACTAAAGACAAAAAAAGACTCATGAATATCGAAATTAGTTCTTTTTGTGGTCTTTGTGGTGGAGCAATACATTATTACGCAAAATTTTATATTAAAGTAAGCAATGTGTGTGGTAACAGCTCGGTAAGTGGATATTTGGGTGGAATTGAAATTCCAAATGAATATCAAACCATCAAAGGGGAGTTTGTTAGACCACTCACTCAAAAGGAGAAAGATAAGCAACCAGACAGATGGGACTATTGGTATCAAGTAGGGGATTTAGTTAATGCCTTCGAATCTCTTGAAGAGATAGAGAATTTAATTAAAAAACTCAAAAAGAAGTTCTCTTCTAAGGAGTGGGAAGTTGAGATAAGACGCAATTATTAACCGCCCTCGGGCATAATTTTAAAGATATGACAAAAGAAGAATTAAAAGCAAAGGTTGCCAAGCAACAAAGTGTTATCAATGATGCTAACAATCAGATTTGTTCTGATGTGAAGGAGTACATCGAAAGTCTAACCATACAAGGTTGGTGACAAAGTGAGCTGCTCCAGATGTGATGTTTGTTGGATTAAAAGCATTGTTCCAGACCGAGGTTATAGAGGCTATAATGGCGAGATTGATGTAAGAATCAACCCTGCTAAAAAAGATGGCACTCGCTCCAATAGAGAGTTTGTACTATGGAGTATGGAAATTGATAGTATCAAAAAGATTAGTTAATCGCTTTTGGGCATAAATAGTAGTAATATGACAGTACAAGAATTAATTGATGAATTATCAAAGGTAGAGGATAAGACTATGGAAGTTTGCTTTCCTTATTCTCATGGAACACAAGAAAACGGAGAGCCTCTAAGTATAGCTGAAGTATCTGTGTACAATGATTGTGTTATAATTTATGATTAACCATCCTGCAAAGGATATAAATAGATAGTAATATGAATACAGAAAAATTAGAAAGAGCAAATATCTTAGCAAAGAGTTTAATTCCTAAAGTAAATGAACTCTTAAATATGTCTCCAAAATCAATGCGTAGTAGTCTTGCTGATGCTATTTGTGGGCTTTCAGAGTGTGATGAAGAGTTTAAAACAAAATTCAAGCAGCTTCTGAATGAAACAAAACAGAGATTTCAGAAAGAGTTTGATGAGATTTAGTAACTAAACATCCTTATAGGATTATAATATAAAGTAATATGGAACAAATTTCATTAGAAGACAAAGTTAGTAATACTTTGAAATGGCTCGCAAATCAAATTGCGTGTATCCAAGTATATAAAAAGTGGGACGAAGAATTTAAAAAGGAAAGTCTCAATAATGCTTGGCAAAAAGTTCAAGAACAATTTAAGAAAGACATTGATTGGAATGCTCTTACGGAAAGTCAGTGTAAGGCTTTACATTTTGGAAGTTGGCAATCCGAAGAAGATATTGAGGAAGAAATTTCTTGTTTACAATCTGAATTAGACAAGGGACACCTTACAAAGGAGGAATTTGATAAGAAGGTTGCCAACGAGAAAAATACTCTTGGACTTCGTTTGATTCCGCTATATCTCTACCCTTCATTGCCTATAGGTATCACCCTAACGTCTATTGGAGGAGAAGAGAGAGTTTTTGATGGCTCAAACATTAGTACTGATATTAGATTTGGATGCCTTGCATGGGGTATTAAGCCGAAAAAAGATTAACTAACAGCCTCTCCATTTTACAGGAGAGGGTAAAAAGAATAGAATATGGCAGAGATTATTTACTTTGGAACAAATGGGTGTTCCGGTCATTATCCTATTGGCATTGACAAAACGCTGACAGGGGCAGAGTATGAGATATGGTACGAATGCGATAATGAAACTTGGATAAATAATATCCGAAAGAATCCTGGTCGCCACGTTATCAAACATCACGGAGAGGTTTATACAAATTATGGTGTTCCGTTCTCTGTAGATGAAGATAGAGTTGGTGACCATACCGAACTATTTTGGAAAGGCATTCATACGGAAGAAGAAATCATCAGTTTGATAAAGACTAATCAATTTTTGGCAAGGCAATTCAAAATGGATGAGGCAATTAAAGATGTGGCAACAGTTTGTGGTGTCAGGTACAAAGATATTAAATCTGCGATAAACATGACACAAGTATTCGCAGGTGGTAAAAAGAAGAGAATATGAATGCAGATAAAATAACATTAGCTAGCTATATTGTATATCTCCAAAGTATGTATAGACGATATGGCAATATAAGTATTGCGCAACTAAAGCATATAGAAAGAATCAGAAAAAAGGAGGATAAGCAATGAACAAAGAAAAAATAAAATCAGCTATTGAAAAGACTATTCGTTATATGAATGGTAACTATTATTCAAAATTTGAAGAAAAAATGATTGTTGGTTACTTGGAAGGAGCACTTAAAGAGTTGGAGGACTGAGTATGATACAAAAGCAGACATGGAAGGACGAAATCAGAATTTTAATAACTGATGAAGAAAATCTTGGCTCAGTTCAAATAGGCATTCCGTTTTATGTTAGTAATATTTTCGGCAAAGCTGATGCTCTAATATATGCACTCTTTGTAGATAATAATCATAGAAGAAATGGTGTTGCACAACGCCTATTACAACTAGCAGAACAGCAAGCTAAGTTGAATGGAGTGAAGACCATCGGACTAGAATTTAATAAAGATGAATCTGATAGATTTGTCCTAGATTGGTATCTCCGTAGTGGTTATAAACCATTTAATAAGAAAAGTAATTTACTAATAAAAAAGTTGGAGGATTGATCATGAACAGAAATCAAGCTAAAGAATTTTATCCTATCCTACAAGCCTACGCAGAAGGAAGGGTAATTGAGTGTAGGACAAAACCGAGTGCCGTAGAAGGCTCAGATATTCCGAATAATTGGACGGAAATGACAGATATTGAGTTTTGGAATAATACAGAGTACCGAATTAAGCCAGAACCAAAGTACCGTCCATTCGAAAATGCAAAAGAATGCTGGGCAGAAATGCTCAAGCACCATCCTTTTGGGTGGGTAGTTGATACAAGGGATGGAGTTATGTATCTTATCCGATGTTTAGAATATGTATCAGTATATACTTCAATACAGTATTCATTTAAAGATGCTTTTGATAAGTTTGCATTTGCTGACCTCGTTCCTTTTGGCGTAAAAGTGGAGGAGGAATAAGTTATGGCATGGGTAGCAACTAATGGAAATGGTAAGGAATTTCTTTTTGAAAAGAAACCATACAGAAGTAGAGCTGGAGAATATGGATATTGGAATCCTACATATTCTGGTATCGGTGGTTGTGTTCTTATACCTCATGGAAGTATCAAGAAGCTCATCGGAAGAGAGTTATCTTGGAGCGATGAGCCAGTAGAACTTAAAGAAGAATAGTTATGTTTGGATTTTATGTTATTCTTACCCTAGCTATTCTGTATATAGCTTTTATGGGTGGAGTTATCGGTTATTTAATTGGTAAATATTTGAAAAAGAAGTAGCTTATGTATAGACCGATTACAATGTATCAGATTGTTTGCGATAGATGCGGAGGAGTATTTGGCGGTACAGATACTTGCTCTGCACTATTCAGTAACAAAGAAGTTGATATTGGTGACTACTCTGATTGGGAAATGATAGATGGTAAGCATTATTGTCCCGATTGTTATGAAGTAGAGGTCATTGATGGAGTGTATAACGTTAAAGCAAAATAGATATGAAGATAGAAAGCATCAAATTCAAGGCTAAACGTCTTGATGGTAAAGGATGGGTTTGCGGATATTTCTACGAGGAGAATGGTAATACATACATCATTGAGAATCGTCAGAAAGAAAGCAAGTTAAACAGAAATCTCACTTATCAGGTTGACCCTTCTACCGTCTGCCAGTTCACAGGGTTGAAAGATAGTGAGGGAAATGAGATTTGGGAAGGTGATATAGTGCATGACAGTTATGATCTTTTGTGTATAGACAATCTCTATGAGGTAGTTTATATTGAAGAAGAAGGAACGTTTGCCTTCAAGAGTTTAGATAAAGTTGACAATTACGAGCCATTTGTTAATTTATTTGAAGCTTATGTTGTTGGCAATAAATTCGATAAGGAGGACTAACGTATGAAGAGTAAGATTTTAGACTTAGCCAAGTCATACGGTTGTCTCTTTTTGATTTTCATAATAGGGGTAATTGGTTTTAGGATTTCTTTCAGCTTAGGAACTCCACACGAAAAAGAAGAGTTTAGTATAAAAATATTCACCAAGAAAGGGCACGACTATCTGCTTGTGGACACGAAACACGGAGTTTATGTTATTCACGCAGAGAGCTGCCCTTGTAAAAAAAAGAAGTAGCGTATGAAGATTAGACAAGCCAAGAAGATAATGAAGTGTTGCTACGGAAGTCCTAGCTATATTGGGATGATATTGGATGGATTGGACGTAGTGAAAAAGCTCCCAAAGATTAAGCAATACTGGGAGCCTAGATGGGCTTTGTATTATGCCACTAAAGGTGGCGGTCATGGCAGAGTTGATCATCGTATTGTAAAGGCAGAAAAGATTTCTGCAAGATATTCTCGCAAGCTAATGAATTGCCTTACTAGATGGGCTGGCAAAACTCCTTTCGATATTAGAGATATATTAGGTAGTTCAAATAAACTAAAAAAATATGACTTATGATAAGAGAAAGATATTATTACGCAGTAGCCGCCTTCATGCGTAAGGATGGCAAATTAACCTATACCTCAGTTACGAGTTCCGTTAAGGGGGAAGAGGAGGATATTAAGTTCTATCCTATCATGGACCTCATCACGGACGTAGAAGAGAAATTCAAGGATGATATGGTTAGCGGTACAACTCTCATACATAGCGTTATTGAGATTAGTAAAGAGGACTATGATGCCTACAATGATCACATTGCTAAAATGAACGAGAAGGAGGGTTAGCACATGACTTTTTGAATATTACTGTAGGTGAGAAGGAGTTTGATGAAATCAAAGAAGGCAAGGTAGGACTAGTATGTTTACCTTGCACCCCACGTTGGTGCCATACCCTTATCGAGGGTGTAAAGCCAATAATAAGATTAGACCAATTAACGGCCAGATTAGATAGTAATGGCAAACCTCATATTCAGTATGGAAATTCTGTTGACCATTACTTTAGGAAAATTGATTACGTACAGCTTTTCTGCAGGAATGGTTCTGAAATAAGAGCTCTCTTCAAGAAATGTGTCGGTTTCAGCATTGAGACTACTCAAACGAAAAAGGATAATGGCTTTATCGAGTTTAAGCCAAAAAACTTTGTTGTTCATCTAAAATAAACAAAATATGATTATGAAACAAGAAATGCAAAAAACAATCTTAAAGATTCAAACAGCAGTCGAAACTCTGACAAGACAGAAAGTTATCGACAAAAATGTGTATGACTTTATCCATGGAGAAATCAAATCTCTTTCGGAAAGTGTGGAGAATATAGAGGAAGTAAATAACCTAGATGAAACACTCCTTACCTTCACAGATAAGGAGGAGTATGTAAACCAGCATATCAACCTTGCTGATACATCTGTACTTTGCAAAGAGTTGAATAGAAGAAAGACATTGGTGACGATTTCTTTGTAGTAAAAACAGAGGGAAAATAAGTTAGCTTATGGAAAGATTAACTAAAGTAATGGATAAGTATTTATCAGAAGCAAAGAAGAAGGTTCTTACCCTCGCAGTCAGCAAGGAATGGTTCGATATGATAGTGTCGGGCGAAAAGAATGAAGAGTATCGGGTAATTAAAGACTTTTGGATGAGTCGCCTTCTCCTTATCAAGGATGAGGAATTCAAAGATTTCGATAAGTACGATAAGCTTCATATCGGTAAGACATTTGAGATGCTTATAGACACCAATACTATCAAGGAGAAACTGAATAATGGTACAATGAAGTTCGTACCATTCACTCACGTTCTCTTCAAGAACGGCTACTATGACGATAGCCCAAAGGTAGAAAAGGAGATTGAGAGTATAACCATCGGCAAGCCGAAGAAAGGTCTTTGCCCAGGCAGGTGGTTGGACCATGAGTTTTTCATTATTAAGTTCAAGTGATATGAATTACATACAATGTGATGAATGTAAATATAGATTAGTCTGTAACGGAGAGCCACTTACTAGTGGAAGTACAGGAAGTTGCGACCATCATGTTATCAGCAATACTCCTATATTTCCAAAGATTAAAACACCACCAGATGAAAGATACGCTGACATTTGGAATTGGTAAATATTCATAAATTAAGTTTAAGGGATATGAAAATAAAGAATTTACCTAAGAAGATTTATCTCAATATCTGTAGCAATGAAGATGAGGTAGATTACAATGAGCTGAACGGGGTAACGTTCAGTACAGAAAAGATTGGTGTTACTGATTGTAACACAGAAAACGTTCCTTACGTGAATGCTGCATCATTATGGCACGACCTAAAGGAAGAGAAGCCACCATTAAAAAAGTTGGTAATGTTCCGATATAGTGGTAGAGGCGTAAATCCTACGTCTCTTCACCACGGAGCGATGAGTGATGATGGATGGATAGTCACTAGAGGAGACGGAACACAGCGTATTGAAGTTCTGTATGAGTGCTACGATAAGATTGAGTGGCTTGACTTTGATGAACTAAAATAGCGATAGCGTATGACAAACGAGGAATTTTTCAATGCGTATCGTGGCGAACCTGTTCTTTATAAGGGGAATGATATAGGTGCATACGTGGCTGGGTATGTAGAAGAAAAGTATATTATTCTTGGCTTCTATGACGACAAGGAATGTATTCTCGCTTTTAATGCAGATGTGAATGTAGATGAGGTGTATGAATCATACCGATTCGCAAAGTTTAAGTATTTGGAAGTGATAAAACATCAGTAATATGGAAAAAGAAGAAAAATATTGTGGTAACTGTTTTTGGATGGGACGCGAAGACATCTTAGGCAATGGATGGTGCTACAAAAAAGATTGCGAAACATCTTGTAATAAGGTTTGCAAGAAACATGAATTTTAAACTTTAAATATTTAAATGGAAAATAACAATTTAACATTAGACGAGTATCAGCAGTTAGCTCTAGAGACTGCTATTTATCCTAACCCTATCATTTATCCTACATTGGGATTGACAGGTGAAGCTGGTGAAGTTTCCGATAAGGTTAAGAAGGTGTTGCGTGACAACAATTCTGTTTTTACAGATGAAAAGAAGTTGGAAATTGCTAAAGAGATTGGTTATGTACTATGGTATTGCGCAACACTTTCTCACGATATTGGATTCAAACTTAGTGATATAGGAAAAATGAACTATGACAAACTTCACTCTCGCCAATTAAGAGGAAAGTTGCATGGTAGCGGTGATAACCGTTAGTTTATGGTATGGTACTCTAAAGTAAAAGGTCTTACAGAGAAAGTAATTGAGTTATATCCCACGATGTCTTCAAGGGAAATAGCAGATGCTACTGGATTTGCCAAGACTACTATAATTCGGTGTGCTGCAAAGAATCATCTTAGGCACACCGAAGAAACACAGAAAAGAATAGATGAATACGTAAGACAACGAAGGTCTTCTGGTAGAAAATCATACGACTATTCTAAATTGAGTAAGAAGATTACTCATACAAGAAAGATGGAATCGTGGCGTGTAAGAAGTGGTCTAGAACAAAATACAAAATATAAAGTTCGTATCACTCCAAAGCGCATACAAAATGCGATGTATCATCTTATGCAAAAGTATGGTTATTTTTATGAAACCGTAGACAAAACTGAATTATATTACGATTCACAAACAAGACGTGTGAAAAACGAGAATTACTATACAGAAAAGTATGGAATCTCTTTTATTCAGGCTGACGAATAACTTCTGTGCATTATCTATATGTTTAGGGGTGACTATCCATCACGGACGGTCACCCCTTTTTGTCTATATATTAACTAATAACAAAACAAAAACATTAGAAAAAACTAAGAACGTTTATGTAGCTTTAACTTCCAGTATATCCAACCTAAAAATGCGAGAATACCTATAAAAAGACAAACTGATGCTATCTTACCTATATTCAAGAAAACTTTATCTGCCTTTGATAGTTGCTTCTCTACATATACTTTATCTTTCGATATTTTACTTATCACTGAGATTAATGAATCACACTTGTTATGATATATCGCCGTACTATCCTTGTATTCTTTAAGACTAGAAATACTATCTCTCAGCGTTTGTACATATTCCTGTGATATTTCGTGATATTCGTAATGGAATCTATCTTCTCCAATTTTATTTCCATTTGCGTCATATTTCGAGGCTGTGCTGTCCTTTATATGCGTCTTCTCTTTTGTGGTGGACTTCACGGATTCCTTATGTGCTGCTTTATAAGATTCCAACTCTTTAATAAGCCTTGCGTTAAATAGTGAATCCCACTTAGCCTCGTTACGTTTGTCAGTGATGTATGTCTGTTTTTCTATCACACGTTCTTTCGTCTTACATCTACAGAACATTGATAGAACCAGCATTGCTACTGCAATAGCAATTAAAACTCTTGTTATCTTATCAATCAGTTTCATAAGCAAGCGAATTAATTCTGTTCAGCCAACCCTTCTTGAACTTTTTGTTCTGAGGTCTTGTCTGACAGATACGTTCAATAAAATCTTTTCGTTCCTGTTTGATGGTGTCGAACAGCTCTCTACCGTCTCTTGCATTGATGGCTGCAATTGTTTTCGAACCAACAATACCATCGACAGAAACGCCAAGCACTCTTTGAGGAATTTTGATGCCGTAAGAACCACTGCTCCAAATCCAATCAACCAAGATGTTTGCTACATTCTGGTCTTTGATGTCATCAGCCTTCCATTTATCCCAGTAGAACTTCTTGAAGATTATGCCCCATTGCACTCTGGTCATACGCTTTAAATCGTTAACCGTCTTCTTACTGCCGAATACAGAACGGTATGTAGCGAGAGTCACGCCCATATTAGTAGCTCCACCCAAATCATCCTTATCATTGACGAAGCCACCCTCCCATCTGAGAATGAATGGCTCAAGTATCTTATGATTTGCCATTTTTGTTTTCCTCCTCTTTTTTATCAAACTCATTGTTGAGTCTGTCAATAATCGGTTTCCAATAGCTCGGCAATGCCTTCGCAAACTCAAACCTCAGAACATAATAAATAACTCTGAATGCAACATTCTTAGGGTATGCCTTAATAAGGTTCTTGAACGAATTGCATATATACACATAGCAGAATATATACGTAAGCATCTTAATCACGAATAATGCTTCTGTATTGTCGTTGCAACTTACCATGATTCCATACATGACATACACAATAACAATATACAAGAGCATTTCTAAAAGTGCGTTCTTGAACTTCGATGCAGAAAAGTTCTTGCATCGTACAACACTCACGCCGTCAGCTCGCATACCACAGAAGATATTGAAGCCAAATGCGATAACCAACGCCAAAACAAAACCTTCTGTTGGCGTTGCAAAGGCAAGTATAGCTGAAAATATAGTAACACCTATCTGCCGAATTTGCGAAGAATCTAATAAATCTATCATAATCTGTTATCCTGAATAATAAATAAAAATAAAGTTTCGGTCTTCTGATGCAAAGATAGCAAAAAAAACCGAAACTTCATTCAGAATAACGAAAAACTTTATACTTTTAAATCATTATACGGCAATTCTCCGTTATTTAAGAAAGAAATGCACTCATCGAAAATCTTACGTTCGTAATCGAGCGCATTGATTTTAGGAAACCATTTCTTTATCTTTTCGTCATTGCGTTTTACCATTTCTCCCCAAAGGACACACCAGTCTTCGAGATTGATTTTATCATTCTTAACTTCGTGCCAATAGTCCTTGGCTACATCTTTAGTATGAAGCTGACCGATGAGGCAAAGATGCATATCTGCCATTTCTTCATCAAAATGGCACTCACCAATCTCACATTGAACTTGCTTCATCATATCAAGCATTACACCGTCATTCATTCCAACTTCGCAACAATCAGCTATTGTTGAAACACAATTTTTAATAGTCTGTATATCGTTGCTTGCCAATATGTTTTTAAACACCTTTTTCATAACCGTATGTTTTTAATGTTACTTCAAGAAATACTCTCTGATGTCGTACACACCATCTTTGTCTTTCAATAAGTCGAGTGCAAGGTGGTTGGCATACTTAACCAGATGTTCTGTATCAATGTCCTTAACATCTTCCTTGCCGAGTATCTTAGCGATGGTACATCCATGGTCGCTTACAACCTGATTCATGGCAACATACAAAGCATAATCGTTGTAGTAAGGCTTCTCCTCTGTCGCAAGTCCGAGACCAGTCATAGCATTGATCCATGTCTGCATATCCCAGGTTACTGGTGGATTCATACCGTTTACAATCTCAGAAGCTTCCTTCTTCGTAAGATAGTTCTTCCACTTGATAGCGCAAAGCTTATCAAGATACTCTTGTGCTAACTCTGGGTGCTTGGATGCCATATCCTTCATCATGAAACGCATCGTATTACCGAATACGTGCATATACTTTACGTTTGCTGATGATGCCATCATTCCATAAAGCTCATCAAACTTACTCATAATGTCTTTTGTTTCCATATCTTGTATATTTTTTAACCTATTATCAAATCTTTCAACTCTACAAAGTCCTCCTCTGTGAAGTTGATGCTTCGCTTGCTTCCAAAGAGGATAGCAGTAGCAATTCCATCTGGCAGGTCAATAGACACAACTCCTTTGTCGATATGTCCGTGTATAAAACCTACATCGAATTTGTAATCTTCCACGGATTTTAGCATCTGCATCATATCTTCAAATATCGTGTTGGCATCTATGTTGCCGTCTTCATCGGCGATGAATAGGGTAGCGTTGTCAATGCTCTTGCCCCAACTATCCTTGTGCTTGGCGATGATGTTGTGCGCCGCACGTTTCATGTACACTGATGGTATGGCGAGCATCTGGTTAGCCTTAACCATATCGTCTATTCTTGCGTCTGCCCAAACGTCAACCGATTCAAGCAGTTTCTCTTTAAGCTCTGTTATATTCATTTCTTAGACCCTCCTTTCTTAGCTTGATTCTGACCATTAATCATTGCGAGATAATCCTTGTATGCCATATCTGGATAATTGGTGAGGTAGTCATCAAGCAAGGCTCGCTTCTGTTCCTCCTCCTTAGCCATCTCCTTCTTTAGCTTTGTTACGATGGATAGGTGATGCTTCAAAGCCTCCTTGCCTTGCTCTGTCTGCTCTATACGAGGTCGGATAATGCGTAGTTCCTCATCTTGCACAAGCTTAGATACATACTGCAAACTCTCCACGTATTCTTGGTTTTGTATCAAGAACTGCTTCTGAGTATCAGTAAAACTATCCTCTATCTTATCTATCTCATCGAAGAGTGGAGTAGAAGATACCTGCGTCTGCATATTGATAGATGCTCGCTTCTGTTGTATTGCCTCATACATCTTCTGTAGCTCAGCATCCATCATTTGCGGCTGTTGCTGACTTGTGCCCATATCAAGCAAAGGGCTGTTTCCGAAATTCATCATAATCAATATCTTTAAGTTGGTGATATATTATAGAGAGGTGAGAGGGCATCTACCAACGAGGGCAAACACCCCTCACCAACTCATTTTTTCTTAGTCTTTTTTACGGACTTTCTTGCTCTGTTACGCTCCTGTAGTGGGAGTAGACGGAGCAGTGCAGTTGCAGCCGCTGTAACTACCGAATCCCTGGAGTACTGGAGTGTTCGGGAGCATCAACTGCCCTCGCAAGCAGTTGCAAGTGTTCTCCTTGACGTAAGCCATCATAAGTTTCTCCTTGTAAGGAGTGAGGGCTTCCATCACGGCTACCTTCTTGTCGAGGTCGCTATACTTTGCTTGCAACGCATCGTACTGGTCTCTCTGATTCTTGTACAAGCCAAAATCTGCATCAATCTGAGACTTGTAAAGACCGAACTCAGCCTGCATTGCACGGCGGTTCTCGGCGTTGATAGCATCGTTAGCACCCTTATACATAGAGAACTTCTCAGCGATGTCTGTCTCGCGCATAGCGTAGAACTTGTTAGCGGTGTCGAGCTTCATACCGAACATGTAGGTAAGCAACTTCACTTCATCATCGCATTCCTTCTCCATTACCTCAAGGGCTGTAGGAGCAGTATTACTTGCAGTCATACCACCATAGGTGTTGATATTCACATTATCTGGCATACCATTACCAAGTGAACCAAACACGCTGCGGTTGTTACCGCCAAGCAACCAAGCACCAGCACCGAGTGCTGTGCCGATGATACCAAGGGTAAGACCAGCATTGCCTGTTGCCTTAGAAGCATAATCATCGTGCTTCTTTCCCTCTTCGTAGATTTTCTTCTCTACGACCTTTGCATCTGTCATTTCCATGATACAATCTTTTTAAGTTATCCTTAATATTAACTAACACTATGTAATCGATTACGGATGCAAAGGTACAAAGAATAGGGTAGAGCAAATATAATTCTATCACACTTTCTTTTAGTGGTTGATTATCAGAGATTTAAGGTGATATGAGGTAATATCATAAATAACAAAAAAAAGAGAGGCAGTCACTTACCTCTCTTACTCAACTTGTAAGGAATACTTACATGTTCAACTATTATTTTCTTTTCTTTTTAATGTAGTGTAGTATATCCCACTTCTTCCAATATCGGGTGTGCCCACGTTTCTTGCATTCGCCATTCGGTATGTCACCCCTAGCAACCATACGATTGAGAGTAGCATCTGAAACGTGAAGCTTCTCCTTGACCTCCTCAGTGCTCAGCATAGGGTTGAGCATATCGGGGATGATGTCACACAATCTATCCAAATCATCATCGCTCATTCCGCAAGCGGTGACCTTCTCGCCATTCCTCTGCTGCTCGTCAGCCTTGAAGCAAGCATCACTCAGCGACTTTAAAGCCGTTCCTAGCAATTTATAACTTAATATCTTTCCCATATCTTATGCACAAATTTTACGTCCTAGTTTCGTATCATTAACAAACATTCTAGCAAAGCTATACAAAT
>OOBU01000138.1_pt1 | contig 50303 bp, 35 predicted proteins | sample 1671501 | NCBI WGS metagenome assembly OOBU01 (sample SAMN06348163, study PRJEB24527) | human gut metagenome | biome: human gut; feature: ankylosing spondylitis patient; material: feces | host: Homo sapiens | place: China | collected 2015-10
TCTTTCTTTTCCGTATCGCCAATTTATATGCTTATCCCCACTAAATTTCTACTGAGCCAATAGTTTTGACGATTGCCCTGCGGCAATACTTTTATGGACAAAAGGACCGACACCCGTGCCAGTCCTTTTGTCTATATATGCTCAACGTAAAAAAGACGGAATACGCGAGCTATGCGCCACGAAACAATGTCAACGCGCGATGCGGCTATTCTACCACTATCTTCCGTGTCTTGTCAGCCACGGTAACCTCAACTCCGGAAAAGCCCCTTATGTTGCTGAATTCATTCCAGACTTCCGCCAGCTTATAAGCAGTGACAGATATAACTGGAACAATCAATTCGCAGTTAGTTTTATTGACTCTGTCAAACACTCCGGAGCCACACATTGGCGGAATTTCAGCCAACGATGTTATCTTCGACAAGTCGCTGCAACAAATGAAAGCACCATCTCCTATGCTCGCCACGCTGTCCGGCAATGTCAGTTCGGTCAAGCCGCTGCAACCATAGAAAGCATAATACCCAATGCTCGTCACGCTGTTCGGTATGACACTGTTTTTGCATCCAACAATCAATGTGTTGAATTCTGTATCAATTATTGAATTGCAATTATCTCGGGAGTCGTAGCAACTGTTTCCACTCTCTACTGTTATCTTTTCTAATCCGCTGCAATATGTGAAAGCAATATCCCCGATGCTACTCACACTGTTCGGCAATATAAGTTCGGTCAAGCCAGTGCAACCATAGAACGCACAATCCCCGATTCTCGTCACGCTGTTAGGCAATGTCAGTTCGGTCAAGCCACTGCAACCACTGAAAGCACCATCTCCTATGCTCGTCACACTGTTCGGCAATGTCAGTTTGGTCAAGCCAGTGCAACCATAGAACGCACAATCCCCGATGCTCGTCACGCTGTTAGGTATGACACTGTTTTTGCATCCAACAATCAATGTATTGGTTCCCGTTTCAATTATTGAATTGCAATTACCCCAGGAGTCGTAGCGTTTGTTTCCTCGATCTACTGTAATCTTCTCCAAGCCACTGCAATCGCTGAAAGCATAATTTCCGATGCTAGTCACGCTGTTCGGCAATATAAGTTCGGTCAAGCCACTGCAACCATAGAACGCACAATCCCCGATGCTCGTCACGCTGTTAGGCAATGTCAGTTCGGTCAAGCCACTGCAACCGCGGAAAGCACCATCTCCTATGCTCGTCACACTGTTCGGTATGACACTGTTTTTGCATCCAACAATCAATGTATTGGTTCCCGTTTCAATTATTGAATTGCAATTACCCCAGGAGTCGTAGCGTTTGTTTCCTCGATCTACTGTAATCTTCTCCAAGCCACTGCAATCGCTGAAAGCATAATTTCCGATGCTCGTCACGCTGTTCGGCAATGTCAGTTCGGTCAAGCCGCTGCAACCACTGAAAGCAGATTCCCCGATGCTCGTCACGCTGCTCGGCAATGTCAGTTCGGTCAAGCCACGGCAACCGCGGAAAGCAGATTCCTCGATTCTCGTAATGCCGTTAGGCAATGTCAGTTCGGTCAAGCCACGGCAACCCAGGAAAGCAAAATCCCCGATGCTCGTCACGCTGTTCGGCAATATAAGTTCGGTCAAGCCACTGCAACCGCGGAAAGCAGATTTTCCGATTTCCGTCAGACTGTTGGGCAATGTCAGTTCGGTCAAGCCACTGCATAAAGAGAAAGCAAAATCCCCGATGCTCGTAATGCTGTTTGGCAATGTCAGTTCGGTCAAGCCACTGCAACCGCGGAAAGCACCATCTTCTATGCTCGTCACACTGTTCGGTATGACACTGTTTTTGCATCCAACAATCAATGTGTTGGTTTCCGTGTCAATTATTGAATTGCAATTATCGCGGGAGTCATAGCAACTGTTTCCACTCTCTACTGTAATCTTCTCCAAGCCACTGCAATCGCTGAAAGCAAAATCTCCGATGCTCGCCACGCTGTTCGGCAATGTCAGTTCGGTCATGCCAGTGCAACCGCGGAAAGCACCATCTCCTATGCTCGTCACACTGTTCGGCAATGTCAGTTCGGTCAAGCCACTGCAACCGCGGAAAGCACCATCCCCGATGCTCGTCACGCTGTTAGGCAATGTAAGTTCGGTCAATCCAGAGCAACCATAGAACGCAAAATCCCCGATGCTCGTCACGCTGCTCGGCAATATAAGTTCGGTCAAGCCGCTGCATAAAGAGAAAGCAAAATCCCCGATGCTCCTCACGCCGTTCGGCAATATAAGTTCGGTCAAGCCGCTGCAACCACTGAAAGCAGAATCCCCGATGCTCGTCACGCCGTTCGGCAATGTCAGTTCGGTCAAGCCGCTGCAACCTTCGAAAGCATTACCCCCGATGCTCCTCACGCCGTTCGGCAATGTCAGTTCGGTCAAGCCGCTGCAACCTTCGAAAGCATTACCCCCAATGCTCGTCACGCTGTTCGGCAATATAAGTTCGGTCAAGCCGCTGCAATCAACGAAAGCAGCATTTCCGATGCTCGTCACGCTGTTCGGCAATATAAGTCCGGTCAAGCCGCTGCAACCTTCGAAAGCATTACCCCCGATGCTTGTCACGCTGTTCGGCAATATAAGTTCGGTCAAGCCGCTGCAATCAACGAAAGCAGCATTTCCGATGCTCGTCACGCTGTTCGGCAATATAAGTCCGGTCAAGCCGCTGCAACCTTCGAAAGCATTACCCCCGATGCTTGTCACGCTGTTCGGCAATGTCAGTTCGGTCATGCCACGGCAACCCAGGAAAGCAGATTCCCCGATGCTCGTAATGCCATATTTAACTGTCGCTTTTCTTATTTCATAATCCTTAAAAGGCGAATCGTCATAGCCATTGTTCCACATTTCGCCACTTCCCGACAACGTGAGGTTGCCTGAATCGTCGAGAGTCCATGTTATTGAATCTCCACAACGCCCGGTTGCTGCGGCAAATGCATTGGCACACATTAGCACCGACGACAAAAAGGCTATCGTCAGAATCGTAATTTTCCGTTTCATTACTATTTGTTTTTAGAGTTTTCAGTTGTTTTTTTATATTTCCAAATTATATGTGCCGGCATCAAGGATTATTCCGATTTTCCTCGATTACCGCCACAAAGCGAATGTGACATCGTGTTGGCGCAATCGGCGACAGTGCCGCTAAGTGAAATGTTTAACCATGGATTCTTCATAATTTTGCAATTTGTTTTTCGAATTTACAAATTTAACAAACAAGAACACAATAATTACCCTCCCATAGTTAATTTTAGCTAATTATATTGCAAAACATTTTTCCATAGGCTTGGCGCATTGGCGTGTTGTCGGTAAGAATAAATCTGTCAAAGTCAGGAAAGGATTAGCGACCGATTCCATTGCTGCCATGCAAATATAATCATCACTTCTGTTTACATTGATTTTCAGCAAAATAACGGCATAAAAAAGCTTACCAGACAGCAATATTCTGTTATGGGAATAAAAAGCGGAGGCTGCGCGTATTCACTACGGGCAGCCTCCTTAATTGAAGTAAACGTCAATGTAATTATATTTAATCTTATGCGTAACTGTGCATACCTGTCAAGAAAAAGTTTACACCGAAATATGTGAACAGCACACTGAAAAAAGCCAACACCATATAGGCATGGAAAGCCATCGGCCTCCGCAGCCACGGGAATGACTCGCGATGGAATGCGAAAGCATAGACAATCATCGTGATCAAAGCCCATACTTCTTTCGGATCCCATCCCCAATAGCGTCCCCACGACACGTTTGCCCAAACGGCACCAAGAAAGATGCCTATGGTGAGCAGCATCACCGCTGGATACAGCAACAGTTCGCTATGCTCTTTCAGCACCGTTATCTCATCTGTGGCAGCGCGGTTGCGCATACGCATCACGAAAGCGGCGATGCCGTTCATTGCCATAAACGCAAGCAGCGCATAGGCAACCATAATCACCGCCACATGCGCACTCAGCAACGGCGACTGCAGCACCGGCATCAGCTGCGACATCCTCGGGTTGGAGAAGCCCATCATCGCCACCATCGTCGTCATTCCGCAGAGCAGCACGCCCATTGGCAGAGCCAACGGCATGCGACGCTCGGCAAGCATCGCTATCGGCACTGCGCACCAAGCCAGAAACAGCATCGTCTCATAGCCGTTTGACATCGGGATATGACCGCTCACAAACCATAGCAGAACGATAATAACGGATATATACAGCCACGCCGCCACCGCGATTGCGCGCAGCGTCAACACCGCCCACCGCCGAGGGCGGCCGCCGCGTGCCGACAACAGGCAGAACGAGAAGAAAGCCACCAGCCCCACGCACATCAATGTTATGGCAAGCGGACGGGCGTTGCTGACGGTGTTGTAAGTCTTCTCCGCCTTGAAACGAGTGTCGGAAGGCAATGTCGCTACTCCGTTTTTCCGCTGATATTTGCGCACTTTCGTGTAGAAGTCAGACAAGTCGGACCATCGTCCGGTCTGCACCAGCTCGTTGGCGTAACTAAGACTCATCTTCACAAACATCCATTCCTGTGTGTCGGTTTCGACAGGGATATTGTCATCGCCCTGCGAGAACCATCCAATTTTGCCTTCAGCATCCTTCAGCGGAAATATTTTCAACGACTTGCCGGTTGTAAGACGGTTTATAATGTCGAATTTCTCGGCAGCCTCGCGCAGCCCCTGAGGATCGGCGAAGCGGTCAATGCCACGGAGCGGTTTCTCGAGCTTATACTCGTTGACATCAGAAAAGAAATCGCGCACAGAAGCATATTTGCCATCAATGCCAAGCAAGCGTCGCACCTCGGCGCTCTTGATTTTGATCATCGGCACCTTGCTCCAATCAGTTGGATAGTACAGCCAGCCAGAAAGCACCTGCTCCGCCGACAATCCGTCGAACGTAGCGTTGCCGCAAAGTTTCTCTGTGAACTCTTTCGCCATAGTCTGCAACGGACAGATGCGGTCGCCGTAAAGCACGTACAGATTGCCCATCTCCTCCGCCTGCTGTTGAGGCAAAGCCGGCAAATCAGAAGCCTGCGCCGACATTGCCACCATCAGTGCTCCCACAACCGCCAACGGCTTTGCCGACAACTTTCTCAACAAACTGCGGAAACGCGATTTTCCCGACATCATGAACCAGCAGATGCTTGCAAGCAGCAGAGCATATCCTGCATAGGTCACACCGATGCCCATCGGATCGTGAGCCACGGTAAACACCGATCCGCCCTCGCTGTCATAGCCCGACTGATAAAAACGGTAGCCGCGATGAGAAAACACATTGTTCATCGACGCGGTGCCATTCACCCCATCAGCCGACAGATGGCTGACAAAGTCCATCGGCGCCTCCGTTCCGGCATAATATTCAATCTCAAGCCGTTGCAGCTTAAGGCTGAACGGCATTTTCGCAACAGAGCCGTCGTCGAGCGTAAACGCGCTTGCCTCCGCACCATCCTTCAGGCGCAGCGTGCCGTGCTCGCTTGTGAGCCACGATGTCAGCGCCCCGGCAAGAATGACGGCAAACGATGCATGAACAGCAAAAGCCGGCAGCCGGCGATACAGCCTGCTGCGCAGCATATATGCGACAGCCGACACCGCCATCACCGTCCACAAAGCCACGAACCACGGGCTTGTGTAGGCGGCAACGGCAGAGCTGTCGATTTTCTGTAAAATCGTGCCGACGGCAAGCACCACAAGGATGATTGCCATCAGCCCGAATGACGTTTTCTTCAGTACTCTCATCAAAACGGTTAGATAGCGTTGATGAATTCAACAACAGCGTCGCGGTCAGCCTTGCTCAGCTTGCGGAATTTCTCCACCGTCCAACGGGCATCGCTACCCGGACATCCATGCCACATAATCGCCTCCAGCACGTTGCGGGCGCGGCAATCATGCATACGGTCCTGATGACCAGAGCAAACGAGAGCCAGACCACGTCCCCACAGCGGAGTTGTGCGGCACCAACCGGTGCGGATGTCGTTAGGCATCATCAAGCGATGCTGCACCATATCGGTGTACGGCCAAATCTTCTGGTGCGGATATCGAGGCAGACGAGCGTCGGCATTCTTGAAGAACCCGTTTGGATCGGTGAAATTGTCGTCGCCCGTAGTCCATGACGGACGGTGGCACGAAGTGCATCCAAGTTCGGTAAACAATTCCTTTCCGCGTTTCACCGTTGGGTTGTCGAGATTGCGCGCCGCAGGCACAGCCAGACCACGATGCCAGATGTAGAAGTTAACATAGTCATCGTCGGTCATCTCAACAGGGAGTTCCTTGTTCATAAGATAGTTGTAAATGTCGTTGGCAACGTTTCCCGTCTTGTTCCAGTCAGGGAAATACTCATAGAACTTATCTTGCACGTCCTTGTCGTTCATCGCCTTCTTGGCATAAGCCTCCGTCATATAGTGAGAACGGCGGTCGCTGCGCGTCACGTTGGTGATGTTCCAGATAGCGTTGGCGCCAGGGCCGTCCTGCAACGGGCCGCGGGAGAGAGCGTAGGTGTAGCGCAGCACGTGTCCGTCCTTATATTTCTTCACGAAGTCGCCGTTTGCAAAGATAGCAGGATTCAACTTCGCACCCTTCGCCTCCTCAGCCTTGTATTGCGCAAGGATGTCGGCATCGTCGATAGCGTCGAGCAATCCAGTTCCATAAATGCCGATTGTCGACTCAAGGCGCACCTCAACATCGGCATAAGGCAACGGCTTGTTGTTGCATTCGATAGGCACATAGAACGCACTCTCAGGAATCTTGACTTCCGGATATATCAACTCGTAAGTCTCACCGTCGTCGAACTTGTTTCCCCACTCGTCGGTGTAGGTAGGCCATGTGATTTGTATTTTCTCCTCGTCGAGCGGAGCCTTGAACGGTTCCACCGCCTTTGTCTGCGGCATACCGGTCAGCGACGACAAGTAGGCATTCGTGTTGCGGTCGTAGACCACAAGCAGGTAGCCGTTTCCCCAGTCGTTTGCACGATAGCGGTCCATGCGGCGACCGTGGCCGTAGCCAGGGTGGCATGAGATACAAGAGTTGCGAACGTAGAGCGGTCCGAGGCCATTGAACGGCTTGTTGCTCTGGTTGAACGCACGCTCAAAGAAATATTCGCCATACTTGAACCGGTCGCTCATACCGCCTTCCTCAACAGGGACAGTCGGGTCCTCATAGGCAGTCGCCGACTGGTTGAATGTTGTACCGAGTTTTCCACCGGAATAATACTCTTCACTTAGCTCCTTTTCGTCGCCGGTTCCCGGCTTTGGATTGTCGTCGCTACAAGCGGCAAATGAGCATACCAAGATGCTCATTGCCATATAACGACTTACGATTGTAAGTTGTCTTTTCATTTTGTTGTATATGGGATTGATTTTTTATTTTGCAAGTTCTTCTTTCACAGTAGCCAAAACCTTGTTCAAAGCGTCGCATGCATCCATAGCCTCCTGGCAGGAAGCGTCGGTGTAGTTCTTCACGAACGGAGCCTTCATACCCTTGATTTTGGCAAGAGCATTGTCGATGGCAGCCACCACTTTGGAGTCAAGATCAGCGTTCACGCTCTTGACATAAGCATGAAGCGATTTAGCCTCGTCGCGTTTGCCCTCAATGCCGCCCATGTAAGAATTCTGAATGCTGAGAATGTTGTCGTAGAAGTCGGTGATTGAGTTCTCGCTGTAAGGCGACTCAATGTAGTTTTTGTCTTCACCAGTGTGAGGCTTGCCGATTTTTGAAGTTCCGACCTCATCGCTGATGTCCATACAACCATCGATTATCTGCTGCATGGCTGCGGTCCAAGTCACATACGTGCTTCCAGCCTTTCCAGAGTTCAGCATATTCTCGTTGTAAGAGAACCCGCCGGTTGTAGTCGTGTTCCACTCAAGATCCTCCAATTTTGCGACACGGTTTTTAGGACAAGCGTCTGCGCCAGCCCAAGAAACTTGAAGCTGATAGCATTTGTTGCGCAAGTCGCCTGCAACAGCGATAGCGTAGACCAAATCCTTGTCGGTGATTTCAGAGGCAGGCTTTGCAGCGCCGTCCTTGAAGATTATATATTCGATACCGTGGAAACCGAGCAGTTCGGCACCGAGTTTGTTGCCAGCATAAGCATCACCGTCTTCAGAATCCATCGCAGCAATCTGAGCGTCGTTTTTCAACGCCACGAGAAGACCGTCAAGGTCCAAAGGCCAAGAGTCGATGTGCGGGTCGATTCCGAAATCACCGGCAGCGCCAAAAAGGAAAGCCTCGCTCTTCTCCCACCAAGCGCGAGCCTCGAGGAATGTTTTGCATGCAGTCCGCACGTTGGCATCAGTCTTGTCGGCGCGGAGAGCCTTGAGCTGGTCAACGAGAAGTTCAGTCTTGTCGGCAAGGTTCTGATAAGTGATGTTGACAGTGTTTGCCAGATATTGCTTGGCGATAGCCTCGAATTTGGCGTCTTTAGCCGAAGAGTCATCGGGAGTTGGGTCGTTGTTGTCGCTACAAGAAGCGAAACCAAGAGTCATTGCTGCCGCAGTAAGGGCAAGCATCGGGAATTTAATGATTTTGTTCATTGTATTTATTATTTGTAGTAGTTGTTGTTGATTTTCGAGTTAAAGGAAGTCGCCGGTATAGGTTACACCCAAAGAGATTGACGGCTCATCGTTGTACTGACTTTTCAAGAACCGTTTTGAATACTCCGCCTTGATGACGATTTGCTTCATCGGCATATAATTGAGGCCTACGGCCATACGCTTGATTTCCGTCCACGGATAGTCGCGGTAGTTTCCGTTGGCAGGCTTGTAGGCATCGTAAGCCTCATATCTGCCGAACACATACAGCTTGTCGTACTTTATGCTTGAGAACGGGCGCAGGATATTGTAACCAGCCTCTATGCCATAAGAATAAGCCTCCTTTCCCACGAGCGTGCGCTTGTAGGGCGACGTTTTCATCTGAAGTCGGTTATAGTCTGAAATTTTATCGGCGTCGCCGAGATGACCGTAAGTAGCGTTTCCTCTGACAATCAAACCATAGCCTTTATACTCCATGTCGAACGAACCGATAGTGACAGCCCCCTTCACGTCCTTGTACTTGCCGTTGAAGTCAGACTGCAACGTGTTGTTGAACGAGTTGCCGAAATATCCGCTTGCCGACAGTCTCAGCCCCTGCACCGGGAAGAAATCAAGTCTGGCAGCCACGGCGATATTGTTTGCCGGAGTGAATTCGAAAGGAGAAGTTGCGCCATAATGCACCCATGCGTCTTTCGAGAAGAAGCAAGAGTTTAGCGCCGGCAAAGCCATCACCTCATAGCGCATCCATTTGTAATTTCCCCACACGCTGATGCCCGTCTGATGCCAAGTGCTCGGCAGAATCGTAGCCTCGCCCTCCGGACGGTAGACCGTGAAAAACTCATTTGGGAGGTGGTTGCTGTTTAGCGAGCCCACAGGCACCACCATGTGTCCGGCGCGCACCTGAATCCACGGGCGGAACTCCTTGTTTATCCACAATTGCTCAAGAGCGACCTCACCGCCGCGCTCAATCTCCTTCTCCCATTCGCCTGTTTCTTCCGCCTCCATCTCGACAGCACTCTCCGTGCCGCCATGTTCAAACTCAATTTCCGAGCCGAAAGTCCAGCCACGGCCGAAGTCGAATCCAAGCATGATAACGGCGTGAGGCAGATCGAAACGGTTGTGACCTTTCGCATCTTTATAGTCCTCCGCCTTAGAGTATCGGTTCACATTGTCGCTATAGAAATTTCGAGTCATCACAGCCTCGCCATATCCTCCAAGAGAAAGGCGCGACTTAAACGAGCGTTTGCCAGGCTGGCTTTCCTGCGCAGCCGGCGTCGATGTTACAGTTGTAGTAGTGATTGTTGTGTCACCGCGCACCACCGTTGTGGTCGTAGTAACCGTTTTTTCAACTTCTTTGTTATTGCGTCGCGCATTGGCTGGAATAATCGAAGCAACCAGGCAAACCGACAGTAATAATACAGTTTTGTTCATTGCAGATTGTTGTGATATTTTTTCAACCGCAAAGTTATTTTCACTTTTTTCCTGCTACAATCGCAAAAAAATGGTAAAGAGAATGGGGCGTATCACAACAATTAGGTATGCGCAACCCGAAAACGACGCATAATGGCATAAAAAAACCTCCGGGCCTATCAACAGGTTAGGAGGTAAAATATAAGATTATGAAAAAGATTTGTGGTCTTGTTATAGACGGAAGGCAATCGGAATTATGCATCTTACAGGCACATCCTCACCTCCCAACCGGCCAGGTTTCCACGCCGGCATATTCTTGACTATTCTCATCGCTTCCCTGTCGAGCGAAGGGTGGACACCCTTTATCACCGACACGTTGCAGACTGAGCCGTCTGTGTTTACGATAAAACTGCAAACCACACGCCCTTGTATATGACTGCGGTATGCGTCACAAGGATATTTGCGCTCATGGTTGATGTAGTTCATCAAGCCTCTGTCGTCGCCCGGGAATTGCGGTTGAACGTCGACGAAATCATATTCGTAGACATTCACATAGTTCTCATGCTGGCAGTGTCTTGTTTCCAAGGCAATGCGCGACACCTGAGCCGACGCCGACGGCGCTGCAACAAAGGCAAGCATGGCAAATATCGAACAACTTAAAATTTTCATTTCATCTATTTTCAGATGCTTTTTGCATCTTGATGGTGCAAAATTATCGTTGAAACTTGAAAGGAGCAAATATTCAGAGCCGGAATTGTGGTTATTTGAATATGTTTTACGAATATTAGCAATTATCGGACTGTTTTGGGTCAACAAAAGGAGCCTTGATGCATTTGTTTGTCTCCTTAATGCGAAAAGTTTCGCAGAAAAAATGTAACTTTGGGGCATAAAAACATAACTGTAATGAGAAAACTGCTTTATATACTCGTGATGCTCGCCGGGGTGCTGTATGCCTGCGGCGATAAGAATAGTTTTGAGATTAAAGGAACAATCGACGGCGCCGCAAACAAGAAAATGGTTGTGCAGCGCACCGACAACGGCGTGTGGGTGAACATCGACTCAATCGAGACCGATGGCGACGGCAAGTTTGCCTACCATGGCGCCGCCCCGGCATTCCCTGAAATCTACCGATTGGAATACAATGGCAGATATGCCTACTTCCCCATCGACAGTCTCGACCACATCGAGCTGAAAGCCGACACGGCTAATTTCGATACCGGCTACACCCTGACCGGCTCAGACAATGCCATCTGGCTCACCGAGGTGAACCGCAAAGTCCAGGCATTGTCGGGCAAGGCTGCCGACAGCCAGGATTATGTCAAGACAAAGCGAGAACTCACGGAGCGACTTCTGAAAGACCCGTCGAGCATCGTGGCTTATTATACAGTGGAGAAAATCGTTGACGGACATCGCCTGTTTGACCCATCCAACGCCGCCGACCTTAAGATTATCGGAGCTGTTGCCACGGGCTACGGCACATTCCGCGAGGGCAATCCTTTGACAAAATATATGGAGGCCGAATACATGGCAGGCATGCGCATGCAGCCACGCAATGCCTCACCTTCCGACACAATCCACGCCAACCAGATCGGCTATTTCGACATTGCCCTTAAAGACGCCGGCGGCAAGGTGCGCAAACTGAGTGACGTTGCAGTGAGCGGCAAGGTGGTGCTTCTCAATTTCACCACTTACGCAGCCAAAGAGTCGCCGGAGTTCAACCGCATCCTCGCCGACATCAACAAGAAATATTCCTCACGCGGATTCAGCATCTATCAGGTGGGTTATGACGCTTCTGAATTTTCATGGAAAGACGCAGCCAAGAACTTGCCGTGGACCGCAGTGTTCGACCCCGCCGGAGCACAGTCGAAGAATCTCGTGAACTACAACGTAGGCTCTCTTCCAGCAATATTCATCATTGACCGCAACGGCACCATAGCCGAACGCGTCATGGACCTCAACGAGCTTGAAATCTCAGTGGCCCGCCATATTTAAAAGACAACGGTAATGGCAGAAGATTTGGATTTTGAGCAGGCGTCAACGGCTGCAGACTATACGAGCGACGACATCAAGACGCTCGACTGGAAAGAGCACATCCGCAAACGCCCTGGCATGTATATCGGAAAGCTGGGCGACGGCTCGCATTCCGACGACGGAATCTATGTGATTCTGAAAGAAGTGATCGACAACTCCATCGATGAGTTTGCCATGGGTTTCGGCAAACAGATTGTTGTGAACATCACCGACGACGGCACCGTGGAAGTGCGCGACTATGGCCGCGGCATCCCGTTGGAGTCGGTTGTCGACGTATCGTCGAAGATGAACACCGGCGCAAAGTATGATTCCGACGCCTTCAAGAAGTCGGTCGGTCTGAACGGTGTGGGCATGAAAGCCACCAATGCACTGTCGACATATTTCGAGATTTCCTCATGCCGCAACGGCGAGAAAAAGAGAGTTTGCTACAGCCGTGGAGAAATCACCGACGACTGCCCAATCTGCCCAACCGACGAGGAAAACGGCACGTATGTCAAGTTTGTTCCCAACAAGGACATATTCCTGAACTACAAATACAACGATGAGTTTGTGGAGACGATGATGAAAAACTACTCGTTTCTCAACACCGGTCTCACAATCGTATACAACGGTAGGCGCATACACTCACGCAATGGTCTTGTCGACCTTCTGCGCGAGAATATGACCAACGACCCGCTTTACCCAATAATGCATTTCACAGGCACCGACATCGAGGTGGTGATAACCCACGCCAACCAGTATGGCGAGGAATACTATTCGTTTGTCAACGGTCAGCACACCACCCAGGGCGGCACTCACCTGTCGGCATTCAGAGAGGCTGTTTCGCGCACAATCAAGGAGTTTTACGGAAAGAATTTCGAATATTCCGACATCCGCAACGGCATGGTTGCTGCAATCAGCATCAAGGTGCAGGAACCGGTGTTTGAGTCGCAGACCAAGACAAAACTCGGCTCACGCGACATGAGCCCCGACGGCTCGCTGACGGTGGCGAAGTTTATCGGCGACTTCATCAAACGCGAGCTCGACAACTATCTGCACATCGAGTCGCAGACGGCAGAGATAATGCTCCACAAGATTCAGGAAAGCGAAAAGGAGCGCAAAGCCATCGCCGGCGTGACCAAGCAGACGCGAGAACGCGCCAAGAAAGCGAGCCTCAACAACAAGAAACTGCGCGACTGCCGCGTGCATTATTGCGATGCCAAAGGCGACAGGCGCGACGACACGTCGCTTTTCATAACCGAGGGACTGTCGGCAACGGGAACAATCACCAAAGTGCGCAATGTTGAGACACAGGCAGTGTTCTCACTCCGCGGAAAGCCGCTCAACACGTTTGGCAAGTCGCAGAAAGACATCAAGGCCAACGAAGAGTTCTATCTGCTCGACGCCGCCCTCGACATTGCCGACGGCATCGAGAACCTGCGTTATAACAAGGTGATTATCGCGACCGATGCCGATGTCGACGGAATGCATATCCGCCTGCTGATGATTACGTACTTCCTGCAGTTCTACCCCGACTTGGTAAAGAAAGGCCACGTCTATATCCTCCAGACGCCACTGTTCCGCGTGCGCAACAAAAACACGTCGCGAGGGAAAAAGAAGGTGAAAGACGAGACATACTACTGCTATACCGACGACGAACGCGTAACAGCCATCAACAGGCTTGGCAAGAATGCTGAAATCACACGATTCAAAGGTCTTGGAGAAATCTCAGCCGATGAGTTCAAGGATTTCATCGGTCCCGACATGCGCCTTGACCAAGTGAAGCTGCGCAAGGAAGACTCCGTGAAAGAAATGCTGGAGTTCTATATGGGCAAGAACACAATGGAACGCCAGCTGTTTATAGTAGACAACCTTGTCGTGGAAGACAACGACAATATGGACATGACTCATTAAACAATACGACTATGAACCAACATATAGCGATTTTTCCCGGTTCGTTCGACCCTTTTACAATCGGACACCATTCAATCGTGGAACGCGCATTGCCGCTTTTCGACAAAATAGTGGTGGCTGTGGGCATGAACAGCGGCAAGCATTCCTTCCTTCCCGAAATAGACCGTCTTGACGCCATCAGACGCCTTTATGCCGATGAACCCCGAGTGGAGGTCATTGCCTACAGCGGTCTAACCGTCGAGGCAGCCGAGCAATGCGGCGCACGCTACATTCTGCGTGGTGTGCGAACGGTTAAGGACTTTGAATACGAAAAGACGCTTGCCGACATCAACCGCAAGATTGCGGGTCTGGAGACCGTGCTACTCTACACGCTTCCTGAGTATGGCAGCATCAGCTCGTCCATCGTGCGCGAGTTGATAAGCCTCGGACGCGACGTGACCGACCTGCTTCCGCCAGGCTACACTTTTGAGATTTAGACAACAATATAACTGACTGCGAAAATGAAAAAAATGAAATATTTAGCCGCCGCTGTGATATGTGCCGCGGCGACTTTTGGTATATCCGCGCAATACTCGCGCAGCAACTCCGCTTCGCGGCAACAACAGAAACTGCTTATGGTGGAAAACATCGTAAACAATCTCTATGTTGACAATGTCGACGAGGAAAAGATTGTTGAAAACGCCGTGCGGGGAATTCTTGAGAATCTCGACCCACATTCGTCATACAGCACCAAAGAGGAGACCACATCGTCGCAGGAAACGATGCAGGGAAGCTTCAGCGGCATCGGAATCCAGTTCAACATGCAGAAAGACACGCTCTACGTTGTGCAGACCATTGCCGGCGGTCCGTCGGAAAAGGTTGGCATACTGCCTGGCGACCGTTTCATCGCCGTCGACGACTCCATAATCGCCGGACGCAAGCTGAAGAACACCGACATTATGAAGCGCCTTCGTGGTCCAAAAGGCACGAAGGTGAACATCAAGGTGAAACGCGGAAGCAATGCCGAGCTGCTCGAATTCAGAATCACGCGCGACGACATCCCGCTGAACAGCATCGACGCCGTGTATATGGCAGACGGGAAGACCGGCTATATCCGCCTGTCGCGATTTGCCGCCACATCATACAAAGAGTTTAAAGACGCCATCACAAAACTCAAGAAACAAGGCATGCAGCAATTGATTCTTGACCTCACCGACAATGGCGGCGGATATATGCAGATTGCCGCACAAATAGCCAACGAGATGCTCAACCGCGGCAACCTTATTGTCTACACCCAGGGACGCAAAAGTCCGCGACAGAACCTTAACGCCGACGGCTCGGGTACATTCCGGACACAGAAGGTTGTTGTGATGATCAATCAGTTTTCAGCGTCGGCAAGCGAAATTCTCTCAGGAGCCATTCAGGACTGGGACCGCGGTGTGGTCGTAGGCCGCCGTTCTTTCGGCAAAGGCCTTGTGCAACGCGAGTTTCTGCTGCCCGACTCTTCATCGTTCCGCCTCACAATCGCACGCTATTACACCCCTTCGGGACGCAACATCCAGAAGCCGTATGTCAAAGGCGACCGCGAGGACTACGACAAGGACATCATCGACCGCTACAACCACGGCGAGCTGCAAAGCGCTGACAGCATCCATTTCGCCGACTCGCTGAAACATACCACCCTGCGTCTGCACCGCACCGTCTATGGCGGAGGCGGCATCATGCCCGATGTGTTTGTGCCGCTCGACACCACACAATACACCGACTATCACCGCCGTCTTGTAGCCAAAGGCATAATTCCACAGTTCGCACTACGATATGTGGACAAGAACCGCGCCGATTTGAAAGCCCAGTATCCCGACGCGCAGAAATTCATCAAGGAGTTCACGGTGACCGACGAGATGCTCAACAATCTTGTTGACGCCGGCAAAGCGGAGAAGGTGGATTTCGACAAGCAGCAGTTTAACCAATCAAAGGAGATGCTCCGCACGTTTGTCAAAGCGGCGATAGCCAACGATTTGTTCTCGACGGGGGCTTATTTCCAGATTGTCAACGAGCAGAACGACATCTATAAGGAAGCACTGAGCATCATCAACGATGATGCACGCTACCGCAAAATCATAAGTCCGCGCACAGAGCAGACACCCGAAAAGAAAAAGAAGAAATAGTCACCACACCTACCTGTTGGCAAGATATTTGCTATAGGAGAGATGAAATTATAGGTTTACAAAATTATGGAAAGAAAATTCAAGACTACTGCCAAATGCGCTGGATGCGTGAAGGCTATCGGAGAAAAATTGAGCAAGGAACTTGCCGCCGACCAATGGTCGATTGACCTGACATCGCCCGACAGAGTGCTGACCGTTGCCGCCGACACCCCTTCGGATGCCCGCATCGAGGAACTGGTGCGAGAGGCTGGATTCAAGATTGAAAAACTGTAACGATATGAACAAGTATTTGACTATAGCGTGTGCCGCCGCACTGTCAACGCTCATGGCTTGTAGCGGAGGCAAAGGAAACGCCGACAAAAGCACCGATTCAACCGCCGCGGCAGAGACTGCCAAAGAGACTGTCCAGGCAGAGGATTCAACGGGAAATCCAAACGCAAGCGTGATGGACCTGACAATCGACGGATTCAACAGCAAAGTGATGGATTTCAGCGGCGATATGCCAAAGTTTTTGGGCGCACGTCCGTGTGTCATCGACTTTTATGCCACATGGTGCGGTCCGTGCCAGCGGATGGCTCCGATGATTGAAATTCTTGCCCAAAAATATGGCGGAAAAGTAGACTTCTATCGCGTCGACGTCGATAAAGAGAAAGAGCTTGCCGGCGATGTGTTCGGCATCGAGGCTATGCCCACGTTTGTGTATATCGACAAGTCGGGAGCCATCAACTCGACAACAGGCGCCATAAACGCCAAAGAAATGATTTCAAACATCGAGAAATACTGTCTTGACTGATCGGAATGACCGACGAGCAACTGCTACTTGACAAACTTTCCGCCCGCGGCATCAAGCCAACGGCGATGCGCCTCCTGATTTTGCGCACAATGATGCATACAAGTCAGGCAGTGTCGCTGCTCGACCTTGTGGATATGCTGGAAACGGCCGACAAGTCCACGGTGTCGCGCACGTTGTCGCTGTTTCTCTCCCACCATCTTGTGCACAGCATCGACGATGGCAGCGGCGCGCTGAAATATGCAGTTTGCAGCAACACCTGCACGTGTGAGGTAGAGGATCTGCATGTGCATTTCTATTGCACACAGTGCCATCGCACGCTTTGTCTGCGCGGACTACCAGTACCGCTCGTGCATCTGCCCGACGGTTTCACGCTCGAAAGCGTCAACTACGTGATGAAAGGCGTCTGCTCCGACTGCCGGAGAAATTAGTCAACAATAAAAAACCAGCGGGTTCATCGACAATGATGAATCCGCTGGTTTTTTATTGTACAGGCGTCGGCTATCTCACGACGCATTTGCCTACGCCGTCGGCCGTTCTGACCACATAGACACCGCCGCGCAGCTCTATCAGCGTTCCACTTGAAGCATTGCCGTTGAAACAGCAGACACCATCAATGCCCCACACCGAAACAACGCCGTCGAGGAGCATGCGTATGCCACCGTCTTCCACAATGAAATTTGCCGGCGCCGCAACCGATGCGACAGCATCGTTGCCAGTTCTTACCTCGACAAATTCAGAAGGCATCGAGTAGACCGAACCGTTGAACGCACGCACGCTATAGACATAGCGAGAATTGTCAACCAGCCCAGTGACAACGGCAGACGTGCTGCCACCCACATCAACCCCGTTGAATCCGGCAACAGGCGTGTCGGAAGCCTCTCCGCCATATTCCACCACGACATCATCAACAGCCACAATGCCTTTGCCATTCATCGACAAACGTATGCGTCGGCATCCATCGGCAATCTCGCCACGACTCTCGTCGACAGTCGTAAGCAATCCGCCTTTGTCTTTTACGGCAGCAACGGTTGCAAGCGTGCGCCATCCATCGCCATATTCACCGTCGACCACCAAAGCATCACCCTCAGACAACCGCGAAGCACGATGCCAGAACGATATTTTTCTGATGTCGCCACCGAACAAAGGCGACGTCAAAGACTCACCGTCGGCCTCGAAACGCAAAGCAGGCATAGCCTCACCATAGAATCCAGGCGCGCTGTTGAACGTTGATGCCAGCGTAGACCATCCGTCGGCGAGCACTTTCCCCGTGAAGTCGCACACCGATTCAGAAAAACCGCCACGATTGCGCAGGCAAACAGTAAGCAAATAAGCCACAGCCCCGTCAAGCTCCTCCCAATTGGCAGTGAATCCAGAATCGGAAACAGAAGACGCAGGAAGCGTTTTGGGCTGAAGCATATCAAATGTGGCAGGCAATGTTGTCGCTGTCACAACATTTGACGCAGCCGACTCCTCAAAAGCATCAGCCGCCGTGACACTGCAAGTATACGTAGAGCCGGCGGACAGACGGGTTGCCGAAAACGTCGTTGATCTGCCCACGTCAAAGTGGCTGTAAGCCTTGACACCGTCGGCCGCCGTGACATCCACAAAATAGCGGACAGCATTGTCTACGGCGCTCCATTGCAGCGTCATCGACGTTTGAGTCACATCAACAGGAACGCCAAGTACGGGAGGCTTAATGTCGGCTTTTCCACCCGCCACTTTCAATACGACGTTACCATCGACCTCCGCAATGTCGGTGAGTGGCAAATCGATGGCATATCCACTCCAAGACGTCATACCAGTAAGTTTCGTCACTTTTCCCGACCCAGGGAACGGAAATCCCGCGGCTTGTGTCGACGAAGTTCCTCCATTAGCCTCGACGATGTCAACATACTGATGGCTCGGGTCGCGGTTCACCACATTGCGGTCCCAGATGTTTGGGTTGTAGTCGATGTGCCACACGAGCATTCCATGTCCAGGCACAAAAGAATCCCATCCCGACTGCTGCCGGCATTCGAGAATGAAATACTCATTGTCGCGTTCCGTATTGATGCGATATACCACATTGTTCACAATCGGCAAGATAGTCAGATTCTTCGGGTGGCTTACCACCTGCGGCACAGTCCAGTTGAGCTCGTAACGCTCATATCCGCTCATCAGCGGCGGCGTGCGACCGTCGTTGGTATACGATCCCCGGTCCATCAAAGACCAATCGCCAGGAGTCAGCGCCGTTGTCATCGACGACGTGTTGTAAAGGTCAGGCAGCCCCAGCACATGTGCGAACTCATGGCAGAACGTTCCGATGCCATTCATTTTGCTCTGCCCGTCAAGCTCAGGCGAGCAAGCATAGCTTTCCACTTTCACACCGTCAAACACCGCCTCCCGATTCTGATCGGACAGATTCCATGAATGCGGCCATATCGTTGACGGATCGCCTCCATCGGCCTCGCCAAGTCCGGCATAGAACACATAGACATTGTCCACCTCACCATCCCCGTCGGTGTCGTATATCGAGAAGTCGGCCTCAGAATCAATCTTCCGACAAGCCTCGACAATCATCGCACCAGCGGCAGAGTCGTCGCTGCCACCGCCATAGTATTCGTATCCGTGGTCCATCATCACCGGACCATAGACATCGAATATTGGCTGGAACTGGTCGGACGACGTGGCGTGATAATAGTCGGCAGCACTGCCTGTTGCATTATAGTTGCTGTAGCCCTCCTTGTTGAGCATATTTAAAAATTCCGTACCAGCATTCGGCACAACAAACCGTTTGTTTGGGAATTCCGCCAAAATCACCAGAAAATGATGCTCGCCCTTGGTCGGGAACGACGATATGTGCTGCGGTCCGGCAACGGCACGCGGCATTTTTCGTCTTATCACCGCATTTTTCACCACCGCATCGCGGTCTATTTTGGCAATTGCAGCAATTTCCTCCGGCGAACGCTGTCCAGGATTGTGGGCATTCAGCGCAGAGGCATAATACCGGAATCCATCCGATGTCAAGTTCAGAGGCACATTGTCGACAGTGGCATAGTAATGGAAATGCTCGTCACCGTGAGCCACAACCGTCAGGCTTGACCCGTCGGGTTGCACCACCTCCACCGGCCGCATTCTCGACGGAACAGCACTCGCCGAAGCAGCGACAATCGACGCCAATATTGTATTTGCTATTTTCAGTTTCATATTTCAGAAAATGTAATGCCCGCCATCACCATAGAATGATTCGGCGGGCAATACAAAAAACCAACAGTTTATCTAACAATTACCTTTCTCACATTTTTGCCGCTGCGCACAATATATATTCCCGCAGGCACGCGTTTTGTATAGTTGTCGGAGCCTTCAAGACGCAGGCAGAGACGGCCGTCGGCACCAAACACGTCGACCGTGTCGCTGGCTCCGGCAATGCGCAACATGCCTTCAATACCGAATGCCTTGAAAGCACTCTCCTCAACATCGGCCACCGCATCTCCACCGCCAAGCTCTACAAGGCAGTCGTTTGAAAACGATGACTCACCACGGTCGTAGATTGCCGTAACATTGTAGCGGTAGTCGCCCTGCTCGGCGACAGCATCCGAGAATTCCGATTCGCCGACAGGCTCAGACGTTATCTTCACGCCATTGCGGTAGACGTTGTAGCCCATAAAATCGAACGATTTCTTTTTTGCATTCTTAGGAATGTAGGTAATGTCATCGACCATAAGTCCGAAGGCATCCTCCGAAATGCAATGGATTGCAAAATATTTTGCCCCTTCCGGCAGTTTGACAGAGAATCTGCGCCATAAGCTGTTTGGCGTATAGTAGTTGGCAGTGGCAACTTTCACAAAGTCGCTTGTCGACTTCGTGTCGGTAGAGTAAAGGACACGGAAGCGTTCTTCGTAAGCCATCGTCACACTCTTGATGTAGAACGACACGGTCTGAGCCTCGCCCGACAGTTCCGGAGAAATCAACCAATCGTCGTTGGCTGTTTCCTTTGCGCCGAATGCCACAAGACATTGGTCGCCAGAGAACGGCCACCAGCGCTGGTTGAACACCGTAGAAAGGTCAATAGGCGCCAATGAAGGATTAAACACCTGATAAGCCATTTTCGCACCTGCATTGTCGTATCCCGTAATGCCCTGCACCGTATATGTGTCAGTATTGTCGTTGTCGATAAGAGTATAGTTTCCGATGCCGCTGATTGCAAACGGAGTATAGCTTTCCATATCGTCGATTACGGCGTTTACCGAGTTCTGCACAGTCGGTTCCGACCACGAAAGGTTCACGCGGTTGCCGTCGGCAGTTGCCTGAAGGTCGGTCACCTGCGGGATCTGCATAGCCGGCACGACGAGTGAAATCACGTTTGTGGAGTCGTTGGCGGCACATTGGTCGTCAGCATAGTTTACGAGCGCATACAGCTTGTGCGTGCGTCCGCTGTCCTTAAGTCGAGGAGCAAAGTTGAATTTAATCACCTTCAATCCACCGTTGGCAAATATAGCAGCACCCTGACCAGTCTTCGACTCAATCATCTCGTCGTCAAGATAAAGGTCGACAGTATAGTCTTTGGTAGACACCGTGCCATTGTTCTGGATTGTGGCAACATATTCTTTCGTTTCGCCCACTTCGGCTTTCTGCGAGCCGAGCAGAGTCAAGCCTTCGATGTCGGCAGTATACTTGTCATCGACAAGCAGTTGGTCAACATAAATGTTGCCTCCACCAGCAGCCTCACCGATAAGTCCGATAGAGATTTTCTTGGCACTCTTGAACGCATCGAGAGGGAACTCATAGTATGTCCAACCACCATTGTTGGCGTCAAGCCGGATTTCCGCACCGTCGATAACCTGATATTCACCATTGTCGGCCGATACCGCCACCTTCAGTTTGTCATCATAGGTAGTGGTAACAGTGTCATACGATTCGGTTTCTTCGTTGTAGACACTTTCAGTAACCGACGAGTCGTAATGGAACAGATAGAACGACACGAAAGGCGACTTTGCCTTGCTGATGTCGATGGCAGGAGTAGCCAGTCGGCTTGATGTGCCCACCGTCCATGAGCCATAGCCCACGAAACCGAGCATACCGTCATCGCCGTCGGTCGGCGGGCAGACAGGACTCGAACCCATTGCCACGATTGCCCAGCGAGCATCAATAATATATGATTTCAATTGCACCATCGACCACGGAGCCTTTTTAAGGGTTCCATATCCGAAAGAATCAGCAAACGGCAGAGCGTATGGCTTGCCCGTAATCAAGCTGTTGCTCTCCGTAATCTCGCTTGCCCCCGTTGCCGTTGCAGCAGAGATGGCATAGTACACGTAGTGCTGCAGATCATATCCAAGCCCGTTGTCGACAAAGGTGTTTCCTTTGACGTTTTCGGCGATTACCGTGCCGTCCTCCGACTCCCCGTCAAAGCGCACAATCTTGTAAGAAACCACATCGTTGCCCACATATCCACCGTTCACACCGGCAGGAGTGTCCCATGACAGTTTTACCCCCTCCATTGTTTCAGCGGCAGTCAGCGCAGCAACCTTCAGCGGCGTGTCGACACCGACATATACATTTTGTTCAGCCTTCTCCCCTTCAGCCTTGCCGTTGAAAGCCACTACACGATATGTGTGGTTGCCTTGAGCCACACTGCTGTCGAGATATGACAGAGCCGTTCCGACGGCAGGATTGTCAAAAGTGTTGATAAGCTCGTCGTCGCGATAGATTTTGACAGCCGACAAAGACTCCAAAGCAGAGCCCTCTGTTGTAGTCGACGGAGTGGTGAAAGCCACAGTTGCCTGAAGAGCGCCGGCGGCGCCTGGAGTGACAGACAGTCCGGTTACAGGCGACGGTCCGGCTTTTGTTCCGTTTTGCTCAATTTTGACATTGTCGAGCCATAGGTAGTAGCTGTCGGTGCCGCTGTAGCAGTGGAATCCGACATAGTATGCGCCATCCTCCTCAATAGGAAGTTTTATGGTTACAGTCTCCATCTTGGTGTTGGTGATTTTCGACAGATCGACCAACTTGACGGTGTGGCGTGTGCCATATTCCGACTTACCAATCGTCACCTCCATTTTTTCAGGGTTTGCAGCCCTCTGCGCTCTGTAGGAGAACGACAACGTGTAGACATCGTCCTTTCCCAAATTGACAGGAGGCGTCACCAGCCAGTCGTCGCATTCGGCTTGGTCGAAGTTTGACATCCGGACGCATCCGCCGGCTTCCCACCACGACCAGCATTCGTCGTTGTTGTTCACGTCCTGCACATACCAATCGCCAAGCGTTGAACTGCTTGAAAAGTCCTCGACAAACGGCACATCGTAGGGTGTCGGTGTGTTTGGCGAGGCTTTTTGAGCCGACAGCGTCCGCATTGGCGAAGATGACGCTATACGCTCAACCTTTCTGACAACAAACGGTGTGGTCCCGCTTGTGTCAGGGCTACTACTATTGCTCCGCATTTGGGCGGCAATTGGGAATACCATTGCCGCAGCCAAAAGCGAGAAAATCTGTTTTCTCATAATCTTGTCACTTAATGATTTTAGATGTTATAATTTGTTTGTCTGTTTTTATTTTCACTACATACGCACCTGCAGGCAAATGCTGCAAGCTGATTTCATTGGTATTGTCGGCGGCAGCGAGCATCAGTCCTGACATAGCGTATATCTGGATGTTGTCGATGTCGGTGTCGGAAACAATATGGAGTACATCATTGCTTACATACATTTTCATATCCTCGCCCGAAAGCGTGTGTACGGTTGATGTCACAATAGGCTCTATCTCGATATTGTCAAGATACACATTGGAGTAGTTGCTGATTTCCGTAGCCATAAAACCGAGATAGTAGTTGCCCGCGTCGGAGCTGATGTCGCCCGGCGTCGACGCGTCGGCATTGCCGGCAGTGCTGAATACGATTTCAGGTGACTGAGTGGCAACAATCAGATAGTATGGCTCGCCAATCTGTGTGGTCATCGTTTTATAGTCAGGGCTGGAGCTGACATACACAAAAAGATCGGCGGCTTCTGATTGCATCCAGGCATCGAACGTGAGACGGTAGATGCCCGCCTTCTCCAAGCACAGAGGCATTGAAATCAGCCAGAACTTCTTGTCGCCGTAGGCGATAGGACGCAACTGCATACAGCCCTCCTCTTTATTGTAACTCCAGTTTATGGTGCCATAAGAATAGGTCGAGGCAACCGACCATCCGTCAATGTCTGACTCAGAATCAAATCTGTTTGCGTATGGCGGCTCAATGCCTTTTCCAATCCATCCCGACTCTACTGTAGCGGCAGCGCTGGTGTCGCCAAGGGCATCGGCTGTGTCAGGAGTGACAGCCACAACGCTATAGGTGTATTCGCCGGCAGCGTCGACTTCGTCGGTCACTTCCACGCTCTGCTTCGGATCGAGGTCGGCAAGCGTGCTGACCACTGCTCCGTTACGGCTGACAACGGCACTCAGTTTGCCTGTCAGCACGTCGCCCATCGTTGATTCCGCAGGCATTTTGAATGAAACCTTGGCTTTGTTTTCCAAGCCTACGGCTTCAACGCTCAGGTTGTCGACAGTCTTCGGCGTTACCGGAGCGATGATTATGTCGAAATCAGAGACGCTCACGGTTTTGGCATCGCCCGACGACATAATGTTGAGTCCGACATAGAAGATGCCGCTTGTTTCCGGACGGAAGTCGAACCCTATCGTTTCAAAATCAGTAGAGACTATTTCTCCCGAGCTGGTGATTGTATGGGCTTTCACTCCATCCACTGTCGGTTCGGAACCATATTTGAGAGCAAACGACTTCTTGCCGGAATCGACCTTAGCACGCAACGACACGCGATATGTATGCCCAGTCTCGACCTTGACAGGAGGCGTTATCAGCCAATCGTTGAAATAGGTTGAAGAAGATTCGGTGGCTGTTGCCTCTCCATTGACAAATTCAAAAGTATTGTTGCCTGACCAACTGTTGTTGACCACTGTCCACAAGTTGGATTTCGCAGCAAAGTCGGATTCGAAAGGCACAGGCTTTGCGGCTCCGATATATGGCGACGCCACTTCCACAGCCTCGCCTTCTCCACCCATAGCACCGGTGGTTACAGCTGCGATTTTGTAGGTGTGGTAGCCTTCTCCGACTTCCATGTCATTGTAGGTCACTTCCTGTCCGGCGACAAGGTCGCCCAATGTTGCGGCCACGTCTCCGTCACGGTAAATGCGGGCATTGAGAGTGGCAGTCAATGCGGCACCAACGGTCGACAATGACGGCATCGTGAATTTCACGACAGCGGTGTTGTCAGTTCCCGTTCCCGCAACCGATGCATTCTCAACCACAGCAGGCAGAGTTTTAGCCTTTTCCACCGTGATGCTTGCCACATCGATAAAGGCTGCATAGCTTGTATAGCTGTAAGGGAGATAGAAGCCGATGAAATACTTGCCGCTTTCATTCACCGAGAATTCATAGGTATAGTCATTGAACGCATTTCCCGACAGTTTAGGGTCGGTTGAAGGAGTGATTTTTGCAGTCAGCCCGTCTTTGTCGTTCTTCAGACCATAGAGCATTCGGAACGGCCGAGAGCTACCCGACGATGCACCGCAGGCGGCGTTGACTGTCACGCTATAAGTCTTGCCGGCTTCCAAGGCGATTGCCGGAGTGATCAGATAGTCGTCGGGCATAGTGTTTGTCAGCGACTTGTCGGCGTCGGCCTTGCCGTTGCGCTCGAAGAGCTGAGCATGGCCGTCGACAAATTCAAATTTCTCCGGATTTGCAGTGTCGCTGTCGTCGATTACTGTCCAAAGCTCCTGCTCGTTGACAAAATCAGAAACAAACGGTGTGTGCTTGCATTCGCCAGTCCAGTCGCTGTCGAGGCTAACCGGCTCGCTGTCGCCGCCGAGAGCGTCATCATTGGTCGGAGTGACGGCAATGATGCTGTATCGGTTGATTCCTGAAGAGGCATTCTCATCGATGAACGAGGCTTCACTGCCTGGTTCAAGGTCGGCTATCGATGCAATCTCCGCATCGTCTTTCAGCACTCGTGCCGTGAGCTTTGAAGTGAGGGCTTTGCCAAGTGTCGACTCTGCTGGCATGGTCCATTTCAATTCCACTTTCATTTCCTCACCAACCGACTTTGCCGAAGCGGCAGTCACAGGTTTGGCGATAGTGGCAATTTCCTCGATTGTCACGGAGTTGACGGTCACTGTCGTGATTTTGTAACCGGCATCGTTGATATGTATGCCAAGGCAGTATGCGCCGTCGGCTTCAACTGCATACTCTTTTCCGAAGTTTTTTGCCTCATTTGACAAAGAGATGGATCCAACAGACGTTGTCATTGTCGCCGATGAATTGCTCTTACCAAGTTTCAGTTCAACCGATGCGCTGGAGTAGCTACTGCCATTGTGCATGCCGTTGACTGTCACTCTATACGTCTTGCCGGCTTTCATCAATACAGGAGGCGTTATCAGCCAATCGTTGAAATCACTATTGCTGTTTTCTGTAATCACAGCTTTTCCGTCGGTGAATGTGAACGATTTTTTTGTCGACGTCTTGCTGTTGTCCTCTACCGTCCAAAGAGACGACTCGTTGGCAAAGTCGGAAACGAACGGCACTGTCTCGGGTACGCCTACAAAACCCGACTCTACGGTTTCAGGCTCTGCAGAAGTAGCACCGTTGCCATTTTTAATGACTATGTAATATTTGTGGAAACCTTTGGTCAGGCCGTCGCTCTCGGTGTCGGTAAACGAGCCTTTCGCACCAGCTGCGGCAATGGTTTTCACAAGGGCTCCATCACGATAGATTTCGGCTGAAAGATTTGTCAGCGGAAGTCCGGTCTCGCTTGTTGTCGGGTTGGTCCATTCGAGAGCCACAGAGATGGCGCCATCGGCGGCTGGAGTGGCTTTCACGCCAGTGGCGATGTTTGGCACCACAGGTATTTCCACTATACTGATGTCGCTGAGCGATAGGGTGTTATAGTAGTATGGCGCTGAATACTTCGCATTGTCGGCATGCCATCCGATGTAGGCTGTGCCTGTGCTCTTTGGCGAGAATGCCTTTTCTGTCACAACTGTCTTTTTGTCCTTCTCTGCTTTGACGTTGGCAATCTGTTCAGTCATTGCCTCGGCAGAGGCTCCAGAGCCCTTCATCACGTCAAGGTTGAATTCGTTGGCAGGATTTGAGAAAGCCGACGTGAACGAGAGCTTATAGGCTTTGGCGGCGTCGAGCGCGAACGGACGGCTGACAAACCAGTCGTCGTTTGACTTGTTGCCGTCGGCTTTTATCTCGGCATGGTCTGCTTTGATACTCCAATTGTTGGTGTTGTCGCCGTTGATGGTTTTCCAGAACGCCATCTCTTCTGCATCGCTGAAATCAAGTGTGTAGGGAGGGGCAATTGCCGCGAGAGGCCCAACGTAGGCTGTGCGCACGCTTGCCGTGGCACTTTTTTTGCCGTCGGCATCGACAATCTCGACGCCGTATGTGTAGTAGCCAGATGCCGGCACCTCGTCTGTAAGACTTACGGCAGCGCCGGAGGCGGTCGACGCAGCGTCGGTGAGCGATTTCAGCAGCACGTCGTTGCGATAGATGTTGATTTGTTTGATTGAGAGAGATTCGCCGGTGTTGTAGGTCGCCGGATTGGTCCATCCAAGTGCTACGGTCATTGCCTCATTCGCTCCACGCTCTGCGGTAAGGCCCGTCACCATGTTTGGCTTTGTTTCAAGAATCGACTTTTCAACTTTGAATGATGTGAATTTTAATTTATATGCAGTTCTTGAATTGTCCGATTTATCATATACGCAGAAATAAATCGGACTGCCGTCTGTTGAATCAAAAGAGAAACTGTCGGTGATTGATTGTTTATCCAAATTCAACTCGTAGTCTTTGGAATACAACTGTTGACTTGTAGCCGTTGCGCTTTTCAGAATATAGACTGTGAATTTTTCATTTGGGTACCCTGTACTACCCGTTTCCAATGTATATGTAAAAGTGTAGCGGCTGCCGCTTTCCGTCTGCAACTCAGGGCTGAACAGGTAAGCTTTGCTGTTTCCACTGTAGAAGGTAGCTTGCCAATATCCGCTGAATCTGCTCCAAGAGCCGTTGCCTGTGGTTGTTTTTGTCCATCCGTCATCACTCTTGAAGTCGGGCGAGTAAGGATAGGTCGTCACTGCAGCGCTGATGCCAGCCGACGAGAACAACGTCAACAGCAGCATCAGTGCGTTAATTAAATAAAATTTCCTCATAATCTCATTTGTCCTTTTTGTTAATATTTGTTTTTAATTCTATCCCAAAGCAACAACTATTGTCTCATGTCAACAGCTTTTCCAATGCAAAATTATGCATTGGAAATTTTATATGCAAACAATTTGTCAACAAAAGCACAAAAAGAATATCAAAATTTTATTGTTAGATTAGAAAACCTGACATAAGGATTGCTTAATTACGAATTATACAAGGTTTTCACGAATTATTATGTCATACAAAAAAATGACGCCGGTGCATAATGCCGACGTCCATAAAATGCAAATAATTCTTAATTCAGTATTTTCCGCTGCGGATGCGGTAGATTGTCTCCTTTGTCAGATTGAGGAAGGAAGCGAGCTGTGTGACCGTCACAAGGTCGAGGATGTTGGGATAGCGCTCCAATGCCCACTGGTAGCGTTCACGCGCGGGTTTGTGAAGCATCACCATCTGTTCCTCAAGAAAGTCGGCATAGCTCGACAGTCCAAGGCTGATGTATTTAAACACCTCACCCTGCCGGCTTTTGTCGAGAAGATTGAGGTCGGGCAGCGGCACATAGCACACATCAGACGGCTCCATAAATTTGATGATGATATGATGGTGTCCGGAACGGATAATCGTTTCCGGACGGATAAGGAAATGCGATGCAAATGTAAAGGCGAAATTGTGCTCGCGCCCGCGCTCGATATAATATGTGCGAGCCGAGCCTCTGATGAGAAAAATCATATTTTTCAACAATTCGTTTTGCCCTTCGACAATCTCTCCTTTCTTGAAATGCACGAATTTCAAGCTTTTGATGAGTTTTGCCTCTTCCTCTGTTGAGAGGCTCATTTTGTGGCGCAAATCGTTGAGAAACGACAGCTGGTCGCCGTAGACAATGTCATTTTCTGCCATTGAGCATTTCCTCCACTTTTTGCCGCACATCGGTCATAAGCCACAACGGTGTCGACGTGGCTCCGCAGATGCCTATTGTCTCAACATTGTCAAGCCATGCCGGGTCGATATCGTCGGGAGTATAAATCATGTGGGTGTTGGCGTTCACATTGCGGCATTCGTTATAGAGAATCATCCCGTTGCTGCTCTTGCGGCCGCTCACGAAAAGCACAAGGCTGTGTTCCTGTGCGAACTGGCGCATGCGCGGCATGCGGTTTGCCACCTGACGGCATATCGTGTCGTGACATTCGAACCGCCCTGAAGGCTTGCGCCTGGCTATCTCCTGCTCAATCTGGCGCAGCCCGTCGAGCGACTTGGTGGTCTGCGAATAAAGTACCACATCGCGGCTGAAATCTATTTTATCGATGTTGTCGACACCCTCCACAACAATCGCCTCCCCGTCGGTCTGCCCGACGAGTCCGTTTACCTCTGCATGCCCCACTTTGCCGTAAATCACAATTTGCGGACGCTCTTTTTCCTCGAAAGAACGGCGGATGCGTTTCTGAAGCATCAGCACCACCGGACAGGTGGCGTCGATTATCTCAATGCTGTTCTCACGGGCGATGCGATATGTTTCAGGCGGCTCGCCATGGGCGCGCAGCAACACCTTCACTCCGTGCAGACGGCGCAGGTCGTCGTGCGTGATTGTCACCAGCCCCTTGCTCTGCAACCGTTCCACCTCGTTAGAGTTATGCACAATGTCGCCCAGGCAGTAAAGGCTTCCGCTTTTCGCCAGCTCCTCCTCCGCCTTTCGGATTGCTGTCACCACTCCCGGACAGAACCCGGAATTTTTATCGATTTCAACCTTTGCCATCAATTCTTATTCGGCACTTGACAGTTTATTGTAAAGATCAAGCAGCCATTTGTCCTGCTCGGCGATTGTCATATTGCTGTTGTCGAGCACCACTGCGTCGTCGGCCTTGCGCAGCGGACTCTCGGCACGCGTGGTGTCGATACGGTCGCGCTCACACACGTTGGCAAGCACCTCCTCATAGGTCACACTGTCGCCTTTGGCGTGCAACTCATCGTAACGGCGGCGGGCACGCGTCTCAGGCGATGCGTCGACATACACCTTCATCTCGGCGTCGGGAAACACCACCGTGCCTATGTCGCGGCCGTCCATAACGATGCCTTTCTGTTTGCCCATGGCTTGCTGCTGCTTGACAAGAGCGCGGCGCACACTGCCTACTGCGGCAACGATGCTCACCTTTGACGACACCTCCATACGGCGTATCTCCTGCTCCACCACTTCTCCATTGAGCATTGTCTGCGTTTTTCCGTCGGCATCAACTCCAAACGTGATATTGATGTCGGGCAACGCTGCTTCCAGACGTTCGGTGTCGAGGCGGTCGCCGTCAAACAAGCCGTTGCGCAGGCAGTAAAGCGTCACGGCGCGATACATTGCGCCAGTGTCGATATAGGCATAGCCTATGGTTTTTGCAAGTTTCTTTGCCATTGTACTTTTACCCGACGAGGAAAAGCCGTCGATGGCTATTGTAATGAGTCGTTTATTGTCCATATTGTATGTGTGGTTAAAATTCGTAGATGTTTGTCGACAGGTTGACCATAAAAGTAAAACCTCCCGTGTGGGGCTGCGCCATCGCCACGCCAACACGGAATTTCGACGATTTCAATCCGGCACCCATTGAGAATCCCGAAATGAAATTGCGCGCGAAGGTAGCCATGTCTGTCTTCGTCTTATGATTGTAGCCAAGAGCCACATAAAACTTGTCGCTCGGGGCATAGTCAAGTCCGAAAATCAAATGCCGGAACAGATTGCTCATAAATTTATCCTCTTTCACAAGCTCCGAATGCGTGTCGTTGCTGTCCTTGAGCTTGTAGTACGGCAAATGCCATTTTGTCAATCCATGGGCAGTTATCGACACACGGAACGGACCTCCCTTGAGCGACTGCGAGTAGCCCAGCTGCACATCCCACGGCAAACGGTCGTAATGCTCCTCGAAACGCTTCACCTGACCGCCAAGATTCTTCACAACCGCCGACAGAGAAAGATCCTTGTCGGGATTGTAATAATTTATACCCAAGTCGGCAGCAATGGCAAACGCATTATACTGCTCATAGTTTGAATACAGAAACTTCATGTTTATACCGCCCCGCAGGCGGTCGTTGAAATCGTGGGAATACATCCCGCTGAACGCAATGTCGCTCACATTGAACGACCCCGTTTCAGCACCCGTCTGATCCATCCCCCGCATCGAGCCATAGCCGAAATACGTTATTCCCGCCGACCAAGCGGCATGCTCTCCAGCCTCCTTTGCAAAACGCGCCGACATAAAGTTGCTGCTCCCGAGATAGCGCATATAGCCCACACCGGCCTGCATATCCACCTCCGGACCAAGCAAAGCCGGATTCTGCTCATAGAGATTAATATCGTCATCGACAACGCTGATATTGACACCGCCAAGCGCATATGCGTGCGACGACGTTGGGATGTTGAGATAATTGTAGGCAGTGCCGTCCTGCGCCCTGGCTGTCCAGAACGTGGTCATAACCGCCGTCACAATATATATGATTTTTCTTATGCTCATAAACATTCAGGCAGGAATGCATCTCCCGCTTAAAGTATAACGGCAAGAAGGCAACAATAGTATATCCTCCCACCAAAAATAAAGCGTAAGCCACAAATTCCATCCCAGCCAAGAACTTATGCGACATTGTCAAAGATACTTCACAATCAGACGACGCATCTTGTCACTCTCAATGTCGTACATCACAAAAAACAACATATTTCCAGCCTTTCGTTTAGCCCTATCAACAACTCCCAGCACGCTGCGGACTCGCGTCATTATGTCATAGAAAGCGGCATCTCCATCAGGCACAGTCTTTTTCACGACACAAGCACTGCGCATTCCAACGTTTTTCAATGCTTCCGCCCTGTCTTTAGGCGACAGCAGATGTCGACGTTTGCATGGCATTTTCTTGCTCTAATTTTCCTGCAGATAAACCTCTATCATCTGCGCCACCAACTCGTTCAACTCTTCCGACGTACCGCCGCGCGGAAGACACAAACGACAATGCCACCCTGGAGTCAGCCTTCAACTTGCGGCGGAGGTTTTCCACATCCATCTGCTTATCAGCCACATGGTCTATATCAAGACAAAAATACTCCGTATAGGCGAAGCAGTCCGTGCGCCGCTGCGACGGATTGAATATTCCACAGACGGCATAAGGCAACCTGCGCTTCAACAACGAGTATTGCTTACTGTCGACACTGCGCACAATCCGCAGTTGACGCACAAAAGACGCCAATTGGACATCAGGATGAGCCACAAGCTCATAAAGTTGCCGAAGGTCGATGCGCTGCAACTCTTCGGTCGCCGATGTAATGTTAGTCCCTAATGATATCATTGTTTAAAGGTATTGTTTGAATTTCTGAGCCAAACGCTGACAATAAAGCATAATATGCACAGCCCGAGAACGGGCAATGCCTCCAATATCGACAACTTCATCCAAATAATCGTTGACCGATTGTATCAACACTCGCCTCCCAAGAATCTCCAGCCAACAAGATCCGTCAGCCTGCACAGAGTATAGGTCGTCGGTCACAACACGCTGGCACACCAAGTGAGCCACGACAAAGTCAATCCAAATGCGATAGCGCTCAATAACATCGTAGACAAGTACCGGACGATTGTAATTGTCTCGATGAAGGACGCCCACATAAGGGTCGATTCCTGTCTTTATCAATTCTCCTTCAATCCGTCCATAAAGAATGCCATAGCCATAATTCAGCAAAGCGTTGACCGGATCAAGCGCGGGATGCTGCGACCGGCAGGAAAAGCGGAAATCTTCCGGAAGAAATGCGCTATAGGCATCGAAATATGCCTTAGACGCCGCCCCCTCCCAACCACGCAACTGAGGCGCGCACTCCACCACAGAAGAACCGTCGGCAGCCTCCACCTTTTCTCTGAATCGGTCCAATCGATAGATTACACGGTCACGCATCAGCAACGCTTCCCTGTCGCCACCATCCATCATCAGAAGCAATGCCTGCTGATTTGAAATCTTCTCCGAAACAATCTGTTTTATCCACTGCAAGGCCGCTCTATCTGCAAGAAATTTGATTTGTCCCTTACGTATTGTGGAGATCGAGCCGTAACGCGGACTCCAGACTCGCCCCTCAGGCATGCCGCCTCTATCCATAAACAGCACATCTATTTCATGCTCTATTGCAAGCAGCACAGCATCGCTCGTCACCTGCACCCCCCGCCCTATCTGAATTGACGTAACGCCGTCGACAGGCACACGCTGACGGCCTTTCTTGTTTGAAACAACAAAGGCTTCATTGTCGCGGTTAAGCGATGTGCCAAACGTGTTAAGCACAAGCTCCATAATCACACCTTTCTATTTTTTTCATAAAACACACCTTTCAATGGCGGAGAAAAAACAAGTTTATTCGTGCCATAAAACATCTTATCCCGACTCCTCCTTTTTTTCTGCCAACCATGTCACCTTTATCAACCCTTATTCTAATGGAATATAGTCTGCGACCTTTACTCTTGAAGAAGTTGAATGCAAAGATGTGAAGTCTTAATCCTTATTCTAATGGAATATAGTCTGCGACCGCCGATAATCGGCACACACAATTCAATGACTTATCGTCTTAATCCTTATTCTAATGGAATATAGTCTGCGACCTCAAAGAGATTGCACTTCAAGCCTTCAACAAAGATGTCTTAATCCTTATTCTAATGGAATATAGTCTGCGACTTTCAGAAGTAGCGAAGGAAACAGGAAAACCTGACCTGTCTTAATCCTTATTCTAATGGAATATAGTCTGCGACTCCTTTTGGATTAGTTACTGCGACCAAAAGTGGAAAGTCTTAATCCTTATTCTAATGGAATATAGTCTGCGACAGCAAAATTTATAAGTCACAGATATGCAGACTACTAAGACATAAATCCAACATTCTTTACCTTTTTTAGCAAAGGAAATGTACCAAATTTTCCCAAAGGTAAGAATATTTATCGGATTTTCAAAACGTTCTCCGTCCTTTTGCTAAATGCTAATACAATGAGCTGTCACCACCCCTAAGTCATTCATACAAGTTGTATGCACATCCATATTCAAGAGAAATATTCTCGAAAGCCTCCGAACTCAAAAGCAGACTGACGCGTATTTCCATCCACTTGCACGACCTTGCGTTTCGAACATGATGCAATACACCGAATGCCACGGCTCTGCAACCGTTTAATCAGCGCAAAACAAAACACCATCTCACCCATAATGTGCACCGTCACCTCAGCGGTGGCAACATGTTCCAAAATCAGGTGCTCGTATCTGTCAACGACCTTCTCCAACTGCTCTTTCTCCATATCAGGACACACTTGAGGAAATGCCAAATCTTCACATCTCCCGTAAGCTTCCGCTTCCTTGCGCTGATTCTGCGACCACGTTGCATAAGGATGATTTGATAAGTTGATGAGCAGTTTTGGCAGTTCTTCGACAACGGCGTCAAAATATTTGGCTGTAAATCCCTTCAAGTCTTTAACAATCTCATCGCTACCCTGCACTTTATCACCAAAACCCGCATGGTTGAGCGTGTTGCGTTTTCCAGTAAGGTTGTTGTAATTTTTCCGTATCCTAACTATGCCGTCCATTGCGAACAACTTTCGCGAAAGATTCTTGTCAAGCAACAAATCTCTCTTCCACATCGATTCATCCGTCATAACTTCCTTATCAACAGCCAACACCGCGCTCACCACATCACGCAGCTGTCTCTGTGCGGTCCGTTCTTTGTCTCCAGTCAAAGGATTCTCGATTCTCTCACAAGCCAGTGTCACCAAGCCTTCCTGACAAAGAGTAAACGCCTGCTGTACCATCGCATAATCCTCGCACCATTTTACCACGCCACGCAAGTTTTGGAAACGTTTACCCTCCTCAAACGGCTCCAACTTTTTCTGAACGCTGCGCAACAATTCCTTGACAGGCTTAATTGCCTTGTCAGAAGCCATAATCGCAGCCAGCGATTTTTTTGCAGATGCCACAGTTTTTCCATTCATCAATTCTCTGCCACGACATGTTGCCACATCCTGCTCAAAGCGTTTCAACTGCTTGGCTAAATTATCGAAATCAGCCCCTTTAAAGCTAAACAACAATTTTGACACCCGTCCATATTCCCCAAAGTCGGCAGCGGCCTGCGTATAGTCCAGCAATGTCACAAGCGGCATAAGGTCGGCAATCGGCGCCACATCGGAGTTGCCGCCGCGAGCCTCATAATTGCCGTACGTCACCGATTTTATCGTAACCTTTTTAAGATGCCGCGCATACTGTCCGAGCACGAGTACGAGCATCGGCAAATAGCGGAACGCATGCGTAAGATCAAAATACAGCAGGTCATTGTTCTCCAGTTTATCATAAATTCTGCCAAACACGTCCCACATCTCCTGCTCGTTTTTTCCCTCGGGAATGTCGACCGCCTCTACTTTTGCAGCCAAATTCATATTGTCAAGCACACACTTAAGCCCCACATACTCCACTTCGGGCATTCCGTTAAATTTAGCTCTTTTGCCGTTGAAATTCCAATTCTGTTTTTTCGATGCCTCGGTAGTAAAAATCAGAATGCGGTCATTTTCTGTCCATTCCTCCGCCTTCAACCATTCAAGCGTTGCCTGCTGAATGAACCTTGTCGGCTTCAATCCTTCATATCTGCATACCTCATAAAACCCGGTGCCAAGCACCGATACAAATACTTTTCTCGGCTTTCCCATCTTCTTTATTTTTTATTGATTTCAAACAATGCCTTGTCAAGCATTCCGTAAAGTTTCCGCACGTCTGCACTGTGCCAACATCTATCAACTTTTTGTATCAAAGCAAAATGCATAATGCCATTTTGCTCACATTTTTCAATTGGCTTGTCATCCATTGGCATATTAGACACAAACAACGCCTTACTTGCCATTCCGCCATAATTCTTCACAGCCGCGCTGAATTTGTCAATGTTAGTGTTGTCGCAGATACGCGTCTTGCATTCAACGAAGAGCAATTTATCCCCTGTGTTTACAATGATGTCTATCTCGTTTTTAGGCAAATTATTTTTATATGGGAATTCAACGTTCATCCACACTTCCTTCGCCTTGTCCCATTTTGAAAGAATTTCCGCGACATTCAATTCAAACCAATGATATTTGAAAAACAAATCAGCGGCATGTTTTGACTCAAGCTGTTCACAACAGCTGCCTTTTTTCCCTTGATTGACAAATTTTATGCATACCGACTGACTGTCCTTTTCCCTATGCCAATCTACAGAACTTTCACCAATACGCAACGGTGCCGGTTTGTCACAGTTGGCTTCCGAAGCAAATTTGAAATACAACTTTGAGTATTTCTCAGTCAAACTTTTCAGTTTCCGCATAACCGCAAAATCATCTTCTGTATATTCAGCAAACGCCACTTTCGACTTCACCGCATTTCCATTCAATCGGAAAAGCAGATCCATGTCGAGAGGTATTGATGAATACTTCTGCAACGACTCAAAATCGTAGATGAAATTGTTTTGGTCAACATAGAAAAATGAAATTTTTTCCTTTTTTTGGAAAATCTGATACAATAATACAGACCATGGTTTCGTCCCGCCTGTCAAATTCACGGTGCATTGCGCATCACCCGGGATATCCGCAAACAACGATTTGAAACTCTCCGAAATCAGCTGCAAGTTGACCGGATCTACAGTTCTCATTTCCACATCGGCCTTTACCCCAGCCTCAACTTCAGACTTCAAGCGTTCGGCTTCTGCGCTTGACTGCTCAGAGTGCAGTAAAATCACCCGATCGGGCTCAAGAGCGGCAATAGTCAGATAAATTGGATAGACCTGACCTCCAACTAAAGCAATATGTATATGGCTCATATCCTTAAACGTTTAAATCTGTTCAACTTCTCGACAAACCTGGATAATCATCAATCCGGAAATCCTCTTTTATTTCACAAAACTCGCACACCACGTTGTAGATGCGCACTTCGTCATAGTTGATGTCCCTATCCACAACAATCATCTGCCCCATCATCTGTGCGAACTTTTCTTTTTGCTCTTGTTCCATGTCGCGCACTGCCAGAAGAGCAAGCAGAGAATTCTGTTCTTCCACCGCCTTGCGAGCCGACATGTCAAGGTCCAACTGCGCGGCAATTTCGTCAAACAACGCTTTTTCCCGGCTGTCAAGACGCCGGTCTGCCCAAATGATGTCGAGCAATATGCGCATAGCAGCAATACGCTGCTCATATGTCAATTTTTCCATATTTTCCTAATTTTTTTTGACCGACACGCAAATCCATGTCCAGTCATTCTTTTTCTTATTGTAGTCAAGCACGGAAAGCGCCGTCACGCACTGTCCGTCGGTCAGCCGTTCCCGCTCCACCAACGCCGGAGACACAAAACAATTTCCGACGAAAGCGAATGCACATCCTGCCTTACGCGCCACCGAGCCTTTTAAAATCCTCACATAGTCTGTTTCTGCAAACTTCATATCACGGATTCTTTCTGCGCCAGCCACCGTTATTCTATCATCTGCGGCAGGCTCCCAATACAATGTAAACACGTCGCCGGCAACAACCTTCCAATGCAATTCTGACAACCGCATCACCGCTCGCCGCTTCTTGCCATAGACCACCGAGACACGCTTTGCCGACTGGTCAACATATGTGGCCACCGCCACCGACTTGCTTGCGCCATATGTAAGTATGCCATCGGTTATGTGCAACCACTCAATGCCGTCACTGCCATCCGCCACAGCCGTACGCATCCACGGTTGACGCATCCAGTCATCAACCTCACGAGGCAGACGCCATCCATGCCCAAGATAGCACCGCAACGAAAAATCCAGATGATATTTCGCACGAGCAATGTCGTTCCGGTCAATATATGCCAAAGCCAACGCCAGACGCACCTTGCCAAGAAACTCCTCTTTAGCCTTGCAATGCACAGCCCGCAACAAGCAGGCAAGCCTATTGTCAGGCTCGTCTTTGAATACATCCGCAAGCAACTGCCATGCCCAAAACTCCGTTTTTTTCTTTCTGACAAACGGCACCACCGCAGTTAGCGCATCCTCTCGACTTGCTCCTGCAGAAATCATCAACTTGCCGCAGAAATAACCGGGATACGTCATTTCCGAGTGACTTTCAGCCAATGCCTCCAACTTCGGAATGAAAGCATCGGCAAGCCCCTTGTCTCCGCTACGCAGCAATGCTTTGGCATAGCCTATATATGCACGCTCGGCAAGCGAAATCATCTGTCGCCCATTTTGCATTTTAAACTGCTGATAGTCTTCAGCCTGTAAATTGTCAAGATTCCACCATTCTATAAAGTTTTGCAAACCCTCCCAATTCTCCAGTTTTAGATATACGCTGAGCAAATACGAATAACCGCTTGACGGGCCGAATTTCAGGTTTCTGAAAACATCGAACAAAGAATCAGCATCCGAATTGTTGCCTGGAGGCAACGCTTTCACATAATCCGCCAATTTCCAAGCCACATTCGTGCAAATCATTTTTCCATGTTCGCCACTAAGAAGGTCAAGTTCCGACAGTTCCTTTAAGTTTGCCACCAAGCTGTAAAGACTCTTGCCGGCCACCGCTTCTCTTATTTTATAATAGAGAGCCCATCCCAACCCTATTTGTGTCCATACGTTGTCGGGGTGCGCCTCATAGTCCAACCGGGCAATACTATATGCCGATTCCACCTGCCCTGTCTTGCACATCGTTGTTATTTCCGAGACTTTTGCCATAATCAAACAAAATATTCTTTAATTCTGTCTACCAGTTCCACCAATTCCTTATCGTCGGCGCCGACAAGCGACATCGGCTTGGCATAACTTACAAATCCTTTCTTGTCAATATAAATCTTTATGTACGACACCGTTCCAGACGTGCGAAAATAGTACATTACGCTATAGTCCTCCGGATGGTCGACCACATTAGTAATCTGCACATTGACGGAATCGGCCGCAGAGCGGATCAAGCAATAAAGCTGACGATGGATATCGTCGACTGGGACATAATTCATCACAAACGGCATCGCCTGCTCATTGTCGAGCATCTGACAGACAAGCACGCTGTTTTCCGTAGGATTCAACGGCACGGCCTTGCCAAATATGCCGCCTGCTTTGTAATTGATGTCGTAACGCTCCAGCCCGGACGGAGTGGCTATGTGATAAATCTCCTTATACGGTTTGCTGTCGACCCCGGCAATACGGAATGGAGTGTATTCAAAATTGCTCTGCACGCACACACATTTCGCATGAAGATAGTCAGGAGCTTGTGTGTCGTGGAAGACAGATTTGCACACAGCGCCAAGCACACGGCATTCAGGATTGACTTTCTTGCAACGCTGCACAGTCTCTATTTTGAAATTTGAGAACGGAGTTATATGCGGCAAGTTGGTTATATAAAGAGTTTCTCTGGCTCGCGTCGTTGCCGTGTATACCCAACGCAGGCAATCGTCGCTCAAGCCAGTGCGACCATTGTAGTCTACAAAAGCCTTTTTCCACTCACCGCCCTGACATTTGTGTCCAGTCACAGCATATCCATATTTGGCTCTCAAGCAGTTAAAATAAGGGTCTTTCTGCAACTTATTCATAAACTCTTCCGACTTTGGCGACAAATCCGGATTGCGCATACAAAAATTAATATATAGCATTTTCTGTTGGTCGACACTAAGAGACGCTCTTGAATCGTTAAGCAAGTCAAGCGACAACTGCACTTGTGCCTGATTTCCTTCACCATCTATCACCGTAACATGCTGAAACGCCATCGTAATTATTCGTTTTTCCTTCTGTGCGCCTTCCTGCACATAAACCGGCGCCGACAGAGACGAGACTCCGCCGACTTCAAGCACAGGGACAAACTCACCATTCATCCGACCAAGCACATAATTGTTTTGCACCACCATCAGCGTTTCTCCTTTATGCAACGGAGCGTTTTCCGTGCCATACAATCGGCTGCGGATACCACGGGTATAGTCGGCGGCAACCTTGTTGGAGAAGCAAATAACAACGCTGCTGTAAAGTCCACTCAGCCTGCGTTCATCAAAATATCGGTCAAGGAAATCCACAGGTTCCAATGATTCAACTTCGCCTTTCCGCTCTGCAAAAGCGAGACGATTGCGCACCTTTTTTTTAAGCAAATCTCTTATCAGCATCGCATTTCCAAGAATAACGCTGTCACCTGCCTGGCGCATCACATCGGTCAGCTCCGCCTCCATAACGTTTAACCTTTTTTCTGTGAAAAACGCCGCACTCAGAGCCACAGACTCCGTTTCGCCGACAGGCGGCAGCTGTGCCGGATCGCCAACAAAAATCAGTTTACCGCCAAACCCTGGACGGGCATATGTCAGCAAATCATTCATCAGATTGCCCGTACCAAATTCAAACAATTCTTGTTCCACAGTGCGCGAGCCAAGCATTGACGCCTCATCGACAATCACGGCAATTTTCTCGCCAGACGTGTCATTTATCAAAAAATGAAACTTAAAATCCGACTTGTCTTTTCCTTCCTTCAGACCTTCCGCCTTATAAATTGCCCTATGTATAGTTGTTGCCTCACGTCCAGTTTTATCTGACAGTACACGTGCGGCACGCCCTGTGGGAGCCATCAACTTCACCGTTAGCCATTGCGAAATTTTATCCGCGATAGTCTTCACGAGCGTAGTTTTTCCCGTACCGGCATATCCCTTGAGAATGAACACTTGGGCGTTTTCATCCTTAATGAATCGACAAACTTGCTCGACAACCGCCAATTGTAGTCCCGTCAGTTCCATATCGCAATTTTATCATACAAATCTTTAGCACAATCCTCCCCAATCACACTTTTCAGATATCTCCATGCATTGCCGTTGTCAAACAACTTCCAATCACGGTTTTTCTTCAGTTTTGCCTTTACTTTTCCGTCTGCGCCAAATCCTTCAACAACTGCTATTATTTGTTTAATCTCTTTTGCTTCAAGTGGACGAGACTTCCTGACTTTCTCAATTTTATTTCTAAACGCTTCAAATGATGTATATTTGTAACCAGTTAAATCCAATTCTATCGGACTAGTAGGTTCTGTCGTTTTAATTTTATCTATCCTTATTTGCAATGTCTGCCAAGGTCCTGCGCCCGGATATCTATGTCTGTACTCATCAAGACGTCCATGAGCTTCTTCCTTTTTCCCGTCATCACATAGTCTTTTAACTTCTTCAGATACAGAATTAAAGAATTTTTTATACAACAGACTCTGCAAATCAACCCATCCGACTACTGCCGGATAACTCTGACGGCATTTTTCAAGCAATGATTGAGCTTCATCAAATTCAGACTTGTCAATGAGCATTTCTATTTCATCTTTTTGCCTTTGAACATATTCGGATTCCTTCCGCTTTATTTCATCCAGCACCTCTATCTGAGACACCCCTATAATGGACTCGTATTTTAAGAGCTGCTTTTTTGCCTCTCCAAAAAGATTCCGCACTGTCAATTGTTGACATTTTTCCAATAATACTGCATAGTATTTTCTTAAATACTCAATATCGACCAGCGATTTACAAGTTTCACAACCCTCCTGCAGCTGCGAGAATTTTTTCTTGAAATTCTTATATTCTTCCAAATTCATCATCTCAATGTCGCTTCCTTCCTTATGGTCAGAAGCGATGCGTATGAGTTGCTTGATTTGATCAGAATTACACCAATTCGGAACAAAGCCATTCATATATGCCTCAAACATTTGCATATACTCTTTTCCTGTCTTTATAAATCCCGTCAGTTTCACTTCATCAAGCTGCAATTTGCCATAACCGAAGCTCTTTGCCAAACCGAAATTATGGTGAGCCATACCTGAACCATGGAACGTCAATGCCGACAGCAATGCTCCTATTTCTTCCGGACGCAGATTGTGAACACGGATTTTAAAATGGAATTGCAGACCTGGCTTCAATGGGCGAAAACGAGTTATTGTATTTTCATTTCCATTTCCCTTTGGCAGTTCTGATAAATATCCGTTTTTATGCACACGATATCGTTTACACCCGGCTATACGCGCACCATCTGTGTCATATGTTCTATATTTGCCTGCTTTACGTTGGTCAACATACAACGGGTAATAAGAAGCTGACGGCTGTCCCAACACTCCTGTGACTTCTTTCCCCAACACTGATTCAGAAAGCGGACTGCATATAAACGCATTGCCAACCTGCACACGTCCACGAAGAGCTTTCTCTTGTCCACCGCTATGTTTAATGCAGCCGAAAATGCATTCTGCCATATCCATTTCACATCTTTTCACTTCATGCTCTTCGCCTACCAATGCGCCAACATTGTGCTTAAAAGGATAACGGTAGAATCGTGTGATGCCAAGACTTTCAACTTGTCCATCGGCATCTTTTCTGAAGAACACAGGGATTTCATTTCCGTCACGCATACGTTTCTTAATCTCCTCCCCATAGCATTTCGACGGTCTATAAACTGTGATGAATTTCCGAACCACTTCTTCCCTTAATTGCAGCACATTATCCGTTCTGTTAAAGAAACAATATTCATGGATTTTGCCGTTCATATAGCCCGTACAGACCAGGTCTCCGGAAATGTCTACACCAGAATTCTCTACATTGAGTATGCCATGCTCATTTCCACATTTAGCTTTAAAGAAATCTCTTTTCTTAAACGCATCAAGTTTTTCAAATTCATGCCAATCTTTCTCGCTAAAATAGTGTTGAAGTTGACTGCTTTCAATTTTCCGATAGCTGCACTCCGATATAACACACCGTTCGGAGCCATCCTTGGATATCTCCAATCGTAACCATCCGCTATGAATGTTCTCATCCAACATTTTTTTAGGATAGTCTTTTGTCACAGAATCTTTCCCCGTAAAATCTCTATATCCAAAGAAGTCATCGTTGTACTGCTGCATCTTGCCAAACGTCATTATCTCCAACACGTTGCGAAGCATGCCTTTCAAGCCGCTGCCCGGAAGATAATAATGTTTTTCTTCATCCTTTTCTACATGAGCTGGGCAACGTACATATTTGCCTTCATTGTTTTTCTCCGACTTATCATCACACGTGATTATTGGGGAAAGATTGCTTACTATAACATCAATGCAGCCGTCCTCACCATCACTGAATGGAAGGTCCTGACTTATTTCGCCGCCCCATTCCGGAATCACCACCATTTCGTTTAGCGGCACAAAATTGTAAGGGGCATTTATCTTGTCAATTCTAATTTTTTCTTTTGCCATATACCCAATCATTTATCAAATCCGACAAACACCATTGCTCCAGGACTCTGCACTTTCATATCAAGGCAGTTTTTATCAATTTCCACACGCCACAACTGCACCATTTTGAGGTTAGGCATACGCTTGCCTTTATAAGTCATCGCATTCCGCGCCTCTGTTTCCGTAACTTCGTGGCGAGCCACAAGATAGCGCCCGTCAACGTATTTTATACTTATAGACAGGCAACGGGTTGCATCATAGAGCATCCCCTCAACAATAAACGGGTTCTCGACATCCGGCTCATCAAGTTCAAACTCACCGTTGACAATCTGCGGCTTGTTTGCATCGCTACGCCAAATATAGCCCTCATATATCGATTTTTCTATATTCATTGACTATTCCTCCTCTGTATTTGGATAAATTTGCACACCGTTGCGTTTAAGCGTACCTGTGAAACAACCATTACCACGCATCACACCTCCACCAAGCGGGAGCATTCCCGAACATACGTCCTTGATTGCGGTCTCAAACGCATTGAGAAGCTCTCCATCAACACCGTTGGCTACAACAATCTGCGTGGTCAGCGATTGTCCTTTTCCATAATTGACATGTTCGTTGTAGAGCGCGCCGTCAATAGTACTGCCTGTGAACCAGTCGATGGCTACATGGTTTACCAGTTTCTCTTTGATTCGTTTTTCCATCACATCGCTGAGAAGCACTTTCCCACAAGACATATTATCTGCTTTCGGCCCTGCTGCCCCAAACAGCGGCTCAAGCAGAGTCTCATCGATACTCGCTCCCTTGTCAGCAAAATTTCCCACTTTACGATTATAGTGATACAGTGTGCGATGACGCAACGCCCCTTTAAGGCTGGTGGCTGGAATCAACGACCTTTCTTCATTGAATTCAGGCTTTCCATCCTTCCATTCCACCACAAGTTCTGTCATTGGCGCCATATCTGATTTTGCATCTCCAAATCCCGATCCGAATAGAAAGAAGTCCTCAGGTTCCAATGCCAGTTCATAGATTGTTGCATCGGCGACTTCTCCTCTCACGGCAAAATCTCTCCCATCAAAATCAGCCGCCAATGATGATGATTTGTCAAGATATGCCTGCAAATCCACAGAATTTTCAAGGTTATAAGCTTTGATTCGACATTCCACAACACAGACCTTGCCAAACCCCTTGCGCGTGCCGCCGCCAAATCTCAACGTTGACCTGCCTAACTGGTCCAGAATGTTGATTATCTCTGCTTTATTTGGCTCTTCCTGCAACAATTCCATCTCAAAGACGAAACGCGTGCCCTTGTAGACTACATGCTCATCAAACTTACCGGCATTCTCTGCCACCCCTTTATCGGAGATGCGCACATGATGACGTATAGGCAAATTTTCATACCTATCGTAGAAAGCACCGGTCAATCCTTCCTGCAGTCCGTCTACGACCTTGCCGTCCTCTCCTACCATCCGCGCCTCTGTAACTATCAAGCGCGATCCACCCCCTTTGCCGTCTTCCTGAAAACCAAACAAATTGTTTTTATCCACATCCACCATGATATGACGTAACACTCCAGCAATTGTTGTGCCTGGAATATATGGCAGTCCGTTGACATCAAGAGCAACCTCAGAGTCCGTATCTATCGTTTTCTCGCCAGAACCTACGCATATTGGAGTATCCGCCTCAATCACAATGCGCGCCACATAACGAAACTTCATATATCTTTCCATAGAATTCATTTTTTATTTTTGCAATGCTTAGCCATCTGCGATGCCAAATTTATAAGCATCTTTCGTTGATTCAAGTCATTATGCTCGCACAGGAAAGACATAAGTGCCTTGCGGCGATTTTTCTTATCCCACTTGTATTTGGCAACGCCATGCATCAGATATCCTGTTTTCTCCTCAAACAATGTGTTATAGTCAGGGTTCTTGCGTATCATGCCCCACTGCGACGCAAACATCTCACCTCCAAATCTGCCCCCCTCATTCGCAACAAACTCGTTTACAGCGGTATAAATCTTTTGCAATTCATCTTCTTGTTTCTTCCGCCTATAAAGATAACGCTGTAGCAATGAGGCCGGTGCAGATGGCAACATGTCGTAATCCGCATCCTTACATTCGCACCTTTGCAACTGAAATTTAGCCTTGCCTTCGACATCGGCATCGAGGAAATCTGGATTGTAAATCACGCGACCGAATCCTTCATTACGGTATGCTCCCACATAACGACTCTCCGACGGACATTCTTCACTGCATTCAACCACAATCACGCTGCCTTTCTCAATACCACAACGGTCTGTATCGAAAGCCTGACGTTTGAAGTTCCACGGAGCATACTGAAATGTGCGCACCTGAGACTTACCCCAAATAATATGTGAACCAACTGGCAACCCTAAGTCCTCAGCAGTAGGCTGAAACGTCGGCATATTATCTTCGTTGTCGAGGAAAATCAGCCGACTATCCGCATATACTGTGACCACATTGCCACTTGGCTTCCGCGACGGACTCTCTTCAAACTCCATCTTTTCAATTTTTACAAGACCGTACTGCGCCGTGCGAGACCGACCGATCTGACAGTCTCCTTCAATTGTATCAACAAGCAGTTTCGACAAGCCGACACAATCATCGTCAATTTCCACGGTGAAAGCGAATGACTGCCCAGCGCACAGCGACTCGTAGCCATACATCGCCTCATCTTTAGAACGGCGGCTATTGCGGTCATATCCTGACTTGATAGCAAACGTCTTTTCAATCTTTGCCAATATGCCTTTGCCATTGAAAAAGGCATAAAATCCCGTGCGACACTGCTTCAACTGTTTTTTCCGAATTGCATTCAACGACGTATCTGTATAGATGCTAACATAACTTTCTGTCTTGTCAAGCTTCGGTTGGTATATTGCCGCAGGCACTCTTAGAGAGCGGTGGTTGTCAACAAGCGGATGCGCATCACCATAGCGCACTTTTCCACTGTGAAAGAGAGTCCATGCAGTCTGCGTGTCGACCTTTTGATACAATCTGCCAGCTACAATGCCTAGGAAGTTGTTGCCTGGAATAAAGTCAAGCGTCTGGTTGTTTCCATCGGTGGCAGATTTTACGTTTAGCACAACATCTGTGCTCAACGTTACTTTGAATTTCATTTGTTTCATCACCCTCTCACTTTCTCTACTTTAATATCACAACGGCCGAGTCCACGTGTGCGGTTCTGACCAAGCCGCTTCACAAAGCTTAAACTTTTCTTTATCACGTCGACGCAGTTGTCTGGCACATTGAGAACCTCGCCTTTTAGCACACACGGCACTACCACTTCCATTTTTCTGAGGCTGTGTTCTTCAGCGACTCCTTTTATATTAACAGCAGTCGAGGCCAGCGATTTGTATAGATATTTTTGCGCATTGTTGTTGATAATATAATGGCAGTCCAACTCACTAAGTTCGGCATTGGTGAAAAATGTCTGCCCCTGGCGTTTTTCTTCTGCATTGTCAAAAAATCCAAAACACTCATTCAAATCAATATCCAAGTTCTGAAGCGAGCAAATAGTTTCCGCCGCCTCCCGCACAAGCCCTTTTATTGTTTTACCAGGCACGTATGGCAATCCTTTCTTATTCTTAACCGGCAACAAATCGACATCGGCACCAGCAGCCAAACCAGAGCCACAGTGCCAATAGGTGTAGATTTGTATGCTATAGTTTATTGTTTTCATATTTATCTCGTTTTTTGGTTCATGATTGTATTGATGACAAGCATATCATAAACTGAATAGCACAACTTTCCATCGCGCCGTTCTCCATCGGTCAATTCTCTTACGAAGTCTTTATTAGTCGTAATTTCAAGCAATCGCTGTTTCATTTGTAAGGCTTGGTCCACACCATCGTGCATTGCCGACAACCACCGGCGCAAACCTGACTTTACGGCATTGCTTGACATATCATCACCACTAATCTGCCTTGCTTTGTCAAGCAACACGTCGATTGTCCAACGTTTTTCTTTTGGATGCAGATAATACGGACCAAACACAAATGAATGCCCATTGCTTGGCTGTTGTTCACGCTGCTGCATCGCAACTAAGCTCTCGACAAAACTATCCTGCACCTTGTAGAACGACAAACACGACTGTGGCAACTCCCTTTCTCCCAAATTCTCATTGGCATCTATCTTCGATTGGTTGCAAAGAGCTTCTGCCAACAGATAGCCATAGTGGAACGGATAAGAAGACTTGACAAACGCCACTCCAATGCATACAGTCAGTTTTCGACCATTCCTGAATACATTTTTTTCTTCAAGAATCTCTCCGAGAAGTTTTTCCGTACGCTCCTCAAACTCAGTCATAAACTTTCTGACAAATACCAATGACAAATCGGCTCGACACACAACTGTAAAATCATCGCCCCCGAGGACTATGGGACGCAATGGTATATTTTCCGCATTCTTTATATTCGCCGGTAGACTCTCAAAAGCAGCTTTCGCTGCTCCACACGTAGCCTCATCTAGTTTACATGAGAATTCAGCAAGGACTTTCTGGTCACAGCCCAACTTCTGTACCACCTTTCCGAGGCCATTGCCATCGGCATGGATTACAGCAAGCCAATCGTTCTCTCCAAGGAACTTCTCGTGATTGCTAACGTCTATATCCTTACCAAACATCTTTTTACACAATCGACTATTGCCAGACGCCTCCAATTTACTCTTTGTAGACAAATCAACAAATTCTCCATTCCAACTCATTGCCAAGACCGGCAGTCCCGAACGGCGCGACCGCTCAATACCCATAAACCCCGTAAGCAGACTACGTTCTCGATGATTACGCTGGCAACGTAATTTACACTCAAGTTCGTTTATCTTATCGGCAAATTGTTTCTCGTTGGCATCATCATATTCCACCACCGCCTGGCTAATGATGATACCAGGTGCAATTTTCTTTGCCTCGCGAGGGAATTCATATACAGCCTTCTCGCAGTCATGCTTTTGGTAAAATAAAAATTTAACATTGCCTGCGGCACGGATAATGTTTTCTCCGCGCTCAGCATACTTGCCAAACACATCCGTGCAGATACGCTCTACTAATTCACTCGCACCAATAATTTCTTTCAATTTTGATGTGTTGAAGATGAATTCCTGAATGCCATGCACGGCAGCTCCGTAGAGATATTTTGTTGCCATATCTTATATATTTTTTTTGTTTCTCAATTTTTCCACCACACCGAACCCAATGCTGCACCCCTTGCCCAAGCCCACGTTTTCAGGCAACTCTATATTTGTCAAAAAATTGACATCAAAAGCTACCATTTTAACACCCTTGAACTGAATCGTGCGCGGATATTCCCTTATAGACGTTATTTTAGCAACGATCCTTTTATCGACAAACATGTTCAAGCCACCTGCCATTGACAACACATTGCCTATAACAATTCGCTCCAACATCTCTATTCTGTCAGAAAGATTTTGAATGGAACAATAGCGTTGATAGTTCTCCGAATTGAATGGTAACCACCTGCGTAACCCATACTCATAAATACATTCTGGACAAACCGCAAAGCAACAATTCTGAATCACAACTTTGCCTACTGCAAGATTTAATAAATGACGGTCACTAAGCACAATCACTGCCTGCTCTTTACACAACAATGCTCTGACTGCGTCTACCCCATCTCCCATACACACAATCGCAGCCTTGCCCCGTAACCGCTTATATTGTATCAATGGATATGAATAACGAAAGCCATCCCCTTTATGATTATGAAACAACAGATTGTTGTCCCTACCAACTGTCGAAATCACAGCACCTCGGAATTGCGGAATCTCGTGTACGCCAATTGCATTTAGAAAGTTTATAGTGTATACAGAATACCCCATTTGTCCCTTTATTTGTTATCTCTTACAAATTTACACAAAACAAGTCCAAAGCACGAACAAATGTATATGTTTAACAACATATTTTGAAAAATTCATAAGACCGCATTATGCATCCAACAATTATTCTTTTTTTACTCCAGCTAAAAGCGGCAAACCCAGCAAAACAAAGTTCTATCAATCAGTCGTTATATCTTAATTTTTAAGATACGTAACAAAAAAATAAAACAGTATTCTCCTCTCAAAATATGCATCCTCATTTTGCAATTATGACTTACGCAGATTTAATTCCATCCCTGCCAAAGTGTTCAATTCCGAATGTCCCCGCAATCCACAACGTCTTGTTGGAATTAAAACATTTGCCTATATTTGCACTATCGTTGCCGTTGCCAAAAAGTTGTTGCGCAATACGGCAAGGAAAGTTAATCGCACCAAGAACTAAAACACCGTAGGATAAATCATGATTGGAGCAATAATAGGTGATATTGTTGGATCACGCTTCGAGTTTAACAACACCGACGACCTAAATTTCGAGCTATTTACTGACGAATGCAACTTTACAGACGACAGCATCTGCACTTTGGCTATTGCCTATGCTCTCGTCAGCGGCATCAGTTATGAGGAAAGCCTTAGATTCTGGTGTTCTTCTTATCCGAACCCCATGGGAGCGTATGGCGGCAGCTTCGCACGCTGGCTTGCCTCAAGCAATCCAAAGCCCTACAACAGCTTCGGAAACGGTTCTGCAATGCGCGTGTCTCCAGTAGCTTGGTGGTTTGACAATTTGGACGACGTGCAGCGTGAAGCTGAGCAAACGGCTCTCCCCACACACAACCACCCGGAGGGCATCAAAGGGGCTGTCGCCACCGCATCGGCCATATTCATTGCCCGCAAACACGGCAAAGACGCTATGCTTGAATCGATGAAGGAATTTTACCATCAATGGGTGAATCCTGCTCCCGGAAGCAACAAATTTGACGAGACTTGCCAAGGCACAATGCCTGTTGTGTTCGGAATTATCAATAAGGCAAACTGCTTTGAAGAAGCCATCCGCTATGCCATCGCCGTCGGTGGCGACAGTGATACCATCGGTGCTATAGTAGGTTCTATTGCGGAAGCTATATGGGGAATACCGAAAGCTATCTCGGATGCAGCACTTGGATTTCTGCCAAACCTCATGGCAAGCAATATCGCAAAGTTTTACGAATCATTGGCACAAAGACAAAAATAACAAGACTTGTTCTCAGTCGCTTCGATGAGCAAATGGCGCATGAGGCATAGACGTGCCAACCTCCACTCCTCGGCACATCCACAGAGGGAAATCGCCGAAGTGCGGTTTAATATGTTAGCACGGGGTTGGCT
>OOBU01000152.1_pt1 | contig 47163 bp, 39 predicted proteins | sample 1671501 | NCBI WGS metagenome assembly OOBU01 (sample SAMN06348163, study PRJEB24527) | human gut metagenome | biome: human gut; feature: ankylosing spondylitis patient; material: feces | host: Homo sapiens | place: China | collected 2015-10
TTCATCGTAGCACCAGGATTCCCTACCCATCAAGGTGGGCAATGGAAGTATTTAACTTCATGCCCTACACTTACTATACGAGAATGACTGCCCGGGGAGTATGTCGATGCTTTACCATAGTGTCATGCCGAATAGGAAACTGTTGGCGAATAGTTTCCTGTTGGAATGATACACAGTAGTTTCATGCCGAATAGGAAACTGTTGGCGAAGGGTTTCCTATTGAAGTGATTCACATTGGTTCCATGTCGAGTAGGAAACTGCTGGCGAAGAGTTTCCTATTGAGGTGATTCACAGTAGTTTCATGCCGAATAGGAAACTTTTCCCAAAGAGTTTTCTGCACAAAAAAGGAGCCCCTTTTCAGGAGCTCCTTTCTATTGGCGAAAGATTATTTTGCAATCTTAGCTACAACGCCTGCGCCAACGGTACGGCCGCCTTCGCGGATAGCGAAACGCTGGCCTTCTTCCATAGCGATCGGGGTGATGAGCTTAACTGCCATTTCGACATTATCGCCAGGCATGCACATTTCGGTGCCTTCCGGCAGGGTGATGTCGCCGGTTACGTCGGTGGTTCTGAAGAAGAACTGCGGACGGTAGCCGTTGAAGAACGGGGTATGACGGCCGCCTTCGTCTTTGGTCAGTACGTATACCTGGGCGGTGAATTCGGTGTGGGGATGAACGGTGCCCGGTTTAGCAAGAACCTGGCCGCGAACGATGTCCTTACGGTCAATGCCGCGGAGCAGGGTGCCGATGTTGTCGCCTGCCATAGCCTGGTCCAGAGTCTTTCTGAACATTTCTACGCCGGTTACAACGGTTTCGGTTGGTTTATCCTGGAGGCCGACGATTTCAGCTGCGTCGCCAACTTTAACGGTGCCGCGTTCTACTCTGCCGGTAGCAACGGTGCCACGGCCGGTGATGGTGAATACGTCTTCGACAGGCATCAGGAACGGTTTATCGGTATCGCGCTGAGGAGTCGGGATGTATTCGTCAACAGCCTTCATGAGGTCACGAATCTTCTGTTCATCTTCCTTGTTGCCGTTGAGAGCACCGAGAGCGGAGCCAACGATAATCGGCACATCATCGCCCGGATAGTCGTAGGAGGAGAGGAGATCTCTGATTTCCATTTCAACGAGGTCGATCAGTTCGGGATCATCGACCTGGTCAGCTTTGTTCAGGAATACTACGATAGCCGGAACGCCTACCTGTTTAGCCAGGAGGATGTGTTCACGGGTCTGGGGCATGGGGCCGTCAGCTGCGGATACTACGAGGATAGCGCCGTCCATCTGAGCTGCGCCGGTGATCATGTTCTTTACATAGTCAGCGTGCCCTGGGCAGTCAACGTGTGCGTAGTGGCGGTTTTCGGTTTCATATTCAACGGTGGAGGTGTTGATTGTGATACCACGAGCTCTTTCTTCCGGTGCTTTATCGATGGAAGCATAGTCGAGGAAGTTTGCTTTGCCTTCTTCAGCCAGTACTTTGGTGATAGCAGCGGTCAGGGTTGTCTTGCCGTGATCGACGTGGCCAATGGTGCCGATGTTAACATGCGGCTTTGTTCTTTCGTAATGAGCTTTTGCCATTTTGGTTTCTCCTTAAAAATTATTTATTTCCGAGTCTTTCTTCCGTAATCTTCTGGGAAATAGCCTTCGGAACTTCTTCATAGTGGTCGAATGTCATGGTGAAGGTACCACGGCCCTGGGTGGAGCTGCGGAGAGCGGTTGCATAACCGAACATTTCAGACAGCGGAACGAAGCCTTTGATTCTGGATTCGCCGTTTTCTGTTTCCATGCCTTCAATGCGTCCACGGCGGGAGTTGAGGCCGCCGATAACGTCGCCCATGTAATCTTCCGGAACATCGACTTCTACGCTCATGTATGGTTCGAGGAGGACAGGGTCTGCTTTCTTGGCACCATCTTTGAATGCCATGGAACCTGCAACTTTGAAGGCCATTTCGGAAGAGTCGACATCATGATAGGAACCGTCGTATACGGTAACCTTGATATCAACCATCGGATATCCGGCTACAACGCCGTCCTGCATAGCAGCTTCGACGCCGGCCTGAATCGGGTTGATGAATTCCTTAGGAATGACACCGCCAACGACTTCGTTTGCGAATTCAAAGCCCTTGCCTGCTTCCATCGGTTCAAGACGGAGCCAGCAGTGGCCGTACTGACCATGACCGCCGGTCTGACGAATAAATTTGCCTTCGGATTCGACAGATTTGCGGATGGTTTCACGGTAAGCAACCTGAGGTTTGCCTACGGTGCAGTCTACGTTGAATTCACGACGCATACGGTCAACGATGATGTCCAGATGGAGTTCGCCCATACCGGAAATAATGGTCTGGTTGGTTTCCGGGTCCGTGTGTACTCTGAAGGTCGGATCTTCTTCTGCCAGTCTCTGGAGGGCATTGCCCATCTTTTCCTGGTCAGCTTTGGTCTTCGGTTCAACAGCAACGGAAATAACGGGATCCGGGAATTCCATCTTTTCAAGGATGATCGGGTTGTCCGGGTCGCAGAGTGTATCGCCGGTGGTAACATCCTTGAAGCCTACTGCAGCGGCAATGTCGCCGGTGTAAGCTACATCGATTTCCTTACGGTGGTTAGCATGCATCAGAAGGATACGGCCAACACGTTCTTTCTTGTCCTTTGTGGAGTTGAGAACGTAGGTGCCCTGGTGCATTTCGCCGGAATATACGCGGAAGTATGCCAGTTTGCCAACGAATGGATCTGCCATGATCTTGAATGCCAGGGCTGCCAGCGGAGCGCTGTCGGATACCGGGCGTTCTTCTTCTTCGCCGTCCAGGGATGTGCCTTTAACCGGAGGAATATCCAGCGGGGACGGGAGGTAATCAAGGACAGCATCCAGAAGCATCTGGATACCTTTGTTTTTGTATGCGGAGCCGCAGAATACGGGGAAGAGCTTGCATGCCAGTACCTGTTTACGGATGGAAGCTTTGATTTCGTCAATGGAAATTTCTTCGCCTTCCAGGTACTTTTCAGCCAGTTCATCGTCGCCGTCGCAGGCAGCTTCGATAATCTTTTCACGGTATTCTTCTACCATGTCTTTCATATCATCGGAAACAGGTTCCTTATGATATTCTTTGCCGTCATCGCTGTCGTAGATTTCAGCTTCTCTTGTCAGCAGGTCAATGATGCCTTTGAAGGTATCCTGGGCGCCGATGGGGAGCTGCATAGCAACAGCTTTGGCATGAAGACGGGTGTCGATGGTCTTTACTGCATGCAGGAAATCTGCACCGACTGTATCCATCTTGTTGATGAATGCGATACGGGGAACATGGTAGTGATCTGCCTGTCTCCAAACGGTTTCAGACTGGGTCTGAACACCGTCCTTGGCACTGAATACAGCTACGGAACCGTCGAGTACGCGCAGGGAACGTTCAACTTCTACAGTGAAGTCTACGTGCCCTGGGGTGTCGATGATGTTGACACGATAGCCTTTCCAGTGGCAGGTGGTAGCAGCAGATGTAATGGTAATACCGCGTTCCTGTTCCTGAGCCATCCAGTCCATGGTAGCTGCGCCATCATGAACTTCGCCGATCTTGTGGTTTACACCGGTATAATACAGGATTCGTTCCGTGGTTGTTGTCTTACCTGCATCAATGTGTGCCATGATGCCGATGTTTCTTGTTTTTTCAAGCGGAAATTCTCTGCCCACGATTGTTTCTCCTTATTAAAATTACCAGCGGTAATGAGCAAAAGCCTTGTTGGCTTCAGCCATTTTATGAGTATCTTCTTTCTTCTTTACTGCTGCGCCCGTATTGTTGAAAGCGTCCATGAGTTCTCCTGCAAGACGTTCTTCCATGGTACGTTCGCTGCGCTGGCGGGCATAGTTGACCATCCAGCGGATACCCAGAGTCAGACGGCGGTCTGCTCTGACTTCAACCGGCACCTGATAGTTGGCGCCGCCTACACGGCGGGCACGTACTTCCAGAACCGGCATAACATTGTTGAGAGCCTGTTCGAAAATTTCGATTGGTTCTTTGTTGAGCTTGCTGTGGCAGATGTCAAATGCGCCATAAACGATTTTTTCAGCGACACCCTTTTTGCCATCCAGCATAACCTTGTTGATGAAACGGGTTACTGTCTTGTTTCCATACACGGGATCCGGCAGCACGTCACGTTTCGGAACAGCACCTTTTCTCGGCATTGTTAATTTCCTCCTTAAAACGTTCTTTGTTAGTCACATTAGTGAAATGGTAAATCAATTATTTCTTTTCGCGCTTAGCGCCGTATTTGGAACGGCCCTGCTGACGACCGGATACACCTACGGTATCGAGTGCGCCGCGGATAATGTGGTAACGAACGCCTGGAAGATCCTTAACACGGCCGCCTCTGATGAGGACGACGGAGTGTTCCTGCAGGTTATGGCCTTCACCAGGAATGTAAGCAGAAACTTCGATTCCGTTGGTCAGGCGTACACGGGCTACTTTACGAAGAGCAGAGTTCGGCTTCTTCGGGGTAGCTGTGTAAACTCTGGTGCAGACACCACGTTTCTGTGGGGACTGTTTCAGAGCCGGGGTCTTCGCTTTGGTAGCCAGAGTCTGGCGGCCTTTACGAACCAGCTGATTAATTGTCGGCAATATGGGCACCTCCTTTCTTCAAGAGTAAATTTATAATTGATCCTCCAGGGCATAGCCCCGAAAGATATTACCGGGATTTAAGAAGAGCAGCGGATGCGGCCTTCACTTTGATACCGCAGGCACGGCCTATCTCTTTTTTAGTGAATCCCTGTTCCACAGGAATTCCTGACGACTGGCAGGCTTCCATGAGGGGATTTGAAATTCTTTCATCGCAGTCAGAAGCAATAAATACACATGCCGCTTCCTGCTTCTCAATAGCCCGCTCAGTTTCTTTCATTCCGACCACAAATGTGCCGGATTTCAATTCTTCCAGTGTCATTCATTCTCACCTGCTTTGCAGCACACTAAATCCACGCAACATTGGAATTATATCATTACAAGCCTTCCATGTCAAACTTTTTATTGCCTTTTTTCTCCGTATTTATGCATAACTTTTTTACCACGGTTCCTGGCGTGTCATTTGATTCAAAATCCGCCGTTCGAGACGATAGAAGCTAGATGGTAGAAGATAGATGATAGAAAGGTAACAACAAGAAACAAGCAACAAGCCTCCCCCATGTCTATGATACAATAAAAACAGCACCATTCCGTATCGTTATCGTAAAAAGAAGGAAAAACTATGTCCAAATATACAAACATCGTGGTCTACTGCGGTTCCCATTTCGGAAACAATCCAGCCTTTGCCTCCCTGGCCGGAAGGCTGGGCGAAGCCCTGGGGAAAGGGGGCTTCCATATGATTTACGGCGGCGGCACCGTGGGCCTCATGGGCCTTGCCGCCGATGCCGCCATGGCCGCAGGCGGCAGAGTCACCGGCATTATCCCCCAGGTGTTCATTGAAAAGGAACAGGCCCACCGGGGCATTACGGAGCTTTTGGAAGTGCCGGACATGATTACAAGGAAGCAGAAAATGATAGAAGCCGGCGATGCCTTCATTGTCCTTCCCGGAGGCATAGGCACATTGGAAGAACTTTCCGACACCTTCAGCCATTACCGCATCTACAGGGCTCCGCAGGACCGCCCGCCCATCGTCATTGCCAACATAGATGGCATATACGACCCCCTGAAATCCCTTTTCCAAAACTGGCTCACCCTTGGTTTTATCGAAAAGGAAGACTTTGCTTCCATCCATTTCTGCTCAAACCTTTCTGAAATCATGGAGATACTTTCTTAAGTCAGCCATGCAAAAAGCAGCTGCGAAGCGCATATGCGTTCTGCAGCTGCTTTCTTTATTTCTCATGAAGCCGCTCTGTTTTTATCTTATGTTCCCTGGACCTTGAATCAATGATTTCATTTCCGGAAGGAATACGGCTTTGGTCATAACTGTCTTTCAGATAATCAGAAAGACGGCCAGTCTTGAATTTTTTGGGATCTCCATCCGGCCTTTTCTCATTAGCTGTCAGGATGATATCCAGCGCTTCCGCCGTATATCTGGCATGATCTGACATATGGACCACGAAAACCACGCCCTGCCTGACATTCCCCTGTTCATCATATATGCCATGTTCTATGGCGCCAATGACCGATTCCAGGGAAAGCGCATCATAGTCTTCCGTGCTTTCATAGCCGGAAATAATGTAGCTGTAGCCTTCATTAAATAATGCTTCGGCTCCTCTTTTGCTAACTGCCAGCGTAGGAGGGCGGAAATATCTGGTCAGTGCCGGACGCCCATTGACTTTGACATCACCTACCGTTTCTGCCAGTATCTGATAGGACTGTCTCACATCTTCCATAAAAGCCTTGTCATCCAGCATATTCCACCGACCGGAGACAGTCCTCTGGGGAACCATGGGGTGGTGGCCATTGGTATGTCCGCCGATATCATGTCCGTTTTCTGCAATCACTCTCAGCAGGTTTGGATTGCTGTGAACATTCCAGGTCATGACGAAAAAATTGCAAGGTGCATGATGTTTTCGGAGAACGTAGAGCAGACGGTTCACAGACTGGTCGCTGCCCCAGTCATCAAAGCCAAAGAAAATGGTATTATCGGTAATTCCTTTGACTACGCCGGTCTTATCCATCTTATCCATCCGACTTTCGGGAAATCCTTTCACCCTGGCAATGGTTCTTACGTCCGGTGAGCCGATATATCGTTTCCGGAATTCATCCCAGAAATTATGGTCATCAATCTTAACAGCCACGGCAGACGGCTTCAGCTCTTCCGGAATATCCTTATCAGGCACAGGATACGTCCATGCATGTTCCCTGTCTGTCAGCACTTCACCAATGCTTGTCATATGATAGGCCGTATCATTGTCCGGATTTGATTCCGGCGAATCATTGAAACTACGATAAGCGATGTTGTCTATTTTATATTTCTTAATCATATCGAGGAGCTGACCCGTGATAAGAGGATGGTTCATGAAATCCAGCCTGATGTATAATATCTGGCCCCGCCCCATGGAATACATACTTTTCTTAAATACATGGGAAAATACGGTATTCACATCACTTTCATCCTTATCCTGTGTCAGCACACCATTGATTTGCGCGCCGAAATAGCGGATTCCCAGAGCAGAGCAGGCTTCATTGACACCCGGCCTGTCAAACCCGAAAATCTGCCTTGCTATCGCCGGCTTTATGCCGAATTCTTTCATACATCTTTTTTGAAATCTTTCAATCTGGGCGCAGGTTTCAAAATAATCGCCGTCCACCCCCGTTCTGAGCCCGATTCCAATCTCATGGCCGCGGTCAATAATTTCCCTGACAATATCCTTATTCTGCCTCAATTCCCGTTCCGTCACGAAAAAAGTTCCTTTGGCACCATAGGAGTCCAGTCGATCCAGAATATCTTCAACCGATTCTTTTCGTGAAATCCCGCCAAAAGTAACAATAACAGACTGCGCCGTGGTAGGAATAAATTTCTCCTTTTCTGCCAGTCTGCCCTGGTTTTCCTGCCGCAATTTCTCATATCTGGCCCTGTCTTTTGCAGGAATGGGCTTCTTCTTTGCTGCCGCTGCGGCCATTGCCGTTTCAGGCTTATGGATATCCATTGGAACTGCTTCGGCAGCTGCCCAGGATGGATGACAAATCCCCAGCAGAATCACTCCTGCTGCCAGACATTGGTATATGCGCTTTCTCATTTTCTGACACCTCCCATATCCTGACCGGCCCCCAGTCTCCAAAGACCCACATAGGTCACTCCATGTTTCGCCGCCAGGGTTATCCAGGCATTCATGGTCTCCTTATCCCCGTACCATACATCATAGGAAGACCCGCCCTCCTTATATGAAAAATGAAGGGCCGCGCTTTCAGGGTCCCTTTCCACCGCTGCATGATGGGCCTCTGCCAGACGGATGGCCTCATTTTCGGTGATATACTTTTTCTTTCCGCCAAGGAGTCCGAAGAGATGGCTGTCCTGCCACAAGCATCCGCCGGTGGAAAAGGCGGCCCCCTTCCTTTCTGGAAGGGACTCCATCTTTTTCAGTGTCTTTTCGATAAACTTCCTGTCCGCCTTAGGTCCCGGGCCGCTGTGGGTACCGTATAGGTTGTACATCATCACCACATATTCCGGTCCTTCGCTGTAGGGAAGGTCCATGGGCATGGACGGTTCCAGGATGATGCGCACTTTAAGATGGGCCGCCCGGGCTTCCAGGTCAAGCATGCGGGTAAAGTCGCAGAAGCGGTTCATGAGCTCCCTGTCCTGCCCTATTTTCTCATAGTCCACTTCAATGCCGTCCACCTGTTTTCCCTTTGCCAGGGCGATGATATCCTTCACATGATGGTAGCGGCTTTCTTCAGTTTTCAGTTTTTCCGCCACGATTTCCCTGTCTTTTTCCACTGTCTTCCCGCCGGAAAGGATTCTGTCGTTCACAATGGTGAGATAGAGAGGAACATCTCCTTTGGGATGGAAATTTTCCAACTCTTTTGGAAAATGGAAATTTCCTTTTTCATCAAAACCTGCGGCAAAAAGGGAAATCCCATCCCAGAGACCTGCCGTTTCTTCATATTCCTTTATCCCCCGGTCCCTGTCCCAGGAAACTACCCAGGAGGAAAGGGTGACAGGAGGGTGGCTTCCTCCTGCCAGAGGTTTTTCCGCGCTGCAGCCGGAGCTCAGAAGAAGAAATCCCGCTGCCGCCAGCGCCAGCACTGCATGGTTCATAAACGCCTCATCAGAAATGCTTCAAGAACCAGCCAAGAACGGATTCCCATTTTTGGTTGATTGTAAATTTCCATTTTTCAAATCCCCTTAATTCAGAAGTATAAAGCGGTGCGCCATGGTCATCTCCATGACTGGTGATGACGAGCTTTTCAAAAACGCCGTCGTACACATCATCTGCCAGGTTCCGCTGGCTGAAGGCGCGGCTGTCCCAGCCTGCATAGAGGCCCAGTGCGGTGTCCTCCGAATGGCCCATATCCACCTGAGCGGCTTCCTTCCCATCCAATTTGACGGTAAGGCTGCTGCCGTCAAGGGAAATATCCAGTGTCCTGTCCAGCCGGGCATGGAAGCTTTCCACCGGCTCGTAGGGTTTTCCCCCTTCTTCAATGGTTTTCGGCGTTTCCTGCCTTACTCTGGCCAGACGACTCATATATTCATTGGCCATGGCCGTGGAATCGGCATAGCGGGCCAGCGTTTCCAGCTCGTTCACCCTTACGTTGTGCTCGTCTTCTTCCACCGATATGGGCGGATGGCCGTCAAGGACGGAGAGCTTTTCGGAAAACAGCTTCTTCGTGCTGCCGCCATTTACTTCCTCCACTTCCAGCTTTCCCTGGGATATGCCTACCGCAATACAGCGGGTGAGGTCTTTATTGCCCCGGAGGAGCACCTTCTGATCGCCGAAGGAATTTCCTTCCAGCCGTACATGGACGTCCACATCGGACCGTCCCGTATTCCCTTTGAGCTTTACCAGCCCCTCCCTTTCGGGAAGGGAGGTGACAATCAGGCTTTCTCCCTTGAACTGGGCAGCCCCTTTCAGGATATCCCAGTTCCGGATGCGGTCATCGCCGGTTTTGAAATGAACATCCCTGTTCGTGTCGTATTTGATGCGCATGAGCAGGTGGTTCACCGGCCAGTAGGGCTGGGGCTGCATGCGGGTTAAATCATAGAGGCTGCTGTTTCTTTGGTTGAAGCAGTATCCTTCCCGGTTGAAATTCATTTCAAAAAGATTCCGTATCCACTTCTCATTTTCAGCGGACACGCTGGGCGCATTGCCGAAGTGACCCGTATTGGAATGCATGAGAACGTATACCGGAGGCACGTATCCCAGTTTGTCGGAGTAAATGTCCCGAAGCGCCCGGTAGTCATAGGCGATGCGCCGTTTCATGTGGTCCACCGTTTCCACGGGAATCCTGTCCTTGTCGCGGATGAAATCCATGAGGTAATGGTTGTAATCCCTCCCCAGGCTCTTCTGCATCATGGCATATTTCAGCGGGTCGATTTCACCGATGAAATGGTGGTACCGGTCAAACACGTTGATATATTCCAGGCGGTAGCCGTTGGTTCCCATTTCCCAGTAGGAGGACTCTTCCATGTCCTTTAATTCCGCGGGGCGCAGGAATTTGGTATCCTCATGATTGAATTTTTCCGGATAGGTCATCATGACGCCCTTGAAATTTAAATCCTCCAGAATGTCATCGGCAAAGAGGGCGGTGTCCCGCCTTCCGTCTTCAAACATGAGGTACAGCGATTTGGGCGGCAGGGGCTTTCCTTCCTTATAGTATTTCAGGATGTCATCGTGGGTAATGGTGACATAGCCTTCATCCTTCAAGGCTTCCAGGTGCTCCTGAAGCTGCTTCTTCCCGATAAGGGTGGACGTGTCGCCGATGCGGTCCACGCCGAAATAGGACAGGGCGATGAACCCGGTGTCCGTGGTATGGCTCACATCGCTTTCTTTGAAGGGATGGTAGGTTTTCACATGGAAAAACAGGAGGTAAAGGCTTACCAGTGCCGCCAGGACTGCCAGGATTTCAAAGAAGGTGCGGACTTTCTTCACCCGGTTCTTGTGCTTTGTGAATGATTCGTCTCCCAGTATCACAGGTCATCACCTGCTTTCTTTTCCCTTTTCTTTTCCGCTTTCAGCCTTGCCTTTTCTTCCTTTTTCTTTTTCTCCCGCACATCCGCCGGTGTCATGCGGGTGCCCCATGTATCCTTCCAGAAAGTAAACCAGGCCACCGGCATCTGCCACAGAAGCACCGCTTCATAATAGAGGCAGAACCACACGCCGAAAATCCAGGTGGAGCTTTTCCGGAGAAAGAGCTGGGCCATGCTCATAAGAAGGGCCATAAGGGCCATGCCGATGAGGAAGGTGAATGGAAATACGCGGTGCATAATAGGAATATAAATCAGGCTGTATATAACCACCACCGGTGCCGCAATAGGCACCACCAGGCCGAAGTAGAAGGAAAGGGCCATGAAAGGCTCCTTTTTCCACATGAACCTTGCGGCAATGAGGGACTCCCGAAGCCAGGACCTTTTCCACCGCATCTGCTGACGGAGGAATACATGGTAGGACTTGGGCACGATGGTGGACACCACCGCCGTATCCTGGTAGGTGGTCCTGTTGTGACGGAGGATGAAATTGGTAAGGCTCCTGTCGTCGCCAAAGGTAGCCTTATGGCCCAAAAACTTCTGGTGTACCCAGTCGTGGCAGTACTTTTCCACCAAATCCTTCCGGTAGCAGGAAAGGGGACCGGAAAGGCAGGTGGCCGCATCGAAGAATCCTTCCGCCGCCTTCATGACGCGGAAAGCAATATAGTAGCGCACCGCCTGCATTTTAGTAAGGCCATTGGTATAGGTGTTGGCCACGTCCGTCCTGCCGCAGACGCCGCCCATTTCCTTATCCTTGAAGGGCTGCACCACATTCCTTATGGCAAAGGGGGAGAGAAAACTGTCGGAGTCCACGAATACAAGGAGCTCATTTTTTGCCAGCTTCAGGCCTGCCGCCAGGGCTTCCCGCTTGCCGCCGTTCTTCGGCTGCTCATACCAGGTGACCCGGTCTTTGATATGGAGATCCCGGTCATCCTGTTCCATGCGATCTATGATTTCTTTGATTTTCTCAAGGGATTTATCCGTGGAATGGTCATCCACCACGATGACCTGCAGTTTGTCCGGCGGATAGTCCTGGTTCACACAACCAAGGATGGTCCGCTGAATCCACTTTTCCTCGTTGAAGCAGGGAATGATGATGGAAACGCCGGGGGTATATTTCATATCCACCTTCACCGGACGGTAGAAAATGGCAAAGAAATAGCGGGAAAGAAGAAATGCCGCCGTAATGATGCTGTATAGATAGAGGTATTTATTGAACTTGAAATATACTACTGATTCAGACCGCATGAGGATAATGACAAGGGAAATGCAGAGCATGAGGAAAGCAGAGACCGCAATGAGGTAGCGTCCCCGCCGCTGCTGGTGGTATTCCGCCAGGGACAGTTTGAAATGAATGCCCAGGGCTTCCCTGCCATCCCTTTCAAAGCGGCGCACCACTTCTGCCTTCAGCTTTTTGACCTTCATTTCATAGCCTTCCGGCATATCACCGGGGCGTACTGCGAAGGAAAGAGTCACCTTTTTCCCTTCTTCAACCGTTTTTTCTCCCTCTGCCAAAGTGAGCAGCATGCCGGTAGAGGAAATATCTTCACAGGTTCCCTTCACTTCATATTTCCTGCCGCCTGCTTCTATGGTCATGGTGACGGGAATGGAAACCCGAAACCGCCGTCCTGCTTCCGCGCTGGCCGTATATTCCCGAAAATCCGAATTCCTGATTTCACCGGTCATCCCCTGCCGCCGGTCCACATTGGTCCTGCGGCCGGAAGGATCGGGCACATTGGGAAGGAGCCGACGGTCCTCTTTTTCTATCTGCAGTTTATCTTCGAGGTTCTTTGTATGATTCACTTTCATACCCCCACAGCCAAATCCATCTTCTGCACTCTTTTATTTGAGACCTGAAAGAAGCACATCACTGTCCAGAGGAAGCAGCGCAAAGCCTTCATCCTCCAATGCAGTAATAAGCCATTCCACTTCCTGCGCCGTATGGTCCTTCTGCTCTGCTTTTTCTTTATAATCGGAATCTTTAATCGTCGGTTTCATATCGATGGCCGGCCTTTCGTCTGACTTTCCCGTCTCCCTTGCCCGGATATCCAGGGGCTTATTGATTTCAAAGGCAATGAGGCTTCCGGGTTCCACTCCAGCTGCCAGCTTTCCGGCGGCTTCTTCATCGTTCAGCTCGCCCCTTCTCACGGTGACGTTGGAAAGGACGGCATAGGACAGGCCCGCCGCCCCCGCTTCCTCCAGCAGAGTGTCCGTGTACTCCGTTCTGGGCGCACGGAAGAAGGAGGGACTCCTTCCGGTGAGCACATCTATCACCTTCTGGGTCCTCACCAGGGAGTGGATAGCCTTTTCTTCATCCAGTTTTTCAAAGGACGGCCTGCCAAGCCAGGTGTAATTGCCGATGACCTGCTTATGCTTCACGATTTCCTTCATGGTTTCAGGACTGTCGCCTGCATTCTGTCCTTCCACGAAGAAAGCAGCTTTGGCGTCCTTCCGGTCAAGGACCTTCAGGATTTCCTCCGTCATGGCCCTGTCCGGCAGCCCGTCAAAATAAAGATACACATGCTTTCCTGTATCGGAATGAGGGCGGATAATCCCCACTTCCCTCGCCTCCGGGCTTTCCCTGAACTGACGAACCGCCTTGTCCGTTTCCTCCTCTGCCGCATACAGATTCGATAAATCCTGCACATCCCTCTCCCCTTCGGAAGCGGAAATGACATGCCTGTGCCAGGCATAGAACCCGCCGCCTGCCAGAATGACCAGCAGGAGCAGGATACTCCAGAATTTTTTCCCCATCATAACCTCTTATAAACGCCAGTAATCAAAACCTGATTTTTTCATTTCTTCCGCGTCATAGATTCCCTTCACATCCAGAAGCACCGGCAGCGCCCCTTCTCTCTTTTTTTCATCTTTATAGAGGGAAATCAGTTTCCCAAGAGAAAAATCCCTGAATTCTTTATGGGCCACCAGCACCGCCACGCAGTCCGCATCCCGGATATCCGAAAGAGGAATCAGCTCTACGCCATATTCTTTCTTTATCATCGCCGGGTCCGCATGGGGATCCACCGCAAAGACCTGCATGCCGTATGCCTTCAGCTTGTGATAAATTTCAATGGCCCTGGAGTTCCTTGTATCGGGGCAGTTTTCCTTGAAGGTCATGCCCAAGAGGTAAATACGGGCATGGCGGGTATCCACACGGCTTTTCAGCAGCTCCTCTATCAGCGATTTCACCACAAAATCCGACATGCCGTCATTAATATGCCGTCCTGCCGTAATGATATGAGAATGGAAGCCCAGAAGCTCCGCTTTATAAATGAAGTAGTAGGGGTCCACGCCGATGCAGTGCCCGCCCACCAGTCCGGGAGTGAAGCCCAGGGCGTTCCATTTCGTATTCATGGCCTTCACCACTTCCAGGGTATCGATATGCATGAGGTGGAAAACCAGGGACAGTTCATTCATGAAAGCAATATTAATGTCCCGCTGGGAATTTTCGCAGAGTTTGGCCGCCTCCGCCACCAGAATGTTGGGCGCCCTGTAAATGCCGGCCTCAATAATGGTGCTGTAAACGGAAGCGATGGTTTCCAGCGTTTCTTCATCCATGCCGGACACGATTTTCACAATGTTCTTCAGCACATGCACCTTGTCCCCCGGATTAATCCGTTCCGGAGAATAGCCGATTTTGAAATCCCTGCCCAGTACAAGGCCCGATTCTTTTTCCAGGATAGGGCCGCAGATATTTTCCGTCACACCGGGGTACACGGTGGACTCATACACCACAATGGCCCCTTTTTTCATATTCCTGCCTACGGTGGCAGAGGACGATTCCACGGGACGTAAATCAGGCGTTTTGTCTCCGTTGATTGGCGTAGGCACAGCCACCACGATGAAATCGGCATCATGGATATCAGCAGGATTATCGGTAAAGTGGATATTCGCTTTTTTCAGCTGCGCCCCGCCCAGTTCTTCTGTAGGATCTATCCCCTGTTTGTACAGTGCTATCTTTTCTTTGTTACAGTCATATCCGGTAACTTTATAAAATTCAGAAAATGCGGCGGCCAGAGGAAGGCCTACATACCCCAACCCAACAACAGCAATATGATTGACAGAAGTCATAAGACCATCTCCTGTTACGGACTTTATTTCATATATCCAAGTTCAACTGTATAAGGAAATCATCATGAATCATAATTGGCAAAGAAATAGCTTAAAGCAATCCAGAATGTATGATTATTGGCACCTGTCTCAGGGTCCTTCAGGCGATACGCCTCCATCTGGAGCACCCAGTTCGGCGCCAGCGTATAATAATACCCGGCTCCAATGCCTTTGAATCCGCCCGGCATGTACCCTGCCATTCCTTCCATGGTATGAGATACATAGGTCGTGTAGGGCTGGTAATAGTATTTGATGAAATAATATTTATTTCCTTTCACCCATTCACGCTGTATTCCCCGCCACAGGGAAAACACATAACCACCATGACTGTTTCTTCCATCGGTTCCATAGAGTCCCATGGCGCCAAAGTTTCTGGATCCTAAAAGATGATGCATATTCACCATGCCTATGGTGCGGCCGTCATAATCATTCATGTTGAATCGGTAGAGACCGCCGCCCAATGTATAATCGCCATAATCATAATAGGCTTCCGCAGCAAATACAGAATCTGCATCCGGTACTTTACCTGCTTCCATCATATAGTGGAAAGGTGTTTCCCCCTGAATACGGAGACCGGTGAATTTTCCATCATAAATATTTCCTTCCGCCAGAAATGATCCGTATGGCCCGGCAGTGAGGCGGGATTTCCCCACATTTCCGGTAATGTAGTATCTGCCCCAGTCCATCCAGTTGTCTTTTCCGCGTCCTGTCAGGATTTTTGTGTTTTCCAGCATGGTGAAGAACTGCCAGTTATCGTCAATATTATAATCGCCATATACCCGAAGCCTTGCCCGCAGCCTGTCGCCAATGGCCTCTTCACTGTGATGGGAGCCGTAATCTATCCTCGCCTCTCCATCAATACGGACTTTCTTTATAGCCAGTTTCACCGGCTCCACAGGAATCATGGCCTGGTCCAGGGACGCTTCATCATCAAAATATCCCTGCGCATCCAGACTTTCCGCCTCCTCTGCCCGGAGAAGTCCCAGCCGGCCCCATTCTGCAGCGGAAAGCTTTTCCATTTCACGTATAATGGACTGCTGCCTGGTATCCCTATCCTGCTGGGTTTCTAAAGACCGGTCGGGAATATATTTATATTTAATCAGCGAATCCCGATAATGATCGTATGCTTTGAGATAACGCTTCCTCTGGCGCCCTGTTCTTTCTTCCATCAGCTTCAGGTAAATGCGGTCTTTCATGGAAAGCACACATATATTTCCATAAGAAAGGGACAACTCATGGATTCTGCCATCATTTTTTGAAGAAGGCTGTACTCCGGATTTCGCCAAGGCCAGATTCCGTCCGGAATCCTCAGCTGTTCATTGGCCTTATCAGCCTCTTCCTTGTACGGCCTGAAAGTTTCCGGATCATTATCCCCGTTATAGAGGCGTATGATATATTCATTTTTCTTAAAAGCAGCCTGCCAGGATTGGTCAAACTGCCTTTCCGCCTCCAGCAGAGCTGCCGTTTTATTTTCTCCGGCGCCGGTTAATTTCTTCCCCTGTGCTTTTCCAAGGTCAATAATCAGTTCCTGTTTCCTCACATCCCAGTAGGCATACAGCTTCTTATATATGGACAACCTGGCTGATGCAGCGGCAAAATCTCCTGCTTCACTGACAAGCTGCTTTTGGGCCATTTCCAGATCTCCCGTATCGGCCATCCCCCGGTTTAAATCATACGAAAAGGGGCGCGCTCCTGCGCGGGAAGAACGGGATGCCTCTTCTTCTGCATTCCGGGCAGAAAGCATACCATATTCTTCCCTAAGCGCTGGAGTATCGCCCCACAAATGATTCAGCAATTCATTTTTCAGCTGTTTACTCTCGGTATAAGATGCCTGACCGTTATGCAGATAGTCCGCATGCTTGTCCCCTGCCGTTGATGCCGCAGCCGTTCCTGACATCATCAGCAAAGAAAAAAATAAAGGACTGGAAGCAATAATGATTCCTTTTTTCATTCAAAACATCCCCATAAATGCATTTATAACTCTCACACAAAGGACTTTTCATATTTCTAAAAAGTAAGATGGTCTTCCCCTCATTTAACTGACCCATCCTAATGGATTCGGGAAGCACTGATTAATTCGCAGAATCGCATTTCATATGTATTTTTATCCAATGCTTCGTCATAAGCCTCCTTAAATAGCCCGCTATTCGCGTCGACTCATTCCTTGCATTGAATAAAAATGCAAGAATGAAATCCGATAACGATTTAATCAGCGCTTCCTTAGAAGTTCCTGCCCAAGCAGTTTCATTACCTTTGGTAACCTTAAAACCTACATTTAACTTATTGTTTAGTATACATCACTGTTTTTTACATTTCAATGTAATACATTTATGTCATTTTTAAATACATGCAGGTTTAACTATCTACTTTAAGCATTCATCCAATCCGCCTCGTTAATTCCATAGTATCCTATTCATTTATCTATGAATTTAATGGAAAAATGGCACAAATTTCTATAGCTTTAAACGGTCGTTTTAAAGTTCTCCGATTGTCGTATCTATCGAAGAGTGTTAAAATATAACCGAACGAATCAATCATATGATTATAAACAACAGTACATCTTTCGTAACACAGTACTTTTTAAATGTTTTTTAATGGTCTGCGGTACTGCCGCCGGCCTTGGGAGGTATTTCATGAAACCAGTCATTCATGTAGGAATCGATGTGGGCTCCACCACGGTGAAGGTGGCTGCTTTATCGCCTTACCTGAAGCTTCTTTTCGGGCGGTACCAGCGCCATATGTCCGATATCCGGAGCGCCACCATGTCTCTTTTGAAAGAGCTTGCGCAGAAGTTTTCCGGTTACCGCATCACCGCTTCCATTTCCGGCAGCGGCGGCATGGGGCTGGCCAAGCTCATGGGTCTTCCTTTCTGCCAGGAAATTCTGGCGGAAACGAAGGCGGTTCAAACCTTCCATCCCGACACCGACGTGATTATCGAACTGGGCGGGGAAGATGAAAAAATCACCTATCTTCGGAACGGCGTGGACCAGCGAATGAACGGAGCCTGCGCCGGCGGCACCGGTGCCTTTATCGACCGCATGGCTTCCCTCCTTTCCGTGGATGCGGCAGGACTGGGGAAGCTGGCTTCCAGGGCAGAGCGGATTTATCCCATTGCCTCCCGCTGCGGTGTATTTGCAAAGACCGATATCCAGGCCCTTTTGAACGAAGGCGTTTCCCATGAGGATATTGCCCTGTCCGTTTTCCAGTCCGTGGTGAACCAGACCATTTCCGGCCTCACCTGCGGCCGTCCTGTCCACGGCAAAGTGGCCTTCCTCGGCGGTCCCCTCACCTTCCAACCCATGCTGCGTGAGCGTTTCCAGAAAACCCTGGACATTGCAGATGAAGACATGATTGTGCCGGAACACGGGGAACTGTATGTAGCCATCGGCGCCGCCGTGTCCGCCCGCCACGACCGTCCCATGGATCTGGACAGCTGGCTCTCCAAAGTGGAAAATGCAAAGGATGTGGACCTTGGCACTTCCAAAACCCTGCCGCCCCTTTTTGCCAATGAAGAGGAATACCGGGAATTTACAGAGCGGCACAGCCGCTTCCATGCGCCCCGGGGCGATATCTCCAAAGCCAAAGGTTCCGTATGGCTGGGCATTGACGCCGGCTCCACCACCATCAAGGCGGTGCTTCTGGACAAAGAGGGCCGCATTCTGTACGAATATTACAGCAGCAACAAGGGCACACCCCTGGCAGGGGCGAAAAAGATTCTTTCCGACCTGTACAGCAAACTGCCGGAAGGGGTCACCATTGCCGGTGCCGGCGTCACAGGCTACGGCGAAGAGCTCATCAAAAGGGCCCTGCAGGCGGACGTGGGAGAAGTGGAAACCATGGCCCACTACCGGGGTGCCAAGCATTTCCTTCCCGATGTGACCACCATTCTGGATATCGGCGGACAGGACATGAAATGCTGCCGCATTAAGGACGGCGCTGTGGATGACATTCTCCTGAACGAGGCCTGCTCCTCCGGCTGCGGTTCCTTCCTGGACACCTTTGCCCAGTCTCTGGGCATGGATATCAAGGAGTTTTCCCGCATTGCCCTGAAAGCCCCCCATCCGGTGGACCTTGGCTCCCGCTGCACCGTATTCATGAACTCCCGGGTACGGGAAGCCCAGAAGAACGGCGTATCCGTGGCGGATATTTCCGCCGGCCTTTCCTACTCCGTCATCAAAAATGCCCTCTACAAGGTCATCCGCCTCCGCAAGGCGTCGGACCTGGGAAATAAGGTGGTGGTGCAGGGCGGCACCTTCTACAACGACGCCGTACTCCGGGCGCTGGAAAAACTGCTGGACTGCCATGTCATCCGTCCCGATGTGGCAGGCCTCATGGGAGCCTACGGCATCGCCCTCATTACGAAGGACTCCTGCCCCGAAGGCCATGTATCCTCCCTGGTGACGCCGGAGGAACTGAAATCCCTTACCTATACCAATGAAATGAAGCGCTGCCCCGGCTGCGGCAATCACTGCATGATTACCCTCACCCGATTCAACGACGGCCGCGCCTTCGTCTCCGGCAACCGCTGCGAAAGGGGCGCTGCCATCATGCTCACCGGCAAGACGGCCCCCCACTCCACACTGCCAAACATTTACCGCTGGAAATACGATAAGATCTGGCACCGCCGCCCCCTGTCCCCGAAAGACGCCAAGCGGGGCACCGTGGGCATTCCCCGCACCATGAACATGTACGAGGACTATCCCTTCTGGCATGCCTTCTTTACGAAACTGGGCTACCGGGTCATGCTTTCCAGCGAGCAGCTCCGGGACATTCCTACGGAAGCCATGGAAACCATTCCATCCTATTCCGAATGCTTCCCGGCCAAGCTGGCCCATGCCCATGTGTATGACCTGGCCAAAAAGCACGTGGACTTCATCTGGTACCCCTGCATCGACAAGGGCCCCGACGAAGGCAGCACCAACAGCTACAACTGCCCCATGGTGGCTTCCTATCCGGAAAACATCCAGGCCAACATGGACGAAGTGCTTTCCCGGTACAAGGCCAAGCTGTACCATCCATTCCTGCCCCTTCACTCCAAGGCCATTTTCGGCAGGCTGAAGAAATTCTTCAAGCCCCTGGGCGTTCCTGGAAGTGAAATCGAATCCGCCATTTACGCCGGACAGGCGGCGGAAGAAACCTACCGCCGCGAACTGTACCAGGAAACGAAACGAATTCTTGCGGAAATCAAAGAAAAGCACCTCATCGGCATCGTCCTTGCCGGCCGTCCCTACCATGTGGACCCCACGGTGAACCACTCCATTCCCGACCTCATCAACCAGCTGGGCATGGCGGTGCTCTCCGAAGACGGCGTATCCATGGTGGGCGGCCAGTTCCCGAATCTCCGCGTCATGAACCAGTGGACCTGGCACAGCCGCCTCTACAAGGCCGCCGACTACGTCACCCGCCACGACAACCTGGAACTGGTGGAACTGAATTCCTTCGGCTGCGGTCTGGACGCCGTGGTGACAGACCAGGTGCAGGAAATCATGAACAAGCGGGACCGCCTCTACACCTGCCTCAAAATCGACCAGAGTCTGAACCTGGGTGCCGTGCGCATCCGTCTGCGCTCCCTGAAATCCGCCATCCGGGAAAGGGTGGAGGAAAACACAAAGGCAGAGCCCATCCTTTATCCGAAATCCGCCTTCACCGAAGACATGAAGAAGGACTTCACCATCCTGGTGCCGGAAATGTCCCCCATCCATTTCCCCCTCATCGAAGCAGCTGCCAGAAGCGGCGGCTACCATGTGAAAGTGCTTCCGCCGATTCGTGCAGACATTGACGAAGGCCTCTCCTCGGTCAATAACGACGCCTGCTATCCCGCCATCATCACCATCGGCTCCCTCATGAGAGCCCTGAAATCAGGAGAATACGACCTGAACCGCACAGCGGTCATGATGTCCCAGACCGGCGGCATGTGCCGTGCCTCCAACTACATCGGCTTCATCCACAAGGCCCTGGATGAGGAAGGCCTCTCCCAGATACCGGTAATTTCCCTCAACACCCACGGCTTTGAACCCCAGCCGGGCTTCAAATTCACCCCGGGCCTGGGTATCAAGCTCATCCAGGCCGTGGTGTACGGCGACGCCCTGCAGCAGTGCCTCTACCGCACCCGCCCCTACGAAAAGGAACCGGGCAGCGCAGAGACCCTCTACCGCTCCTGGCAGAAAAAGGCGGCAGAAGCCATCCTGAAGGGCGAATCCTTCCATCAGTACAAGAAGAATATTTCATCCATCATCAAAGACTTCGACCGCCTGCCCCTCTCCGACGTGCCCCGCCGGCCCCGCATCGGCATTGTCGGTGAAATCTACGTGAAATTCAGCCCCATTGCCAGCAACGACATCGTCCACGCCATCGAAGCCAACGGCGGCGAAGCGGAAACCAGCGGCATGCTGGACTTCTTCCTCTACGGCTCCCTGGACAGCCATTTCCAGCGAAAGGAAATGGACGGCACCTTCAAGGACGACCTGAAGGGCACCTTCACCCGCTATCTCATCGAATGGTACAGGAAGCCTCTGGAAAAGGCGCTGAAAAACTCCAAGCGCTTCCATGAAATCACCAGTATCGGCAAACTGGCCAAGCGGGCCTCCCAGTACCTTTCTCTGGGCAACCGGGCCGGTGAAGGCTGGTTCCTCACCGCCGACATGATCGATCTCCTCTACCATGAATGCCGCGGCGTGGTATGCCTCCAGCCCTTCGCCTGCCTGCCCAACCATATCACCGGCGAAGGCATGATTCACAAACTCCACAGCGCCTATCCGGAAGCGGTGTTCCTGGCCCTTGACTGCGACGCCAGCGCCAGCGAAGTGAACCAGGCCAACCGGCTGAAACTGATGATGAATGCATTGACCGAAAAGAAAGAAACACAGGACGACCTGTCCTTTGTCAGAAAGACCATGAACATCAGAAAGGGTACCACATTATGAGTGCAAGAAAATTAACAGGAAAAGGCGAAAAAGTCCGTGAAAAAATGATTGCCACCACCGTGCACATCCTCCAGCAGCAGGGATTCAAGAAAGCCACAGTCCGCACCATTGCCAAGGAAGCCAACGTAAACATCGCCTCCGTGCGCTACTACTTCGGCTCCAAGGAGGAACTCATCGGCTGCGCTCTGGAATACATGATGGGCAATCTGGAAAATATCGTTTCCTACCTGGATGACACCCGCTTTACCGCCAGGGAGCGGATGAAGAAATACATCCTCGCCTACTTCCACCTGGCCCGCCAGCACCCCGCCCTCTTCCGTTCCATCTCCAACCCCTCCAGCGAAGACGCCAAGGACACCTACTTCATCTACCTCTCCCTCCTTCACAGCCAGTGCTGGGAAAAGGTCATTCGCAACGTGGCGGAAATCACGGGGTACACCAATGAAAAGGACCTGGAACTCAAGGCCATGCAGATTTTCTCGGCCGTGGAATTCCCCATCATCCTGGAAAGCAACCGCAGCAACTCCTTCATCTCCGGCTACACCGACGCCGACACACTGGACCGCTACGTGGATATCCTTCTGGACAACTTGGACGAAAAGAAGGAAACCAACCAGTATTTAAAGGAAATCCTGCAGGGAGCGAAATAGGGTTCCGCGCCGCCTGGCGCGGAAGGTTGACGGGGCTTCGCCCCGAAGGTTCTTAAGGTTCTAAAGTTTGACAGCGCCTGCGGCGCTGAGGGTTGTGGTGGCGGCTGCCGCCGCAATTTGATAAGAGCCGCTTCGCGGTGGCAATATGGACGCTAAGCATAGTTTCATATAATTAAGGCAGTCGGCGGTAAGCGGACAGCCTTCCACTGTCCCACTGTCCCACTGTCCCACTGTCCCACTGTCCCACTGTCCCACCAGCCCACCAGCCCACCAGCCCACTAGCCCACCAGCCCACTAACTCACCAGCTCACTAACTCACTAACTTCGAAAGGACACCATGAAATCCTATCCTGTTTTTCTCTTCGACCTGGACGGTACCATTTCCGAATCCGCTCCGGGTATTGTGAAGGCCGTGCAGTACGGCCTTTCTTTTGTGGGTATCCATGAAAGGGATCCCCGAAAACTTGAAAGCTTTATCGGCCCGCCGCTCAATGTGCAGATGAAGAAGCTCTATCACATGAGTGATGAGGACATCGTCACGGCGGTGAACCGGTTCCGGGAGGTCTATGAAACGAAGGGCATCCTGGACTGCCGTCCCTATCCGGGGCTTGATACCCTTTTGGAAAAGGCGGTATCCCAAGGCCATACCCTGGCGGTGGCTTCCAGCAAACCGGAGCCCTTTGTGAAGGAAATCATAAGCCACTTCGGCTTTGCCTCCTATTTCTCCGTCATCTGCGGCAGCGACATAGGAGATGAATTGAAAAAGCGAGCCACCAGGGACCAGAAGGCCCGGATAATACAAAAGGCCCTTGCCCTTCTGGAGAAGAAGGGATTTTCCCCTTCTTTCCTTGCCGGCAATACGGTGATGATAGGAGACACCTTCTACGACATAGAAGGGGCAAAGGAAAACCACCTTCCCTCCGTCGGCGTCACATACGGCTATGGCAGCCGGGAGGAACTGGAAGAGGCAGGAGCCGATGCCATTGCTTCTTCCACGGAGGAACTCTCTTCTATCCTGCTTTCATGAAATAAAAAGACTGTGAAGAAATCATCTCTTCACAGTCTTTTTATTCTATGAAAGTCCATCGGTCCTTCCTTCATGGGAGCGCCGCTTTTCCCGGTACATGCGGTGTTCCGCCTCCTTCATGCCCCGCAGCAGGGCGGAGGCGTTCGGCATCCATTCGCCGCCGGCGGCGGCGTGGATGGAAAGAGCTTTGGCCTTCTCCTTCAGGCGGGCGAAGGTTTCTCCGAAATCTTCTTTGCTTATATCCTCCAGAAAGGCCACAAATTCATCACCGCCCAGGCGATAGATATCATCGGTGGGGCATACGGATTTCATCATGGCCGTCATGTCCCGTAGACGGCTGTCCCCCGCGCTGTGGCCGTAGGTATCGTTTGTCTGTTTCAGGTTATTCAGGTCCATGTAGATAATGCCCAGGGACCGGTTTCCTGCTTCCATGGCGGAAAGGCGGCTGTTCATGGCATTCCTGTTATGGACGCCGGTTAAGATGTCGTTTTCGCTGAGGTAGCGAAGGCGCCCCATGAGGTCATGGATGTCTTTTTTCAGGGAAAGGTACACCGCCATATTTTCCAGAAGAGCCTTCAAATCCACCGTGTCCTTTGTGCCGTAATTGTCCACGCCCAGCCAGCCGGACAGGTTGTGGTCATGGTACATGGGCGCTTCCATGAGGGAGTGGATATTCTGCTTCTTCAAACAGTCATAGGTAATGTAATCCGTATGGCGGATGGTTTCAATGTCCGGAATGATGACGCTGCTTTCTGTCTTCAGGTACCGGTCCCACACGCCTACGTATTCTTCATAGTTCAGGTCCTGGAGATGGTCCATTTCCGGCTTCACCCCTTTCCTGCACCATTCAAAGGTATTGGAAATCCGATCACCCTTCTTTTCAAATATGTACACCCTGTCGCAGGACACAAGGCTGCCGATTTCACGGAGCGCCCGGTTCACCGCTGCTTCATAGTTGGATGCGGTCATAAGCATGCGGGTGAGGCGGAGAATCTGGTGTTCCGTGGAAATATGGACGGGCTGCTGCTTTGCTTCTTCTCCGCTGCCCAGGATCATGAGGACGCAGCTTCCCCGCCAGGGGCCCGGCGCCACGATGTAGCGCACCGTTTTTTTCAGCGGGGGCACGTATTTTTCTCCGTAAACCGTATGATTTTCATAGGCCGCTTCATAGGTCTTCTGTCCCCAGGTATAGTTTTCCTGGTTCAGGAGGTTCGTGAAATGGCGGCTCAGTTTTTCATCTTCCCTGAGGCCTGTGGCCCGGCTGCAGGCTGCATTGTGGTAGCGGCAGATGATTTCTGATATGCCGCCGTCAACTCCCATGGGCACATCCAGCAGGGCATAGGGGAGGGGCAGTGCATCAAAGAGGGCGTCCTTATCCATCCACCGGTCCATTTTGTCCCGGTATCCATCATCGCCGCTGCGCATCATGCCCACGGCCTCCCTTATGAGGCGGCCGGTGGTAATGCCGTCGGAACCGTAGGTGATGATGATTTCTGCTGTCACGGTGCAGCTGTTGCCTTCCACTTCATGAATGTCGGAAACCGCTCTCCTCAGTTTCCGGCACAGGGCAGTCACTTCCGTCTGGTCCTCATAATGGAAGAGAATGACGAAACCGGCGCCGTCCAGGCGGCCTACGGTGCCTCTGGTGCCCATGATGCCGCGGATTTTATCGGCCGCTGCCTTTAAGAGACCGTTGGCCGTCTTTTCTCCGTAGGTATGAAGGATCCGCCGGTACTGGGGAATGGCCAGGAAAAGCATGGCATAGTCGCTGCCGAAGTTTCGATAGGCCTCCTGGCAGCCGATGAGGGATTCGATGACGCCCCGGCTGTTCATGACACCGGTCACCTTATCCGTCACCGTCACCGGCTGGCGGCCGGTATCCTTTTCCAGCTGTTCCGCATCCTCAAACCAGCCCAGGGTGCCAATGATTTCCCCGTCCCTGTAAATGGGGGCCTTGCCATAGACCACATTTTTCACTGTGCCCTTCACGATGAGGTCCGTAGGCTGGTTAGCCACCACGCCGCCGGAAAGGACGTGTTTTTCCATTTCCTCCGTGCCATGGCTGTCCATGAGCCATCCCAACTGCTGGGGCGTTTTCCCCTTCACCGCGGTCAAAGAGGAAAGGCCGGCATACTGTAGGAAGGCCCGGTTGGCACCTTGGTAGCGGCCTTCCCTGTCCTTCCAGAAATAGGCCCTTCTGGTGCCGTTAATGACGGCATCCCATAGGTCCCTTGCCTGGAAACCATCCTTCTCCCCTCTGCTTTCTTCCACTGCAGAGCCGCAGAGTTCTTCAGGGAAATCGGACTTATTTCCGGAAATCCGGTGAATGCAGTAGAGCACCTGACCGTAATGGGTCCGGGGAATGGGAATCAATGTGTGAATCATCCAGATGAACCGTCCGTCCTCCACCCGGGTGCGGAAGAAGCCGGAAAGGAAGCCGGTCTTTGCCTTGCGGATACGCTTTTCCAAGGTATCCATATCCATGAAGGCCAGATACCTTTCATAATCGTCGGCATAAATGGAGCGCAGGGCAAAATGGCGGTTATAAAGGCGGGCATGGGAAATTTTTTCATGCTCCGACCAGTCTCCGTCGCTTACAGCCAGAGGCTCCAGGGTGTCCTTTTCCCGGTCCTGGAGGAAAATGCCGTCATACACGGCATACACATTATGAAGTACATGGTACACCCGCTGCTGTTCCTCGTGGGTCATGCTGCCGGTAATGTCGGACATCCTGATTTTAATGCAGGCTTCGCCGTTGCACTGGGCAATGACGCGGCCGGCGGCCTTCATGAACTGATTCCGCACAAGGTAGACAATCTCATGCATCTTTCCGTCGGCCACGCATTTGTCCAGACACTTCCGAAACGAGGCGGAAAGCTCCAGGGTGGGATCATTGATATACTGCTCCGCCTCCTTCAGGTCGTGGTCCCCCAGGGAGTGGATCATGGCAAGGTAGGCTTCATTGGCGAAGAGATACCGGATGGTATGGCCGTCATAGGCCAGGAGAGCCATGGTTTCATCGGTCTGGAAATTGACCATGCCGATGGCATCATAGTAAGCCTTCCAGGCCCTGGTCTCAATCTTCAGTCCCTCCTTCATGCAGTGGTTAAGGCTTTCCTCATAGGGCATGGGCTTTCCGAAGAAATAACCCTGCACCTTTTCGCAGCCGTTGTTCTTCAGAAACTCAAACTGTTCCTTCGTTTCCACCCCCTCCGCCAGGCTGCGGGTGCCGATTCCCTTATCCATGGAAATGATGGAACTGATAATGTTTCTGGCCCTTTCGCTGGAGCTTCCCAGAAAGGCCATGTCGATTTTCAGCACGTCAAAGGAATAGTCCTTCAGCAGGTTCAGGGAAGAATAGCCGCTGCCGAAATCATCCATCCAGATTTCATAGCCCGCCTTCCGGAACCGCCGGAGGCCCTGCCGTATGTGGGCGTCCCTGGCAGTGAGCAGTCTTTCCGTGATTTCAATATGAATCATGTCCCGGGGCACATTGTACTCCAGCACCCGGTTCTCCACTTCCTGGAAAATATCGCACTGCAGGAAATCCAGGCGGGACAGGTTCACCGATACCGGCACCACCGGACGCCCCTCGTCCATGCAGCGGGCAAAATTCACACACACCTGCCGTATGATTTCCAAATCCAGCTTATGAATCTGCCGGCTGTCCTCCAGGGCGGAAATGAAATCCGCCGGCTGGAGAAATCCCTTCTCCGGATCCTCCCACCGGGCCAGGGCCTCCATGCCGCAGAGGGCGCCGGAAACGGTCCTCACAATGGGCTGGTAATAGGCTTTGATATATCCTTTTTCCACGGCTTCGTCCATATGGCGGGACACATAGTCCTTCAGCTCCACCTTCTTGTCCAGGTCGGCGGTGTAATAGGCCATGAAACGGTCAGCGCTGTCGTGGATGCTGTCACAGGCAATCTTCACCCTGGTCACTGCCTGGCTGGGGTCGGCTCCCCAGCAGCCAAGCTGGTAAATGCCTGCCTTGCATTCCACCTTGGCGGAAGGACGGATGGAGAGGATACGGCTGTGGGCCTCCCTGATCTTTTCCTCCAGATTCCGGTTCTCCGCCAGCACCATGAAATGATCCACATCAATGCGGGAAATCACATGGCCCGAAAACACTTCCTGGAGGCAATGGCCAATCTGCTGAAGGAAGGCGTCCCCCTCCGAAATACCGTAGGTCACATTGAAAAGCTTGAAATGGACGACGTCGAAAAACAAAAGGGCATACCTTTCCGGATGGCCGCTGTCCTTCACAATCCTCTCCGCCTCCGCCAGGAAGCGCCGCATGCCTGGAAATCCGGTGATGTGGTCCATCTCATAGGCCGGCAGCCGTTCATCCAGCGCCGTCACAAAAAGGAAGACCAGCGGATCTCCTGCCTCGTCCCTTCCCCTCTGGCCCACCATATCCACCTGCCGCCGGCTTCCATCTCCTGCCAAAAGAGAACAGGCCAGGCTGAACCGTCCGCCGGACACACGCATCTGGTCCGCCATATCCTTCTCCACCGCCATATCGTCCCTTTTAAGAAGCCCCGGCAGTCTTCCGCCGGTAAGCGCTAAAAATTCCTCTTCATTCCTGCAGCCAAGGATACAGTAAAGTTCTTGATTTCCATATACTATTTCCTTTTTCTCATCATCCCGGTATGCCATGACACCGCCGGGAAAATGGTCACTCATTGCCCGCATGAAAGATGTTCTGTGTTCCATCCTGTTTTTCACTCTATCCCAGCCAATTCTATTTCCTGATTCCAGAAATCAAATCATAATCATTCTAAAAAATTTGTAAGCTTTTGCTGGTACATAATGTATACCTAAAATCATTTAAAGTCAATTCATATATTTTACAGGTAAATACTGCTTTCGGCGGTTAAGAAGAAACATACTCCCATGAAAATAAAAAAATGCCCCTCCGAAGAAGGGCATTTCCATTTCCTTATATCTTTTTCAAATCCTCATCAATAATGCGGCTCTTCAGGTCCTGCAGCTTATCCGACAGGTTCACTTCCATAATGTTCGGATTCAGGAGCCTGGTGTATTCCGGCCACAGAGTTTCCATCTGTTTGTTGGCATAGGCAATGGTTTCATCAAGGCTCGGAAGCGGAGCTGCCTCTCCGTGAAGGATGACAGGCTGTAACATATCCACGCAGGTATAGGTGCCGGCCTTCAGTTCCTTCTTCCTCCACTTGGCGGATTCTGTGACCAGGGTGAAATCGCCGCCGTCCGGGAAGGGTTCGTCTGCCAGGCACACCAGATCCGTAATCATCTTGCCGGTGCCTTTCTTATAGAAACGGCGCACCGCCTTGATGCCGGGGTTTGTCATCTTGCTCACATCATTAGAAATCTTCATCACCGGTTCAAAGGCGCCGTCCTTTTCACGGGCACTCATCTTGAACACCCCGCCCAGAGCGGAGGTGCCGTCGGCGGTAATGATTTTTGTGCCCACGCCCCAGCTTGTGACGGTGCATCCCTGTTCCTTCAAAGACTGGATAAGGTATTCGTCCAAATCGTTGGAACCGGAAATAATGGCATCCGGGAAACCGGCTTCTTTGAACATGCGGGACGCCTCCCGGGACAGGTATCCCAGGTCCCCGCTGTCGATGCGGATGCCGTATTTTTTCGGAAGCTGTCCCTTAGCCTTCAGTTCCTTGAACACCCGGATAGCATGGGGCACGCCCATTTCCAGCACATTATAAGTATCCGCCAGAAGGATGAGGTTATCATGGTACTGCTTCACATATTCCTCAAAGGCCTCCAGCTCCGTATCAAAGCTCATAACCCAGCTGTGGGCCATGGTGCCCAGTACAGGAATTCCGAAAAGCTTCCCCGCCTCCACGTTGGAGGTGCCGTTGAAGCCGCCAATCATGGAAGCCCTGGCCCCCCAGAGGCCGGCGGAATGGCCCTGGGCCCGGCGCAGGCCGAACTCCATCAATGCGTCCTTCGGTGCCACCGTCCGCACGCGGCGGCACTTGGTGGCAATGAGGCTTTCATGGTTCATAATCATGGAAAGCCCCGTTTCCAAAAGCATGGCTTCCGTGGTGGTGCCTTCAAACCGAAGAAGCAGCTCCCCCGGGAAAGCCACCGTGCCTTCGGGCATGGCATAAATATTTCCGGTGAAATGGAAATGGGACAGATAGTCCAGAAATTCCGGATAGAAAATATGAAGGCTCCGGAGATATTCTATATCCTCAGCGCTGTAGGTAAAGTTCTTTACAAAATCCACCAGATGGGACAGCCCTGCCACCACGGTATAGCCGCCGTTGAAGGGATTCACCCGGTAAAAACGGTCAAAAACAACCTTTCTCTCATGCATGCCCTTCTTGAAAAGAGCATTGGTCATAGTGAGCTGATACAAATCAGTTACAAGTCCATTGGATGCCATAATATCCCCCTTTATTTTTCCATTGTCAAGACAATGGATAGATTGAATCCATTATAACACTTTATGCCGTTAGCGGCGCATTAAATCGCACTTTTACAAATCAGGGGAATCAGGCATGAAACTGTATTCCCGAAGGTGCCTGTCATTCCAAAGCCAGCTCCTTCTCCCTTCCCTCATTCCTGTCACGAAGGTACACAGAGCCCCCGTGAAGGCTCAAGACTGCCATATCCTCTTTGTCCACCAGGCCCATGTCCTCAATGTCATCCCGGCAGGCCTTCAGCATGGAGTCTTTCGTTTCCTTTTCCGTTTCCTCCTTCAGCCAGCCCCGGATGGAAATCCAGGACTTATCCGGATGCACCGCACTGATTTCCACATGGCGGTTCACCGTAATTTCATGATACAGATGGGACGACCGGGCCAGAAGGAAACAGAGCTTTCCCTCCACCTCGCACACCCCGCTCATGGGCCGCACCCGGGGCTCCATGCCGTCCACCGTGGCCATATAAAATACTTCGCATTCCCGTAGATATTCCAGTACCAGCTTCACAGAATCCATCATTAATTCCTCCGTTCACTCCATTTTTCTATCATTATTGTACACGCAGGGAAGGGGAATGGAAAGGTGTTAAAGAAAGTTGACGGCCCCAAAGAGCCCGAAGGTTGTGGATTGCCAATAGGGGCCACAAAGTGGTCCGGGTTCAAAGGGTTCAGAGGGTTCAGAAGGTTCAAAGGGTGGTGGTATCGCCCTGTCGGGCGATGAGTATAAAGTCAGCGTTACGGGATTACCTTCCCGTCTCCATCTGTCATCCTGAACGCCAGCAGCAGAATGACCGGTAACCAGTCCACCAGCCCACTAGCCCACTAGTACACTAGTACACTAGTACACCAGCACACTAATGACCACGCAAAAAAACTTCCCGAAATCCAAAAGCGGGGCGCGTCATAAGCCGCTTCAGGCTCTGCTTTTGCCTTTAAGGATTTCAGGAAGTTTTTTATGTTTCAGCCGGCTGATGGAGAAGGAAGGAGAGGACATTCCCTGCTCTTCCGCTTTCCATGGATGGGCCCCAGCGAAATCTATTGAGCATGATTCCCGTTTCTTCGCTTCTCTGTTTACATAGTCGGAAAAGAAAGAGAAATTCTCTACTCTTTCCTCAGCGCCTCTTCTCTATCGGAAAGGATTTTCACCTTCACGTCCGGCAGGTGGGTGAGAACGTCGATAACGGTGTCCCTGGTGTCTTTGGTGGAGTTAATCTGGCAGGTGGCTCTTTTGGCGTTCAGCGTGGTCAGCACTCCCAGATATTCGTAACCTTCGATAATGCGGTTGATGTAGTTCACTTCTTCCGGCGGGATTTCGATGTATACCCTTGTATCTTCCGTCATTTCTTTGCGCGCCTCCTCAGGATAGAGAAGGCAGGAAGGACTGTGTCCCCTGTCATGGTGAGTTCTTCCAGCGGGTGCGGCGCCTTGTCCACTTCTTCTCCTTCCCCGTTCACCAGTTTCGTAATTTTGATGAGCCCCACATCTCCCTTGGGCGTCAGGTATTCCAGGATTTCTCCCACTTTGAAATGGTTTCTCTGCTGCACCCGGTTCGTGCCTTCTTCTACGCGGGCCGGAAGGATGAGACCTACGAAATCATAGGGCTGGTCCGGCTGGGATTTCACGTATTCCTGGGCGCTGTGGTCCGGGTTCTGGAAGGCAAAGGCGGTGGTGTAGGGACGGTGGGATACCTTTTCCAGCTCTTCCCTCCATTCCGGACGCACCTTGTAGGCGCCGCCTTCGGCGTAGTAGGCGTCGATGGCCTTCCGGTAGGCTGCCACCACGGCGGCCACGTAGTACACACTCTTCATGCGGCCTTCGATTTTAAGGGAGGCCGCGCCCCCTTCGATGAGTTCGGGAATGTGGTCGATCATGCAGAGGTCTTTGCTGTTGAATACATAGGTGCCGTGCTCATCTTCCTCCACCGGCCAGTACTGGCCGGGCCGGGATTCTTCCATGACGGCGTAGCGGAAGCGGCAGGCCTGGATGCATTCGCCCCGGTTGGACTGTCTTTTTCCGTTGGTGAAGAAATTGGAAAGAAGGCAGCGGCCGGACCAGGAAATGCACATGGCGCCGTGGCCGAAGACTTCCAGATCAATGTCCACTTTTTTGCGGATTTCCGCCATTTCCTTCACCGACACTTCCCGGGCCAGTACCACCCTTTCGGCGCCCAGGTCCTTCCATACCTTCACGGTGCGCCAGTTGGCGGAGCTTGCCTGGGTGGACACGTGGATGGGAAGGTTCGGCGCCACTTCCCGGCAGAGGGAGAAGACGCCCAGGTCGGAAATCAAAGCAGCGTCCACATGGATGCTTTCCAGATATTTCAGATAGTCGTCCAGTCCCTCCAGATCTTCATTCCGGGGAATGATGTTTACCGTAACATACACCTTTTTCCCCATGCTGTGGGCATAGGAAACGGCTTCCTTCAGCTCTTCCATGGAGAAGTTGCCGCCATAGGCACGGAGGCCGAAGACCTTGCCCGCCAGATATACCGCATCCGCCCCGTAAAGGAGGGCCATTTTCATTTTTTCCATTGTTCCCGCCGGAGCGAGAAGTTCCATTTTTTTCATGTATGTTCCTTTCTAACGGAAACGGCCAGACCGTCTCCTTCTACATATATATGAGTTTCATATTTCTCATTCACATAGTCCAGGTACTCCCGAAGGCGCATGACCAGGGTGCGGTAGCGGTGAGGCACGGGGCCTTGCCTTTCCACCAGCCCCCGGAAAAGGACGTTATCCGCCGCAATGACCGCCCGGTCCGACAGAAGAGGTTCGACAGCCCGAAGTTCCCTAAGATACTGCCCTTTAGGTCCGTCAAGGAAGAGAAAATCGTAGGGACCGGAAAGGGTGGGTATCACTTCTCCTGCATCTCCCAGATAGCAGTGCACACGGCCGGAAAGGCCTGCCCTTTCCATGACTTTCTTCGCCCTGTGATGGCGCTCTTCGTCAAGCTCCACCGTATCGATTTCCGCCTTCGGAAACCGCTCCGCCATAAGAAGGGCGGAGTAGCCGATGGCGGTGCCTATTTCCAATATGCGCCGCGGCTCAGCCAGCGCTGCCGAGCGAAGGAGAAGCTCCCGCTCCGGCCCCCGGATAATGGGCACATGATTTTTCTCTGCATGGTCTTCCAGTTCCTTTTTCAAAGGCTGCCAGTTATTTGCCATAGATATTCTCCGTCTCCGCCTGATGCTCTTCATAGGATTTCGTGAAAACGTGATGGCCGTCGGCCTGGGCTACATAGTACAGATACTCTCCCGGCTTGGCCTCCAGCACCGCTTCAATGGCATCCATGCCGGGGCTTCCGATGGGTCCCGGCGGCAGGCCGTTGTGGGTATAGGTGTTGTAGGGGGAGTCAATCCTTGTATCCGCAATGGTGAGCTCCTCCTTCGGGCTGCCCAGGGCATACTGGATGGTGGCGTCAATCTGGAGGGGCATGCCGATTTCAAGACGCTTCAGCATCACCGATGCAATGGGCACCTGGTCTTCCTTGAAACGGGCTTCCCTTTCCACCATGGAGGCCAGGGTCATCAAAGCATGAAGGGTCAAATGCTTTGCTTCCGCCTTCTTCCGGATGTCCGGCGTCAGCATGGTGTCGGTCCGCTTGTACATCATATCGCATATCTGCCGGGCCGTATACTCCTTGGGAATATTATAGGTGTCCGGGAAAAGGAATCCCTCCGCCTTCACCGGCACCGGCAGGGGACCGTACTGGTATTTCAAAGGGCCGTAGGAAGCAGCTTCCTTCTCAAAGTCCTCCGCCCCCTTCACGCCTGCATCCTTTAGAAGGGAGGAAATTTGGCGCACCGTGTAGCCTTCCGGCACGGTCACGAAGACGGACTCCGTCTTGCCCGACCGGAGCTCCGTCATGGCTTCCTTGATGGTGAGGCCCTGTTTCATCTTGTAAGTCCCACTCTGGAGACTTTTGCCGCTTCCGAGAATGCGGGAATAGAGCCTGAAAAGGGTACTGCTCCGGATGATGCCCTTCTTTTCCAGGGTATCCGCAATATCCCGGCCCGTGGAATTTCTGGGCACATCCACCATGGCGCTGCCATGAAGGTCCACCCTGTCGAAGGCATAGAAATAAATGCCTGCCGTAAGGAGGATCAGGAAGGCAAGACCGCCGGCCAGGGCGGACCATTCCTTCCGGCCCATTTTCTTTAAGGAAAAGGGCGCTTTTTCCGGTTCTCCGGACTCTTCTGTCTTTCTTTCTTGCAAATTGCACCTCTCAAACAATGCCAAGGGAAGTAAAATGTGGAAATCTCTTTCTGAAAAGATTATTCTATAATTATATCATATTGTATAAAGAGCCTTCAGCACCAATCCCTGAAGGCTGATAACAGGCATTGCTGCAAAGGAGCATGATCATGATAATCAAAGGAATCACCGCACAGATTACAAGGACCATTACAGAAGAAGCTACCGCAGAAAAGGTAAAGAGCGGGTCCCTCCCCGTGCTGGCCACGCCGGTGCTGTCGGCGGCCATGGAAGAAACGGCCTGCAAAGCCCTTGCCCCCTTCCTTTCCGACCATGAAACCACCGTAGGCGGTTCCATTTCCCTCATCCACAAAGCTCCCACCCTGCCGGGGCATACTATCACCGTCACCGCCACAGTGACGGAAGTCAGGGGAAAGAAGATTTCCTTCCACATCACCGCCTCCGATGAAAATGGAGATATCGGGGAAGCGGACCATGACCGCTTCCTGGTGGACAGCGTAAAGTTTATGGAAAAGGCGGAGAAAAGGAATGAAAGGAGGGAGTAAGGAAATTTCCATCCGCCAGGCATCGCCGGACGACGCCGCCGCCCTTCTTGCTATTTACAAGCCCTATGTGGAGAAGACGGCCATTACCTTTGAATACGAAGTGCCTGCGCCGGAAGAATTCAAAGAACGCATAGCCCATACCCTGGAGAAATATCCCTACCTTCTGGCAGAAGAGGAAGGCCATATCCTGGGCTATGCCTACGCCGGTCCCTTCCATCCCAGAAAGGCCTATGAGCACTCGGCGGAGCTTTCCATCTATCTTGCCCCCAAAGCCCGGCACCGGGGAATCGGGAAAAAACTCTATGCCCGAATGGAAGAGATTCTCCTGAAGCAGCAGGTGTTCAACCTGTACGCCTGCATTGCGTTCACAGAAAAAGAGGACCCCTTCCTTCCAAAGGACAGTCCTCTTTTTCATGAACATATGGGATTTAAGACAGCAGGCCTCTTCCATCACTGCGGATATAAATTCCACCGCTGGTATGACATGGTGTGGATGGAAAAAATGATAGGAAAAAGGCCGGAGAAACCCGGGGATTTTGTGGCTTTCAGGGGCTGTAATGTACTGTGACCCACATTCAAGGGTTCAAAAGGTTCAAAGGGTTCAGAGGGTTCAGAGGGTTGTGGTGGCGCCCTATCGGGCGCATTATAAAATGGTGCCGAAGGCTCCTGCATTGCCTCCACGGAGTGGGCTTTATAAGTCCCCTTTGAACCAGTCCGGAAGACGAAGCCGTTCCCGGGCCGAACCGGCCGCCTAGGGAAGCGCTGATTAAATCGTTATCGGATTTCATTCTTGGATTTTTATTCAATGCAAGGAATCAGTCGACGCGAATAGCGAGCTATTTAAGGAGACTGATGACGCAGCATTGGATAAAAATACATATGAAATTCAATTCTGCGAATTAATCAGTGCTTCCCTAGGGCGAAGCCCGGTGGCAGCCTGCCCCCTTGACCCCGACTGCGCTCAGGATGACGGCCTCCGGCAGGAATCAACACTCGGTCAGAGGACAGCAGCGAGGGAGGATAACTGTCCCACTGTCGCACTGTCCCACTAGCACACCAGTACACTAGTACACCAGCACACTAGTACACTAACTCACCAGCCCCCTATTCCCCCTTCAGCACCCCCGTACCGTCAAAGGCGGGGATGAACATTTTGTCGGAGCTGGCTTTCTGCTGGACGTAGCCGTCTTCGATGCCCAGTTCTTCCATATAGCTTTCGCATTCTTCGTATTCCTCATCCGTAATGGGCCGGTTGATTTCAGGGTACTCCGCCGCCCTGCCACAGGGGACGTACTGGCGCATGAGGCTGAAGAGCACTTCGCCGGGAGCGAAGGTTTCCGCCACATATTCCAGCACTTTCTTCGTATTTTCCACCTGTCCCGGCAGGATGAGGTGGCGGATGAGGACGCCCTTCTGCAGGATACCGTCACTGTCCATTTCATAGGGCCCTGTCTGGCGGTACATCTGCTCAATGGCAGCCGTGGCTTTTTCGAAATAATCCGGCGCATCGCTGTATTTGGCTGCGGCGCGGCGGTCGGCGTATTTCAAATCCGGCAGCCAGCACTGCACTTTTTTCCGAAGGAAGGCTACGGTGTGCACGCTTTCGTAGCCGCCGCAGTTATACACCACCGGCACGGGAAGCGGGTCCCGGAGGCTCTGGAAGATGGCGTGGGTGTACTGGGTAGGGGTCACCAGGTCGATGTTGTGGGCGCCCTTTGCTATAAGTTCGAAATAGATTTCCCGAAGTCTCTCCACCGACACTTCGATACCCTTCCTCATTTCCGATATTTCATAGTTCTGGCAGTACACGCAGGACAGGTTGCAGCCTGCAAAGAATACGGTGCCTGCGCCGCGACTGCCGGCGATGCAGGGTTCCTCCCAGTGGTGAAGGGCGGCCCTGGAAATGACGGGAAGCATGGCTGACCGGCAGTAGCCCACATTTCCTTTGTCCTTCACCGACAGTTTTCTTTCTATTTTGCATGCCCTGGGGCATATGTTGCATATACTCATGATGTACTCCTTTTTCGCCGGCTCTTTGCCGGTATCTTTTTATTGTAGCACACAGGGTCTTCCTTTTCCTCATGGAAGAATGACATATCCGCATTCCATAAATCCATAAATTTCATTGATTCAATCTGGTAAAAATCTTATAATATAGGCGTAAAAATCGTTCTGCCTGGATAGGGCAGGAAACTTTTCAATTCGAAAGGAGTTTTCTCATGGAAAACAACGCAGGTCTCATGGAGAGGATTTTCCATCTCTCGGAAAGTCATACCACCGTAAGGACCGAAATCATGGCAGGAATTACCACCTTTATGACCATGGCCTATATTCTTGCTGTCAACCCCAGTATCATGAGCACCACAGGCATGGACAAGGGAGCCGTCCTCACCGCCACGGCGCTGGCAGGCTTTGTGGGCACCATGTTCATGGCCATCTTCGCCAATTATCCCTTTGCCCTGGCACCGGGCATGGGGCTCAATGCTTTCTTTGCTTTCACCGTGGTGAAGCAGATGGGCTATTCCTGGGAAATGGCACTGGCTGCGGTTTTCGTGGAAGGTATCATTTTCATTGTCCTTTCCCTTACCAACGTCCGTGAAGCCATCTTCAACGCCATCCCCATTAACCTGAAGAAAGCGGTGTCCGCAGGCATCGGCCTTTTCATCGCCTTCATCGGCCTTGGCAGTGCCCAGATTATCGTGGCCAATCCTGCCACCAAGATTTCCCTTTTCTCCTTCAAAGGGGCCATGGCCGCCGGAACCTTCCATACCACCGGTATTACGGTGGTGCTGGCCATTATCGGCGTCCTTTTCACCGCCATTCTCATGGTGAAGAAGGTAAGGGGCAACATTCTCTGGGGCATTCTTTTCACCTGGCTTCTAGGGGTTCTTTGTGAAATCTCCGGTCTCTACGTGCCGGATCCTTCCGTAGGTGCCTTCAGCACACTGCCCAATTTCTCCGGCGGCCTTGCTTCCTTTGAACCGAAGAGCATCGCCCCCATTTTCATGCAGCTGGATTTCTCCCAGATCGGCACCTTCAATTTCGCCGTGGTGCTCCTGGCTTTCCTCTTCGTTGATATTTTCGATACCATCGGCACCCTCATCGGCGTGTCCTCCAAGGCAAACATGCTGGATGAAAACAACAAGCTGCCCCATATCAAGGGCGCCCTCATGGCTGATGCCGTAGCTACCTCCGTAGGCGCCGTGCTTGGCGTTTCCACCACCACCACCTATGTAGAAAGTGCCTCCGGCGTTTCCGAAGGCGGCCGCACCGGCCTCACCGCCGTCACCGTGGCAGTGCTCTTCCTCCTTTCCATGTTCCTTTCCCCTATTTTCATGGCCATTCCTGCCTTTGCCACAGCACCGGCCCTGATTATCGTAGGATTCCTCATGTTCACCGCGTCACGGGCATTGATTTCGATGATCCCACCGAAGCCATTCCCTGCTACTTCACCATCATTGCCATGCCCTTTGCCTACAGCATTGCAGAAGGCATTTCCTTCGGCACCATCACCTACACCCTGATTAACCTCCTCACCGGACGCAGGAGCAAAGTCAGCGCCCTCATGATGGCACTGACGGTCATTTTCATTCTGAAGTATATTTTCCTCTGATATGTACCATCCAGGCCTGCACCGGAAGGCGCAGGCTTTTTTGATTGAAAGGATTTTCCCATGGCCTATTTTCTCATGTTCTTTGCCATTGCCATGGAACTCACGGGCACCACATTTCTTAAAATGTCCCATGGCTTCACCCTCATCCTGCCCACCGCGGGCTGCCTCATTTCCTACGGTCTCTGCTTCTTCTCCTTCTCCCGGGCCCTCACGTCCCTGAACCTGGCCCTGGCCTATGCCACCTGGAGCGGCGTAGGCATTCTGGCCACCACATTGATTTCCTGGTTCTTCTTCAGCGAAAAGCTGACCCCCACCGGCATTTTCGCCATCCTCCTCATCGTCGCAGGCTGCGTGCTTCTCAACCTTTTCGGTACGAAGGCATAGGGAAGCACTGATTAATTCGCAGAATCGAATTTCATATGTATTTTTATCCAATGCTGCGTCATAAGCCTCCTTAAATAGCTCGCTATTCGCGTCGACTTATTCCTTGCATTGAATAAAAATACAAGAATGAAATCCGATAACGATTTAATCAACGCTTCCTTAGGGAGATATTCATGAAATATAAATCTATCCTTCTTGCTTTATCCATCACCATCACCTGCTTCCCCGCCTATGCCGCCGTGCCGGATATCACCGCCGACGCGGCCGTCATCATGGACGCCGCCGACGGCCGCTTTCTCTATGAAAAGAACGGGACTAAAAAAGAATATCCCGCCAGCATGACAAAAATCATGACCTGCATCCTCTCCATAGAAAAAGGAAATCCCTACAAAACGGTGTCCGTCAGCTCAAACGCGGCGGACGTGGAGTCCACCGCCCTCAATGGCGGGGAATGGCTTTCTCTTGGAGACCTGCAGAACCAGATGATGATGATTTCCGACAACGGCGCCGCCACGGCCATTGCAGAAAACACCGCCGGCAGCCTTCCCGCCTTTGCGGACATGATGAATGAAAAGGCCAAGGACATCGGCATGACCGGCACCCATTTCGTCAATGCCAACGGCATGCCTGATGAAAATCACTACTCCACCGCCGAAGACATGGCCCGCCTTGCCCGGTACGCCATGGAAAACAAGAATTTCCGCCGCATCGTTTCCACCAAGAGGAAACAGATCCGCTATATCCGGCCCGCTGAAATCTTCACCTGCGAAAACAGCAATGAACTCCTCTACACCTACCCCGGAGCCACAGGCATCAAGACCGGCTGGACCCGCGCCGCCGGAGGATGCCTGGCCGCTTCCGCCATCAGGGATAACCATGAACTCATCGTTATCGTCATGCATTCCAGGGATACGGACAGCCGGTTTGCGGAGGCCGCTGAGCTTTTGGACTACGGGTTTGAAATGATAAAAGAAAAAAGGACCGACGGAAAATAATGGAAGCCCTATCCGACAGCCAGACAATCAGACAATCGGACATCAGACAATCAGACTTCCGGCTTCCAGCTTCTGTCTTCCGGCTTCAGACTACGGGCGGGACTCTGTCATTTTGAGCGAAGGGCAGCAGCGGGCAGCCTGCTGTCATTTTAAAAGTCCAGAAGAGTGCATGAGTAATGGAAAAGTCCGAGAAAAATGATTCACATTTCTTTTCGGACTTTTTACATCATTGCTTCCTTAGCCGGGCATCACCGGCTCCGCTCTCCCCTCATTCCACAAGTACCATGCCGTACACCGATACTTCCTTCACCGGCCCGGTGAGAACCCTGGTGTCGAAGCCGTTGTCACGGGCCAGGGCAAATACGTCGATGCCGCAGGCCTCCAGGGATGGGCGGGCGGATTCGGGGTGGATGCACTGCTTCAAGTTGCACACCCGGCAGAGGCCGCAGCGTCCAGCCTTCAGGGCGAAGGCTTTGTAGTAATTTTTCATCATCGCCGCTTTTTCCACCTTCAGCAAGATATCCAGCAGGCCATTGGTGAGGCGGATGTCGAATTCCTGCCAGTCCCTGCACTCCTCCAGCTTGATGGGCATGGTGTGCTTCACCAGGATGCCCAGGGTGTATTCATTGAGAAATTCATTCATCTGTGACAAATTCGGCGTATAAGGCGGACAGCAGCGGCATTTCCCGTACTGGGGACAGCCGAACTGGCATTTCATCCTTGGCCACACGCCCCGCTTCACCTTCGTCACGTCCACCATTTTGACGTCCGCCGCACCGGCCTTCCGTGCTTCCTTCATCAGTTCCACCATATCTTCTCTATTCATGATAATCTCCCTCCTATGATTTCCATGAAGTTCCTATGATATGATTGTATCACGTTCTGCCCTAGGGAAGCACTGATTAATTCATAGAGTTTCCTTTTATAAGAATTTTTATGCACTGCTTCGTCATGGGCTTCCTTAAATAGCTCGCTATTCGCGTCAGCCCATTCCTCGCATTGCATAAAAATTCAAGAATAAAAGCAAACAATGATTTAATCAGCGCTTCCCTAGAAATCGGTTGCTCTTCTCTATCCGGCTTATTAAAATAGATAAAGGAAATCTTTTTGCAAATCTCATATTTCATGAGTTTAAAATCATATTTTCTCAAAGGAGCCTTTATGAAAAAAGTCCTCATCTCTTTATCCCTCCTTCTATCCCTGGGCTTTACCGCCTCCGCCGCCCTGCCGGAGGCAGGTGTGTACCTTGACAAGGATGGCAGCCCCATAACGGAAGAGCAGATGGTGCCGCCTTCTGTGAAATCGGCTAAAATGCTGCCCCAGTCCGCCGCCGTCCATGACGCCCTCGCCCAGCTGCCCCACTCCGCCGCCACGGTGCTCATTCTTTCCATCAATGAAGACGGCGCCGTAACCCACGAGGAAGTGTCCGAAAGCTCTTCCTCCCTCATTCTGGACCAGTACGCCGCTTCCTCTGCCGAATCCTGGACCTTCCGTCCCGCCCGCCGGGGAGAAAAGGCGGTGCCCTTTACCGTCCGCATTCCGGTCCGCTTCGTTTCCGCCATGATCTCCGTGCCGCCAGCACCGGAAAAACAGGTGATGGCGGACATGACAGACAAGGAGCAGCAGGCCGCCGAAAGGAGCGGCCACCCCACCTTTTCCGTGAAGCTGTCCATTGACGGGGAAGGGAAAATGACTGCACCGCCGGAAGTGCAGAAGGATGGACTTACCCTCAGCGATTCCGATTTCAAAATCCTTTCCCGCTACATAGAACGCTCCCTCCGCCAGTGGACCTTCTCCCCCGCCAGAAATCCCGATGATGAGGCCATAGAAGCGGAAACTGCGATTTCCATAACGGTGTAAAAAAGAGGTTTCCTGTAGTAGTGATACACTTTGGGCAAGCCTGCCGACTGGAAGCTATTGGCAAAGGGTTTCCTACTGAGGTGAAACACTTTGGTTAGGCATACCGACAGGAACCTATTCGCGAAGGGTTTCCTATGGTGGTGATATGCCTTAGTTAAGCATGCCGACAGGAAACTATTCGCGAAGGGTTTCCTGCTGTGGTGATACACCTTAGCCAAGCATACCGACAGGAAACTGTTAGCGAAAAGTTTCCTGCTGTGGTGACACACTTTGGTTAAACATGCCGACAGGAAACTATTGGTAAAGGGTTTCCTGCTGTGGTGACACACTTTTGTCCAGCATGCCGACAGGAACCTATTAGCGAAAGGTTTCCTACTTTGGTGATACACTTAGGTCAAACATACCGGCAGGAAACTATTCGCGAAAGGTTTCCTATGGTGGTAATACACCTTAGTCAATCATACCGACAGGAAACTGTTAGCGAAAAGTTTCCTACTGTGGTGATACACTTTGGTTAGGCATACCGGCAGGAAACTATTGGTAAAGGGTTTCCTGCTGTGGTGATACACTTTGGTTAGGCATACCGGCAGGAACCTATTCGCGAAGGGTTTCCTATGGTGGTGATATGCCTTAGTTAAGCATGCCGACAGGAAACTATTTGCGAAGGGGTTCCTACTGAAGTGATACACTTTTGTCCAGCATGCCGACAGGAAACTATTCGCGAAGGGTTTCCTGCTGTGGTGATACACCTTAGTCAAGCATACCGACAGGAAACTATTCGCGAAAGGTTTCCTACTTTGGTGATACGCTTTGGTCAAACATGCCGACAGGAAACTATTGATAAAGGATTTCCTGCTGTGGTGATACACTTTCGTCCAGCATGCCGACAGGAAACTATTCGCGAAGGGTTTCCTACTTTGGTGATACACCTTAGCCAAGCATACCGACAGGAACCTATTTGCGACAAGTTTCCTGCTGTGGTGATACACTTTTGTCAAACATACCGACAGAAACCCTCATAGAAAAGGGCAGTGAAGAAATGAAAATCATTCCTTCACTGCCCTTTTTGCATTCATTCCTTACACTTTCACTGCCCTGTATTTCCCGTCTTCCACCTTGAGGAGTACCAGGTCCACCTCCGGGTCGCCGGAGTTATTGAAGGTCATGGGGCCTGCGGCGCTTTCAAAGTTTTTGATGTTAACCAGGGCGTCCCGTACCTTTTGGGAGTCCGTGGTGGTGCCTGCGTTTTCCATGGCCTTTGCTGCCAGTTTGGCGGACACATAGGCGCAGGCGGCAAAGTTGTCGGGGTCATGGTTATATTTGGCCCGGAAGTCCTTCACGAATTTCCTGGTGGCTTCGGAGTCCCTGTCCGGGGACCACATGGAGGAGACGTACACATTGTCTGCGGCGGGGCCTGCGATTTTCACAAGCTCCGGCGACATGAAGCCGTTGTCTCCCAGCACCGGCTGGTTCATGCCCATGTCCCGCATTTTCTTCAGGATAAGTCCCCCTTCCTGGTAATAGCCTGCCACCACCACGGCGTCGGGATTCACGTTGTGGATTTTGGTAAGCTGGGCGGAAAAGTCGGTGTCCTTGTCTGCAAAGGTTTCGGTGGCCGCGATTTCCACGCCCTCATCTTCCAACGCTTTCTTGAAGGTCTTATAGGCGGACACCTGGTGTTCATTATTATTGGAGTAAAGCACCGCTACCCTCTTATAGCCCAGAAGCTTATGGGTTTTCTGAACGGTCTGGGGAATATTCTTTGATTCAGGCACGCAGTTCCGGAACATGTAATCGCCCATGTCCATGAGCCCTTCCGCCGTGGTAGCCACGCCTAAAAGTGGAATCTTCGCCTGTTGGAAGAGGGGCCCCACCGCCTTGTATTCACCGGAAATAAGGGGCCCCACCACGATGACCTTCTTTGCGGCAATCAGCTTCTGTGCCGCAGACACCGCCTGCTGCACATTGCCCTTGGTGTCCACCATTTCCACGTCCATGTGGATTTTTCCTTCCCTGTTGATTTCCTCCACCGCCATGTCGAAGCCTTCCTTTTCCGCCAGACCATAGGAAGCCACGCCGCCGGAAACACCGTTGATAAAACCCACCTTAGCCGTCTTTCCGCTTCCGGCGCCTTCGCTCTTTCCGCCGCAGCCGGTCAGTCCTGCACATGCAGCTGTCATCATGAGGCCGAGGCCTGCCAGTTTGAGTCCTTTTTTCCAATCCATCATCTTTTTCTCCTTTGAAATGGAATAGCACATGTGCAATCTTCACTCTGCGGGGATACCCATCAAAAAACGCCTCTGCCTGAAATATCAGACAGAGGCGCATCGCGCGGTACCACTCCGGTTTATCTCTCAGCCGCCATGTATAAGGGAAGCACTGATTCATTCGCAGAATCGAATTTCATATGATTTTTTATCCAATCGACCTCATCAGTCTCCTTAAATAGCTCGCTATTCGCGTCGGCTGATTCCTTGCATTGAATAAAAATTCAAGAATGAAATCCGATAACGATTTAATCAGCGCTTCCCAAGAAGAGGTAACAAAAAGCCCCTGCCCACCATGGGACAGGGGCGAAATCGCGGTACCACCCTGCATTATACTCTGAAGGCCTGTCCTGTAACGGGGACTTACGTCCTGATTTACGGAAAATTCTTTCAATCAGGAAGCTCACGAGTGATAGTCCGCAGATTTTCCGCACCGGCTTTCACCATACGCCAGCTCTCTGAAGCTTCCTGTCTGTTTCCTTCTCGTTCACAGCATGTACTGGTTTGAATGTGCCTATGATGATACCGAATCTCTTTCCATCCGTCAATAGGGAAAACAGGAAATTGCTATTTCAGCATACATAGCGTCATGAATGATTTCCGTAGATATTTTTTATTTGCTTCACAAAGTACCTTGCATTGCAAAGTACTTTGTGATATATTGTTAGCAGCAGGAAATGACCATCAGTCTACAAATTAATGAAGAGACCGATGCATTGCCTTATGCAGAACCCCTGATTCCTCAGAAAGGAAAAGCCATGAACATCCAACTGAAAAAAGGCGTCATGGAAATTGTGGTTCTATCCATGCTCAGGCGGAAAGACTACTATGGTTATGAGCTGGTCACTGAGATTTCAAAGTACATTGAAATGTCGGAGGGCACCATTTATCCCCTATTGAACCGGTTCAAGAAAGACGGCCTGGTAGATACCTACCTGGCGGAATCACATAACGGTCCTCCCCGGAAATATTACCGCATCACCGACGCCGGGCGGGAGGAATTCAAAGAATCCCTCAAGGAATGGACCGAATTTACAAAAGCCGTCAAGAAAATACTGGAAGAAGGAGGCGATTCCCATGAATGAAACAGAATTTTTAGACCTGCTCAGATACTATTTCCGCAATGCCAGGGCAGAAGAAGTGAAGGAAATCCTGGCAGACTATGAATCCCATTTTGAAGAAGGAAAAAAGCGAGGCCTCTCGGAGGAAGAAATCGCCAAAGAGCTGGGCAGTCCCAAAGATATTTACAATTCCTTCCAGTCGGAAGGCGTGGTGGATGAAAAAACAAAGGGAACCCAGCTGCAGGACAGGGCCAAGGAAATGGCCCAGGGCGCCCAGGAGAAAGTGGAAAAGACCTGGGCGGAAGTAAGCCCCAGGCTTCCCGCCGCCGCAGAAACCACAGCCCGCATGACTGCCCGCCTCCTCGCCGCCGCCGGTATCATCATGGCCATTGTGGTGCTGGCTGCCGCGGGACTGGTGATTGGTTTCTTCTCCACCAACCTGGTTCCCTTCCACGGCATGGCGCCGCTGCCCCGCTTCAGCTTCCTCACACTGGCCTCCATCGGAAGCTTCGGCATTTTTACCGCCCTTTCCATCTATCTCATCGCCAGGGAAGGCAGCCGGGCCATTGAAAACAGTTTCCGCCAGCCCAGTGCAAAAGGCGGTGAACCGAAATGAAGAAAATCCTCATCTCCGTGGTGCTCGCAGTTATTTCCCTTATCATCGGCACCTTTTCCTTCATCATCAATGACCTCCCCTCCTATCACCGCTGGATGGCGGACAACGGTCCTAAAATGATGGAAAATTTCAAAGGCTGGTCGAAGGACCGGAAGGATTCCAAAAACGGACCTGCCAATGACAGAATGCGGGAAGACTTGAGAAACCACCATGACCAGGACAGCATGGGCCCCGATAGAAACATGCCCGGTGACCATCAGGATAACCCAAAGGGAAATAAACGCGAGGCATCTGATAAGAATAGCTAAGGAAGCACCGATTAATTCGCAGAATCGAATTTCATATGTATTTTTATCCAATGCTGCGTCATAAGTCTCCTTAAATAGCTCGCTATTCGCGTCGACTTATTCCTTGCATTGAATAAAAATACAAGAATGAAATCCGATAACGATTTAATCAGCGCTTCCCTAATCTGTCCATCGTGGCCGGAGAATACCAGCTCCGCCATTGATTTATATATATCCCCAGAATAGAAGGAGGGAGTTTCAGGGAAGCTCCCTCGGAAACAAATTTACAGAATTTGAAAGGAAGGTTCCATTATGAAAAAGTTAAATGCACTCATCGCCGCTTCCATGACAGGCCTGGCACTGGCCGGCGGTTTCTTCTTTGCCGGCACCGCTTCCGCCGCTGATTACGACCATCCGCCGAAAATCCAGCAGGACCAGGGACAGCATCCCCAGGTTCACAGGGAAAAGAAGCACGTAGAAAAGAAGCAGAAGGTCCATAAGGACAAAAAAGACCGGGAAGAACTGAAAGATAAAAAGGACCAGGGACAGCAGCGCAAACTGAAACCCTGGGAAGAAAAGTACTATGAACAGCATCCGGAAGCCAGAGAAAGGGATGCCCAGAAAGGCAATCCGGAAAAGAGAAATGTACAGGACGATGACGGCATTACCTGGCACCGCCTGTAATGAAAAGTGAAAAAGCCTGAAAGGCCTGTTTCAAAAGAGGTTATACTATGAGAAACCTGAAAAGAACAATGTTAGCCGCAGCCCTTTTGATTTCCTTATCCGCAGCAGGCGCTGCGATGGGAAATGGCGTATCCGCCGCTTCCCTGGAAGCCACAGAGCCCGCCGGCCCCGTATCAAGCACAGGCCGGGACTACCGCATCGCCTTAATCAATGCAGACCGTTCCAATGGCCCGGTCATCCACAGGCCCATGAAGGAAGAAGTCCGGCCGGAAAAACCCGCCGCCCCATCCGATGAAGTGAAGGACCGCAACGGAGGTGAAGATTTCAGGGACAGCCGCTCCGTCCTCCAACGCGGCGATAAGGATGAGGGCCATCACTACGATGGACGTCATGAGCGCCGCTTTGACAAGGACGACAGGGACGGAGACCATCACTATGATGGACGCCGCCAGCACCGTTTCGGCAAGGACGACAGGGACGGAGACCACCGCTGCGATGAGCGCCATCAGCGCCGTTTCGACAAGGATGACAAAAGCGGAGACCATCACTACGATGGACACCATCAGCGCCATTTTGACAAAGACCACAAGGACGGAGAACACCGCTACGATGGACGCCATCAGCACCGTTTCGACAAAGACGACAGGGACGGCGACCATCACTACGATGGACGCCATCAGCGCCGCTTTGACAAAGACGACAGGGATGGACGCCATCACTACGATGGACGCCGTCATGATAGAAATGGAAGAGGCCCTGTTCCGCGGGCGCCGGAAGACGCACAATTCTAAGGAAGCACTGATTAATTCATAGAGTCTGTTTTTATAAGAATTTTTATGCACTGCTTCGTCATGGGACTCCTTAAATAGCTCGCTATTC